>Ga0310695_10011609_pt1 | contig 12551 bp, 10 predicted proteins | sample RumenRJG_04DNA_FD_203882 | JGI IMG/M metagenome (GOLD analysis project Ga0310695, IMG submission 203882) | Bovine rumen microbial communities from Lethbridge, Alberta, Canada - RJG_04 (v2) (version 2) | ecosystem: Host-associated > Mammals > Digestive system > Stomach > Rumen | place: Canada...
ATTCTCGTTCCTCCCTTTATTAATAGGTATTATATTTATCTAAGAGTTTCACGATGCGCATGATTCCGGAAACGTTCATGGCAAAACTGATGGCACCACGTCCCGAGAAGGGAGGGTTGCCGTCGAATAGTTCGGGGATCGTGCCGATGCAGTGATAGAAGAGCTCCTCTTCGTAGCCCACCAGCAGACGGTCCACATAGCTTAGGCGGCTCATCTTGTACACCTTCAGGCATGCTTCCATGTAGAAGCCGGCAAGCCACGGCCACGCGGTGCCCTGATGATAGGCATAGTCGCGCTGGGTCTGCGGACCCACATACATGGGATTGTAGGCACCACTCTTGGGGCTGAGCGAGCGCAGTCCCTTCGGTGTGGACAGCTCTTTGGTGCAATAGTCGAGTACGCTCTTCTGCTGCTTCATGTCCAAGGGCGAATAGTCGAGTGCCACGGCAAATATCATGTTCGGTCGCACTTCATAGTCGCGATATCCGTCCACGCAGTAGTCGCAGAGGTAACCAAACTCGTTGAAGAACATCGGCACGAAGCTCGCAGCACACCGCTCAGCCAGTTGCTCCAGTTCGCGCGAACGCTTGCGCTTGCGCATCGAGCGGCACACGTCGGCCGAAAACATCAGGGCATTGTACCACAAGCAGTTGAACTCAACGATATATCCCGTGCGGGGCACGATGGGACGACCGCCGGCAGTGCTATTCATCCACGTGACAGCCTTTTCACGGCCTTCGGAATATACCAGGCCGTTGGACATCACCCTCAGATTGGGATGTCCTCCCTGATCCAGCCAGTCCATGATTTCGCAGAGCAGGGAGCCATACTTCTTGATACACGCTTCCTTGGATACCATGCTACCATATTGCTGGATGCACCACACGGCCCAGAGCAACACATCGGGGTGTTCCATCTCGGTGACGCTCACACTGAGCGGCGTGCCGGCGATGAATTCGCGGATGGCCTTCTCGGCAGTCTGCATCACGCTCTCGAACTTGGCCACCTCATTGTTCGTCAGTGTCAGTCCGGGCAGGGAAACAAACATATCGCGGGCTCGGCACTTGAACCACGGATAGCCAGCCAGCACATAGTCCTCGTGCTCGCGGTGGATGATGAACTGGTGGGCGCTGTTCACCAAGGTGTTGTAAAAGTTGTCCCTCGGCGTACGCACCTTCAGCTCAAAGTCGGCCAGTTCGGCCAGTGTGTCGGTGTTCACCTCCTTCAGTCCGGCTGCAAACACCACGCTCTCTCCCTTCCGGATGGAGAACTCGAAGTAGCCCGGCACATATAGGTCTTCATTCGAGGCATATCCGCGTTCCTGTTCCTTGGGGTATTCAAGGCCGCGATACCAGTCGGGACGGAAGACAAACTCGTTTTCCTTGTTCACCTGCATATAGAGGTCGGGATAGCCGGGGTACATGCACGTGCGGATGCCATTCTGTACGTGATGGTACTCACGGCTGGCCTGGGCATTCTCGTGTGTGAATTCCCTCACACTACGGAACGCGAGAAAAGGCTGCAGGCGCAACGTGGTCTCGCTGTGTGCATCGACCAGAGTGTAACGGATGATGATACGGTTCTCAAAATGCTGAAACATCTGTTCGCGCTTGAGGATGACACCGCCCACACGATATGTCGTAGTGGGCACCTGTAGGGAGTCAAACTCGCGAATGTACTTGTGACCGCGCGGACTGAAATGTCCACCGGCATACTTGTGCAGGCCCAGATTGAACTCAGCACCATGCTGGATGACCGTGGCATCAAGCGACGAGAGCAGCACGTGGTTCTCGTCGTCCAGCTCGGGCACGGGCACAACCAACAGGCCATGATACTTGCGGGTGTTGCAATCCACGAGGGTAGAGCACGAGTAGGCTCCCGAACGGTTAGAGCGGAGCACTTCCTTGGGCAACACTTCCTCGAGATTGGTCATCTGTGCCTTGTCGAAACGTAAATAGCTCATATAATTTTTCACTTTATGTGCCTCAAAGTTACAAAATATTTCTTATACGCCAAGACAATTTATCAGATATTTCATATGCTTACCACACTTTTTCCACATTAAATAACGAAATATCTACCATGGAGACATCTGCTACTCTCCGACATCACCGATTACTCCGGAGCGACATTATTTTTTTGAGGGAGACAGAATGTGAAGCCTCAAAAGGCGGATTACATTTGGTGTTCGGCTCGCTGAATCTACTTTTTGGCACAGCCGCGTTTGACGTTTACAGCGCTTCTGCCCGCTTCCGGGTGTTGAAGAATTTACTCCCGTTCGAAAGAGCAAAATTGAAAATCTTCACATTTCATTTTGCTCTTTGCTCACTTATTCGTAACTTTGGCGTAGCCGAATTTACTCTCGTTCGAAAGAGCAAAATTGAAAATCTTCACATTTCATTTTGCTCTTTGCTCACTTATTCGTAACTTTGCAGCATGAAACCTACTTTTGACTCTTTCAGGACAACAAACAATGCAGATTTCGACGTGAACAAGGAAATCATGACAAAACTGTCAGATTTCTTTGAAACTCTCGATGATGAGGAGCGCGACAATCTGATGGAACGCATGACTGCACGATGGTATCAGCCCAGCGAACTTATCTATGGCGAGGGCGAGACCCCGCGTCAGCTATTCTGCCTGCTTTCGGGGAAGGTGAAGATATTCAAGGAAGGCGTGGGCCGCAGTCAAACGGTGCGCATCCTGCAAGCCGTGGAATACTTCGGCTATAGGGCTGCGATGTCACAACAGCAGTTCATCACAGCCGCATCGGCCTACGAGGAGTCGTTCATCGTCAAATTTCCGTTGGCGCTCGTAAAGAAATACACACAGGAAAATGCCCGTCTGGCATGGTTCTTCATACAGCGTCTGGCCACGGCATTGGGCAGGAGCGACGAGCGCACAGTAAGCCTGACCCAAAAGCATCTGCGTGGCAGACTGGCCGACAGCATCCTCTACCTCTACGAGTGCTATGGCACACAGCCCGACGGACACACACTGGCTTGCAGCCTGAGCCGCGAAGACCTGGCCAACCTGAGCAACATGACCACCAACAACGCTATCCGCACCCTGAGCCAGTTTGCTACGGACGGAGTGGTCACCCTCGATGGACGCACCATTCGCATCGAAAGCCTCGAAACGCTCCACCAAATCTCAAAAATGGGATAAAAGACAGTCCCCGGTGCCCGACTCAAGGCTTCAGGCGCAAGACTTCCTCCAACTGTTCCTCCACACTTCGTGAGGCATCTATCCAATGGATGGGAATGCCGCGACGCTCCATGCCACGAAACCAGGTCATCTGCCGTTTGGCAAACTGATGGATGGCTATCTCCAGCTGGCGGCTCATTTCATCATACGACAACCGGCCCAGACAATAGAGCGTCACATACTTGTACTCCAGTCCGTAATACATCAAGTCCTCGGCCGAGACGTGCTCCAGCAGGCGGTTCACCTCGTCCACCATGTGCTCCGACTCGAGCCTTCGGTGCAGGCGCTCGGAGATGCGGCGACGGCGTTCCTCGCGGTCAAGCATCAGACCTACCGTGAGACTTTCCACCCGCGGAAACTCACGTTCGTCGATATGATGAGAGCGATAATATTCCTGTATCTCGATGGCGCGTATGGCCCGCTGCGGAGTGTCGATGTCCGTCGTGTTGTGCAGCGGCTTATAGCCCGCCAGCATCTCTGCCAGCTCTGCCAGTGTCTTTCCACGCAACAGCTCCCTCAGGTCGGGATTCTCCGGTACGGGCACCATCTTGTAGCTCTTCAGGATGGATTCGATGTAGAGTCCCGTACCGCCGCAGAGGATGGGGCGCCGTCCGCGACTCGTCACATCGTGATATGCCTGCCAGAAGTCTTGCTGATAGCGGAAAAGATTGTACCGCTCCCCTGCCTCGCATACGTCGATGAGATGGTATGGCACCGCCTGCCCGTCCACGACATAGTCTGCCAGGTCCTTGCCCGTGCCCACGTCCATGCCACGATACAGCTGCCGGCTGTCGGCACTGATAATCTCGGCATTGCCCAGCCTGACAGCCAGCCTTGCCGCCATCGATGTCTTGCCCGAAGCCGTGGGCCCCAGTATGGTAATCATTCGCTTTGTCTCCATCATAGATGCTTTTGCACGGCAAAATTATGAAATAAAGGGCAAAAAGCCAAGGATTTCCTTTTTCCTTTGCTCGTTTTTACCTATTTTTGTGCACGGGAAAACGAATGAATATGGAAATGCCTACCTTAATATATAATATTGTCGCGCGCATGCATACAGACCTTGCCGGCAAGTTTGGCATCCCACGGCAAGGGGGTGTGACCAGTGCACTGCGCGGCCGTATCGTATTCGAACCGCCCTATCGCAATGCCGAGGCACTGCGCGGACTCGAGGACTTCACCCACCTGTGGGTGATATGGGACTTCAGCGAGGCACATGCCGAACAGTGGCATCCCACGGTACGCCCGCCCCGACTGGGCGGCAACCGCCGGATGGGGGTCTGGGCCACACGCTCGCCATTCCGCCCCAACAGCATCGGACTCTCCTCGCTGCGCATCCATGCCATCCACCTGCATACGCCCGAGGGGCCGGTCATCGAGGTAGAAGGTCCCGACCTCATGGACGGCACGCCCATCCTCGACATCAAGCCCTATCTGCCCTATGCCGACTCTCACCCCGATGCCACAGGGGGATTCACACAGACACTATCCTCCGATGAACAACTGCTCCGCGTCGAGATCCCTGCCGAAGAAGCCCGCCATCTGCCGCCGGAAAAACTGGAGGCACTGCGCCAAGTGCTTGCCTGCGACCCGAGACCACGCTATCAGGACGACCCCGAGCGCCTCTACGGCATGACCTTTGCCGGACGCGAAGTGCGATTCCGGGTGAAGGACGGCCTGGCAATGGTGGTAGAGATTACCGTAAAGAAATAGGAGGGAAAAAACCAAAGAAGGGAGTTTTTATTTACACTTCACCTCGCACAGATTCGAGCGAAGTGTCACATCATCCCAAACAACGTGCCGCGGGAGCCGACGGAACACGTTCCGTAAGCCGATGGAACACGCTCCTCCGAGAAGAAAATGCCGCGAGAATCGCGTAAACACGAGCCGACGACCGTTCGTTCCAAAATAATCGATTTTTCGCGCAGTCTAAATATCAGACAGATACGTCTCTCCGCCCATCAAAAAACAGCTGATTTCGCCCCCAAAAGGCCACTTTTGGGCACTTTTTTGAGTCGCCCTCCATAAGGGAGAAGATCCCAAAAGTTTCCGAAATACGGACAGTCAGACAACCTCTTCCAACCACTGACGACGATAGGTCTTGGCAGTGATGCCGGTGTGTGCCTTGAAATAGCGGGCAAAGGATGACGCATCCACAAAGCCCAGCTGGAGCGCAATTTGCTGAATGGTAAGGTCCATCCGATGATGCAGGAGCAGCTTAGCCCGGATGGCCACGTAGCGTCCTATCCACTCGCCTGCACTGACGCCCGTCTCCTGCTTGATAATATTCCCGAAATACTTGGCCGAAAGACAGAGCTGGCTGGCATAGAAACTCACCTCACGACTCTCTGTGTAATGCTTGACAATCAGGTTGTAGAAGGTCTCGAAATAGGTGCGCGACGAGGCGCTTTTGTCCGCTGCCGGACGCTCCATGTAAAACGTCTTCGAGCAAAACTCATCGGCCATCAGCGAGAGGACATCGATGAAGCTGGCAATAATATCGTGGTTGCGCGTAAGATTCATCCCACTCACCGCGTTCATCACACGAATGACATCGCAGATACACCGATACTGCTCGTCTGTGAGATGAAACTTGGGCTGGCTGCTGAAGAGCCGGCTGTTGCCATAGGCCAGGCGGGAACGAAGTTTACCATACAACTCGCTGGAGATGACCAGGAGCGTCACACGATAGTCCGGCGAGGAATCATGGGCCGATATCATGTGGTTAGGATAGATCACCGAAAGATCATGTGGCAGAAATACCACAGGACGCATATCATACTCGCCATGCGAGACACCCTCATGGCTGACGGCAATGACCAGGTGGGGCGAGATGTAAGGCTCGTTGTAGGCAGGAAGGCCATTCACGTCGTCGATAACCAGCATCCCTTTCTGCTCTATTTCCAAATTCATTGCGTCCAGCGGATGGACTGCGGAAGGCATACTTTGACTTTGATTCATGAACAATCAGACTTTTTGTATGCAAAAATAGGCATTTTTATAAAAACATACAATCGAATCCGTCCTTTGGACAATTATTTTCGTCCATATGAAATACACGGGAAGGAATAAAATACCTAACTTTACAGCCCAATTATAATATCATAACATAAAAAACAGGAACTGACAATGAAGAAAGCGCTCATTACATTGCTTATGGCCATAGGCGTCATGACAATCCAAGCCGAAGAATATACCTACCTGACCTTTGAGACGACCGACGGAGCGAAGGCAAGCGTACAGGCTTCTTCGACCACTCTCTCCATCAGCGGAAGCACGCTCACGGCGGGGAACAAGACATTCACGCTCACCAACCTCAGTAAAATGTACTTCTCGACAACCGACGAAACCACCACAGACATCAAGTCTGTACATGGAGAGGCGACGAAAGACCTGCTCTCGGCCACAGAGATATACAACCTGCGTGGACAGCGCATCAAGCGCGAAGAAGCGACAAGCGGCGCATACATCATCAAGACCCCACGGGGAAACTATAAAATAATAGTCAGATGAAAAGGACACTGACACTCCTTACAGTCCTCTCGCTGACGATAGCAGCAGAGGCACAGACCCTGAACATACAGACGGGCAACGTGGTATATCAGTTCCCCGCCGCACAGACGGGCGACATGACTTTTACCAACGGCACACAGCTCACCGTCATGGGACGCACCTTCACCCTGGCCGACATTAGCAGCATGACGGTGGACAACAGCGAGGTGACGGACAATCTGGTCAGCGTGGAATACAACGGCACGGACGTCACAATCCATGTAGCGGGCAACGTGGCACAGTATGTGGAGCCCACCTGCAGCGGAGCACACGTGACCATACAGCAGACAAACAGCGATGCCGTGGACGGCAACGAAATTACCTATCAACTCTCGGGCACAAGCAGCAACGGTTCGCTCACCCTCACGGGAGAATATAAGTGCAGCATATCACTCGACGGACTGACATTGACCAACCCCGCCGGAGCAGCCATCAGCATTGCAAACAGCAAGCGCATACAGATCAGCGCGAAGAAGGACACAGAAAACACGCTGGCCGACTGTGCCGAAGGCTCGCAGAAGGCGTGCATCTACTCGAAGGGACAGCTACAGCTGCAAGGCAACGGCACGCTCAACATCGTAGGAAACACCAAGCACGCCATCAAGAGTGCCTCCTACATCGCTGTGAAGAATCTGACGCTGAACATCACCTCGGCCGTGGGCGACGGTATCAGCTGCGAGGAATACTTCCAGATGAAGAGCGGCACGGTGAACATCAGCGGAGTGGGAGACGACGGCATCCAGTGCGACCTGGGAGGAACTGCTTCGACCGGCGAGACCAGCCTCCACACGGATGAGGACACGGGAAACATCTATGTCGAGGGTGGAACGCTCACCGTCACCGTGCCCAAGACAGCTACCGCCGGCAAGTGTATGAAGAGCGACGGTGACATACAGCTCACAGGCGGCACACTCACGCTCAATGCCTATGGAAACATCGACCTCACCGACACCACCGATCCCTCGACCACTGCCGGTCTGAAGGCCGAGGGCAGCGTAGTGCTGCAGGGCAGCGACGTCACCATCAACGTGACGGGAGCCGCAGGACGCGGCGTGGGAGCCGCGACATTCACGGCCAAGAGCGGAACGCTGGCAGTGAACAATAGCGGAGCACTGAGCAGCTCGGGCTCCAGCTACTTCTATACGGCCAAGAGCGTCAAGGCTGATGCCATCGACATCGACGGCGGAACGATAACCATCACGACGAGCGGTGCGGCCAGCAAGGGCATCAGTGGTGATGCCGTAACCATCACAGGCGGAAACATCAACGTGACCACCAGCGGCAACGGAGCCACCGACGGCACCGAAGCCGACGGAAAAGGTGCGGCCGGACTGAATTCCGACGGTGACATCACCATCAGCGGTGGCACACTCACGCTCAAGAACACCGGCACGGGAGGTAAATGTATCAAAGCCGACGGCACACTCACCGTGAGTGACAATGCCGACATCACAGCCACCAACACCGCCTCGAAATACAGCTCGGGCAGCTACTCGGCATCGGCCAAGGCCATCAAGGCAGGCACCCGCACTGCCAGCAAGACGTCGGTGAAAGCCTACGGACCTGGCGGAGGCGGTGGCGGTGGATTCCCCGGCGGTGGCGGAGGTAGCAGCACGAGCTACACCTACACGGGCGGCCTCGTCGTGAAAGGAGGCACAATCGTCGCCAAGGCATCAAGCCATGAGGCCATCGAATCGAAGAGCACCATCGACATCAGCGGGGGATACATATACGCCGAATCCAGCGACGACGCCATCAACTCGGCATCCACATTCAATATCACGGGCGGCTACGTCATGGGCAACAGCACGGGCAACGACGGACTGGATGCCAATGGCAACTTCAATATCTCAGGCGGCTACGTGGTGTCCATTGCTGCAAGTTCGCCCGAAGTAGGCATCGACGCCAATACAGAAGGCGGCTTCAAGCTGACCATCACAGGGGGCAACGTGGTAGCCGTGGGTGGACTGGAAAGAGGCAGCAGCCTGAGCGGAGTGACCAGCAAGTCGGCATCCTTCAGCCGCAACACGTGGTACACGTTCAAGAACGGCAGCACATCGCAGTTCTCGTTCAAGATACCTAGCGCCTCGGGAAGCGGCAGGACCGCCACCTCGATGACCATCGTAGCCTCGAGCACACCGTCCATCACGTCCGGCTCCATCACCGGTACGTCTATTTGGAACGGCTACGGAGTGGTCGGTAACTAAGGTTCAGACTACGCATGAGCCAGAGAAGGTCGGGGCTGAACTATTTCTCCCTTCCGATACAATAAATCGGGCTAAGGCGGCGTTTATAATAACGTAAAACGAACCATAAAGCCCGAAAAGAAACAATGAAAGGAACACACCAAATTGCGGGGCTACTGTTAGCCCCGCTTTTCATGCTGGCCACATCCTGCCACCACGACAACCTGCCGCCACGGCTCACACAGCAACAGATTACAGATTACTGCAAGGCGCTCTCCGGCGAATACGAAGGTGCCTACCATATTCTATATACGGACAGCACATCCAAGCAATGGCAAAACGAAGCGGGACATACGGTAAAAGGAGAATATGACTCCATCATCGCGCCAGCCGTCATCTCCATCACCGACCGTGACATGCGCTCAGTAATCTTCCATCGCTTCCCCGTGAGCATCCTGTCAAAGGTGGTGGATGCCGATGCCGCACTGAGCCAGGCACTGAGCCAAGCAGTTCCCATGGACGTGCCGACAAAATACAACATCGCGCTCGACACAGACTACAGCCACGTAGAGTGGTACACCATGCCCACCGTGCTTCCACTGACACTCACGTATGGCGGTGCGGAACATCACCTGCGCATCCAACTGGACAATGCCAGCATGCACCACCTCTTCTCACCCGAAGAACTGGCACATCCGCTGGCATTCAGCGGATGGAGGTACTTGGAACTTGACGTGAATGCCCTGTATGACGGCGAACGACTCGTACAGAAGTTCGACATGTGGTCGGGAAATGGCATGACGCTTGTCTTCCGGCAAAAGAAAGACTGAAGCCTCCACGGCCTAACGCGCCAACAAGAAAGACTGGAAATCCTCGAAGCGTGCCGTCATCGGTACGCTTTGTTTTATGCCCTGCATGAAGGCGGCCAGGCGCTCGGGAACGGGCACGTCAGCCCCCGTGATGTCATGCACTGTCTCGCGGAACTTGGCAGGATGAGCAGTCTCGAGGAAGATGCCCACTTCGCCCTGTCGCAGTCCCTCATACAGCGCAGCATAGCCACAGGCACCGTGCGGGTCGAGCTGATAACCCGTCTCGCGCAGGCAGCGGCGCATTGTCTCACCGATCTGTCCGTCGCTGAACGTGGCACCACTGATGTCGCGGCATATCGCCTCGTGAGACTGCCCATAGAGGTCGAGGATGCGGGCAAAGTTGCTCGGATCACCCACGTCCATTGCATTGGCAATCGTCTGCACGCTGGGGTGCGGAACATACTGTCCCGACTGCAGATACTGGAAGAAGACGTCGTTGGCATTGTTGGCCGCAATGAAACGTCCTACGGGAAGCCCCATCCGGCGGCCAAAGAGGCCGGCACAGATATTGCCGAAGTTGCCCGAAGGAACAGAGATTACGATTTGCTCGGGCGACACGTCGGGACGCAAGGCACGCAACTGAGCGACAGCCCAGAAATAGTAGAAGGCCTGAGGCAGGAAACGGGCGACATTGATGCTATTGGCACTCGTGAGCTGCATGTGGCGGTTCAGTGACTCGTCCATAAAGGCCGACTTCACCAGACGCTGGCAATCATCGAATGTACCGTCCACCTCCACTGCCGTGATGTTCTGCCCCAGCGTGGTGAACTGACACTCCTGGATGGGCGACACCTTTCCCTTTGGATAAAGTACATACACTTGGATACCCGGCACGGCCAGGAATCCGTTAGCCACAGCGCTGCCCGTATCGCCACTCGTGGCCACCAGTACATTGATCTCCCCACGGACATCGGCCGCAGGATTCTGACGTATAAAGAAGGAGAGCAGGCGTGCCATGAAACGGGCACCGACATCCTTGAAGGCAAGTGTGGGCCCGTGGAACAATTCGAGGCTGTAGATGGAGTCTGAGACCCGAACCAGCGGAACGGGGAACGACAGGGTGTCGCGCACCAGATCCTGGAGTACATCGAGGTCGATGTCTTCACCAAAGAATGCGCTGGCCACATTGTATGCCACATCGTGGAACGACATGGAGGCCATATCGGCAAAGAATTCGTCGGGCAAGCGTTTGATACGCTGAGGCATATAGAGGCCACGGTCCTCAGCCAGGCCTCTGACCACCGCCTTCTCCAAGGAGGCCAGCGGGGCATTTCCGTTTGTGCTGTAATACTTCATATCTTCATAAATTCCTTGATGAAATCATTGCCTTGCAGCAGGCCATAGCAGCCTGCAGTACATGATGTCTCGTCAAATGTCTGCACACCATCAGGCTCGATGCCAGGATAATAGATGCAGAAGGGGATGGGCTCGGCGGTGTGCGTGCGCAGGTGGCACGGCGTAGGATGATCGGGCAGGAGTGCTACGGCGACAGGCTCGCCCCAGGCAGTCAGCGCCTCCATGATGGGAGCCACGAGACGATGGTCAAGGTCGTGAATCGTGCGCAATTTCAAGGGGATGCTGCCGTCATGGCCAGCCTCGTCGCTGGCTTCGACATGTAGATAGACAAAGTCGTCTGTACGCAGGGCATCAATCGCGGCATGCGCCTTACCCTCGTAGTTTGTGTCCCAAAGTCCGGTGGCTCCATCCACATTGATAACCCGCAGGCCGGCATAACGTCCGATGCCTCGTATGAGATCCACCGCCGTAATGACAGCCCCGCGACGAATCTGCGGGAAGGTCTGCGTGAGAGGAACCATCCTGGGACGATATCCCCCACCCCACGGCCAGATGCTGTTGGCTGGGTCCTGCCCATTGCTGCGCCGGGCCTCGTTCAACGGATGGTGAGCCAAGAGTTCCTGACTACGATAGACCAAGTCGGTGAGGAGGGATGCTGTCTCCTCTGCCTCGGGACACTCTGCCGTGAGCATATAGGGACGAAATGGTTTGCCGGGAATATCATGAGGCGGCGTGCAACGCAACCGTTTGTCGCCCCCCTTGATGACAAGCAGGTGACGATATTGAACACCTGTATAGAAATGCACTCGCTCGCTGCCAAGCTGTGCGTCGAGATAGTCTATGAGCACGCGGGCATCCTCCGTCTCAAGGCGTCCACAGCTATGGTTCTTCAGCAAGTCGCCGTCGATGCTCACCAGATTACATCGCATAGCCAGGTCGCCTAGTTCCAGTTCCACGCCAATGCTGGCTGCTTCGAGTGGACCGCGACCTTCATATACCTCATGCTGGTCATATCCCAGAATACTGCTGTTGGCCACCTCGCTTCCGGGATGGAATCCGTCGGGCACGGTCTTCAGCATGCCGCAGCGACCATGGCGTGCCAGCCAGTCGAGATGCGGCACATCGGCATGTTGCAGGAGTGTCTTCCCCTCCAACTCCATGCATGGCCAATCGGCCATGCCATCGGCCAATATAATAAGATGTTTCATACGAAGACGTTTTTTATGCCAACGACATAATATCGGCAAACACACCGGCTGCCGTCACACTGGCGCCTGCGCCGTAGCCCTGGATGAGCATGGGGTATTCGTTGTAGCGCTCGGTGGTCAGCAGGACGATGTTGTTCGACCCCTCGAGCACATAGAATGGATGGCTGGCATCCACCTCCTGCAGAGAGATGGTGGCCTGACCGTGGTCGCAGGTGGCTACAAAGCGCCACCGC
>Ga0310695_10011610_pt1 | contig 12551 bp, 12 predicted proteins | sample RumenRJG_04DNA_FD_203882 | JGI IMG/M metagenome (GOLD analysis project Ga0310695, IMG submission 203882) | Bovine rumen microbial communities from Lethbridge, Alberta, Canada - RJG_04 (v2) (version 2) | ecosystem: Host-associated > Mammals > Digestive system > Stomach > Rumen | place: Canada...
GACGAAGAAAATATATTGATTTCGATATTTGCGGCAAATCAGAAAGTGCCTACGGTCATTTCAAAGATAAACAGAAATGAATTGGCAGGCATGGCGGCAAGGCTTGGATTGGATTGTATCATATCGCCGAAAAAAATCGTGTCTGATGTGATAGTCAGATATGCGAGGGCTTTGGAAAATTCAAGGGGAAGCAACGTGGAAACTCTGTATAATATCATGGACGATAAAGCGGAGGTGCTGGAATTCAACGTCAAGTCGGATTTCAAGCAGGTAAATATTCCTTTGCGTGACCTCACGTTAAAGAAAAACATACTCATAGCAGGAATTATCCGTGACAGAAAGCCTATCATTCCCGCAGGTGATGATTGTATTATGAAAAATGACAAAGTGATAGTTGTGGTAGGTTCCGACCAGAGATTGAACGACCTGTCCGATATAATTAAGTGAGGTGTGAAAAATGAACAGACGAATGATTTTTTACACGATAGGACAAATTGTGATATTAGAGGGAATACTTTTTACACTGCCTCTGCTTGTATCGCTGGTTTACTGGGAAGAAACAAGTATTTTCTGTTTTTCGATAATGACGCTGGGGGCATTGGCATTGGGCTTTTTAGTGACGCTCATATCCAAGCCGAGCAATAAAATTATTTATGCCAAAGAGGGCTTTATTATCGTCACATTTGCATGGATAGTGCTTTCGGCAGTCGGCTGTGTGCCGTTTGTGATAAGCGGAGAAATTCCCAATGTATTTGACGCTTTCTTTGAAACGGTCAGCGGATTTACCACAACGGGTGCGTCTATTCTGACAGACGTGGAAAGCATGAGTAAAGGTATGCTTTTTTGGAGAAGCTTCACGCATTGGCTGGGCGGTATGGGAGTGCTTGTGCTTATCATGGCGGTCATTCCCAAAAATTCGGGTACGGACTCGGGACGTGCCATGCACATTCTCCGTGCAGAGATGGCAGGACCGATTATAGGCAAGCTTGTCCCCAAAGCAAAGGATACCGCCAAGATTTTATATGTCATCTACTTTGCATTGACGGTACTGGAATTTTTCTTTCTCGTCATAGGCGATATGCCCCTTTATGACAGCCTTGTCCATGCGATAGGCACGGCAGGTACAGGCGGTTTCGGCATCAAAGCCGACTCGCTTTCGGGTTACAGTCCCTATTCACAGTGGGTTATCACCATATTCATGCTCCTTTTCGGCATTAACTTCAATCTTTACTATCTCATTCTCTTAAAGAGATTTAAAACCGTCTTTACCAACAGGGAATTATGGTGTTATTTCGGAATGATAGCGGTGTCCGTTACCGTCATCACATGGAACATCTTCCCGATATATCAGAACTTCTCCGACTCGTTCAGACATTCTTCCTTTCAGGTTGCGGGCATTATATCCTCCACGGGATATTCCAGTGTAGATTTCAATCAATGGCCTCAGCTTTCCAAAAACATTCTGTTTTTACTGATGTTTGTAGGCGGTTGTGCAGGCTCAACAGCGGGCGGTTTGAAAGTATCGAGAGCCATGATGCTTTTCAAGCTCATTAAAAAGGACATACACAGACTTCTGCACCCCCGTTCCGTGAAGTCCGTGAAAATGGAGGGAAAAGTAATTGACAACAATACCCTTAATGGCGTAAGTACATACTTTGCGGTATATATGGTATTGATTTTAGGCACGTTCCTGCTTATATCATTCGAGCCTCTCAGCTTTGAAACCAATTTAAGTGCAGCGGTGTCATGCGTGAATAACATCGGTCCGGGATTTGACCGGGCGGGACCAATGGAGGGCTATGCGGTTTACTCGAATTTCTCCAAAGCAGTCCTCTCAATAGCAATGCTTCTCGGCAGACTTGAAATTTATCCCATACTTCTCGCCCTCTACCCCCAAACCTGGACAAAGAAATAGAGTGGAGTTTGGAGAGTGGAGAGTGGAGTTATAGTAAACGACAAAATAAATCGCCCTATGTCATTCCGAGCGAAGCGAGGAATCTTCGAAAGATTCTTCGTCACTTCGTTCCTCAGAATGACAAAAGGAAATTTTCAGTGACGTTTACTATATATCTTCTTTACTCCCCTAATCAACCGTTTGTTTTTTTGCAGATTAGTGTCAGGGAAAAAGTTTGAGTTTTCACCTGCTCCACTCTTAACTCTCAACTCTCCACTCTCAAAGAAAGGGAATGTGTTTATGAGTAAATTAACAGATATATCGTATGTAAAGGGAGTGCTTGCAAAGCACGGCTTTACATTTTCAAAGGCTCTCGGTCAGAATTTTTTGATAAATCCGTCAGTTTGTCCGAAAATGGCGGAGATGTGCGGCTGTAATGAGAATGTCGGAGTGATAGAAATAGGTCCGGGTGCAGGCGTTCTGACAAGCGAACTTGCAAAAACTGCATATAAAGCAGTTGCCGTTGAGCTTGATAAAAGACTTCTGCCGGTACTTGCGGAAACGCTGTCGGAACATGACAATGTAAAAGTCATCAACGGTGATGTAATGAAATTAGACCTCAAACAGCTGATACAGGAGGAATTTGGCGGGGGAGAAGTTGTGATATGTGCCAATTTGCCGTATTATATCACCTCTCCCGTGATAATGCGTATTTTGGAAGAAAGACTGCCGATAAAATCCCTTACGGTGATGGTGCAGAAAGAGGCGGCTGAAAGAATATGTGCCGCACCGGGTACAAGGCAATCGGGGGCAATCAGTGCCGCTGTGCATTATTATTCACAGCCCGAAATGCTTTTCAAAGTGTCGGCAGGAAGTTTTCTGCCTGCACCAAAGGTTGACTCCGAAGTCATAAAGCTGAACATATTAAAAGAACCGCCCGTTCAAGTGACAGATGAAACAATGTTTTTCAAAGTCGTGAAAGCGGCATTCATGCAGAGAAGAAAAACAGCCGCCAACTCTTTAAGTGCAGGGCTTGGAATGCCGAAAACGCAAATCAATTCCCTGCTTGAAAAGTCGGGGATAAAGCCGTCAGCCCGTGCGGAAGAACTTACCATGCAGGACTTCGCCAAAATCGCCAATTCAATTAGCAATTAGCAATTAGCAATTAGCAATGTGCAGTGTGCAGTGTGCAATGAATTCTTAATAAAAAAACAGCACGTTTTTTAATGTGCTGTTTTTATTTTGCGTATATTCGGTTTTACAAGGAGATTTTTTTCTATTTTATAAGAGAACATTGCAAAGAGTATGCCCATCGCAGAGCCTATCATAACATCTGTGGGGAAGTGCATATAGAGATACAGTCTTGAAAAGGCAATCATTGCCGCAAGGAAATATGCAAAGATACCGACTTTTTTATTATAGATAAAAATAATGGTAGCCGCCCCGAATGCAAACATACTGTGTCCCGACGGAAACGAAAAGAAATCCCTTTCGGGCGGGATTATGAGATGAAAGGACTCGTTGAGAACATAAGGGCGTAATCTTTGCACGATATGTTTGAAAATGAGATTGCAGACGATAAGGTTTATCACGATATTGAAAGCAAGGGATATGCCGAGTTTTCTTTTCTGCCTGAAAGCAAGGCAGAGAATTGCAATCACTATCCAAAGAATTGACCATTGTCCGAGAAAAGTGATACATGGCATAAGCTTATCAAGAAAATCTGTTCTCATCTGCTGAATTTGATTAAGTACAGTAAATTCCCATTCCATAAAAAAACTCTCCTGTCAGAATGCCGAATAGTCATCAGTCTGCCAAAAGGCATTCTCTATATTATTGATAAAAAAATGTCCGTCAGCGTCATAAATCACTTCGGTAACGTCAAAACGTGGCTGTAAATCCGTTGGATTTTCAATGAGATATTCACAAGCGGTCTTGATAATACGTTTTCTTTTTCTTCTGTCAACATACTCAGACGGTTTTGCAAAAACATCTGATTTTCTTGTTTTGACTTCGGAAAAAACGATATATTCCGAGTTTTTCAAAATTATATCTATTTCACCGTATTTTGAGCGGTAGTTTTTGCCTGCCAATTCATAGCCGTTTTGAATATAAAATTTCAGTGCGGCAATTTCGCCTTTTTTGCCTATATCATACATCATTTTCTTTGAGTATTTTTTTCAGAAAAGAGGGGCGGTGTATCTCACAAGTGCCGTATTGAAGAATTTTTTCTCTGTGGAGTTTCGTACCGTAGCCCTTGTGCTGTTCAAAGCCGTATTCGGGATATTTTTTCGCCATTTCGTCCATAAGTCTGTCACGGCTGACTTTTGCAAGTACAGAGGCGGCGGCGATACTGTGAGAGAGTGCATCTCCCTTGACTATCGCACGGCACGGAATATCGTTAAAATACGGTGTTTTATTGCCGTCAATCAAGATAATATCGGCTTTTTCGGAAAGTCCCTCGACTGCACGCTTCATGGCAAGCATGGCGGCATTGAGTATATTGAGTTCCTCAATTTCCTCAACGCTTGCATAGGCTATGTGATAGGCAAGGGCATTTTCTTTTATTTTATCAAACAATTCATCTCTTTTTTTAGGGGAGAGCTTTTTGGAGTCGTTCACGCCCTCCACGACAACTCCCTCGGGGAATATGACGGCTGCCGCACATACGGGACCTGCAAGAGGACCTCTGCCGGCTTCATCAACTCCGCATATATTTTTAAATCCCTGTTCGATATATTCCCTTTCAAAAGCGAACATATCCACGGATGTTTTTTCAGATTTTGACATATTTGCATTCCTCCGCCTTGTCAAGAGTTATTTTTCCCAGAGTGGCATTTCTGAATTCATCAAGAACGGCAGCGGCTGCCCTCTCTGTATTGACCTCTCCGCCCGTGATAAGCATTCCACGCTTTTTTCCGACAGCTTCCAATATTTCATAACCCTGCAAATCCGCAATTTCCTCACCGTCAATTTTGTACCTTGCACAAAGCTGTTCCATATTGTTGTCACGGAGATACTCCAGAAGTCTGCCTGCAAGGTGTTCCGTATCAAGAATTTCATCTTTGACAGAGCCGATATAGGCAAGCCTTTCACCAACCTGCTTGTCGTCGAATTTATGCCAAAGCACGCCCGGCGTATCAAGCAGTTCAAAGCCTTTTCCAATGGTAAACCACTGATTTCCACGAGTAACGCCCGGTCTGTCCTCGACTTTTGCACGGTTTTGTTTTGCCATTCTGTTGATAAAAGAGGATTTGCCGACATTTGGAATGCCGACAACCATCACTTTAATTGTTCTGCCTGTCATGCCCTTGCTTTCCCAAGATTTAATTTTATCTGCAAGGAGATTTTTAACAGTGGGAATGAACATATTCAAGCCCCTGCCCGACTTGCAGTCAACCGCAACCGCATAAATTCCCCTGTCCTTAAAAGCCTTTATCCATTTTTTAGTTTCGTTTTGGTCAGCCATATCACATTTATTGAGTATCACCATACGGGGCTTATTGTTAATAATCCCCCTCAAATCAGGGTTACAGCTTGAATAGGGGACACGTGCGTCAAGAATGACTGCAACAGCGTCTATGAATTTAAGCTGTGACTGGATTTGTCTTTTCGTTCTCGTCATGTGACCGGGAAACCACTGTATATTTTTTAATTCTTCCATACCCACCAACCTTTTATAATTAAGAATGCATAATGCATAATTCATAATTGAATTGCGAATGCGAAATGATTTTGGTTAATTTTGAATTAAAAATAATTCTGCATCATGCATTATGAATTATGAATTAAAGATAATTCTGCATTATGCATTATGAATTATGAATTAAAAATAATTCTGTATTATGCGTTATGAATTCTGAATTAAAAATAATTCTGTATTATGCGTTATGAATTCTGAATTAAAAATAATTCTGCATTATGCATTATGAATTATGAATTATAATAGACCGAGCCGAAGGTGTCAAAGGGGATAATGCGTAACTGAGCCTTTCCGATAACGTTGCTGACGGGGATAAGTCCAATATCCTTGCTTCTACTGTCGAGAGAGCCTTCACGGTTGTCGCCCATGACAAAAATATAGCCTTTGGGAATAATATTTCCGTATTCCTCGAGGGAGATGGAATTGGAAAGCTGTCTTGTTTTGCCTTTGATATAGGGTTCATACTGTACAACACCGTCAACGATAACTTCATTGGTGTCATAGTTGATGTCAAGACGCTGACCGCCTACGGCAATCACTCTTTTAACGATAGGCTCACTGTAAGAACTGCCGTGGCTGATGATGACAATATCACCGTTTTTGGGGGTGTACATGAAGTTGGTCACAAGCAGTCTGTCATCATTTTTGAGAGTGTCATTCATAGAGCCTCCGCTTACCGTGACCTGCCTTACAAAGAATGTGAGAATGAGGAGTACGACTATCAGAGCGGTAAAAATCGCCCCTGCCCACTCAAACAAAAGCTCCGATACAGTGATAGTTTCATCTTTATCTTTGTCGGTGACAATTTTTTTGTGTGCGACAAGTTTATTTTTTTTATTTTCTTCTTCCATAGTGATTTTCCTTTCATTGAAGTGGTTGTGTAGAGGGGAAAAGGCGGAAAAAAGCCTTTCCCATGATATTCTGTACAGGCACAATATCGACAAGCACGGAACGGCTGTCGGTAGAGTTTTCCCTGTTGTCGCCCATTACAAAAACGTATCCGTCGGGTATGACGAAATTGGTGGTTTTGATAGGGCTTTGAGGCTTAATGGTTCTGCCTTTTATGTAGTCCTCATGCAGAAGCACACCGTCAACGGAAACTTCATTTTTGAAGTAGTCAATGTCAAGACGCTGACCGCCCACGGCAATCACCCTTTTGATAAGCATATCATCAAGCTTTGCACCGTGAGTGATTGTAACGATGTCGTTCGGCTGAGGCTCATAGCAGAATGACCATACAAGCAGTCTGTCATTATTTTGGAGAGTGTCATTCATAGAATTTCCGTTTACAGTGACCTGCCTGCAAAAAAATGTGATGACAATAAGCATGACCGCAAATATTTTTGTAAGGAACTCCGCTGTTTCAAATACAAATGCAAGCAGATTTCTTTTTTTTTCATTTTGGGGCATTTTTTCAATACACCTCCGACAGTTTGTCAATGGGCTTTCCGAGCATATTAAAAGGATATACAAAACATTCCGCCCTGCCTGAAATACGGCTTTCGGGGACAATTTCGCCAATGCGGAAATAGCCGTTTTCAGAAGTAATGTCCGTGACAAGCACGCAGTTTTGAGGGACTTTCATGTTTTTCAGCACTTCTTTGAGTTCTTCGGGGGAAAAGTAGCTTTTATTTTCATATACAATGCAGTTGGCAAAACTGTTTTTATCACTGCCGAAAGAAATTTCCGTTCCCGAAAGTGCGGAAATCTGTCCGAGAAATCCCGAATTTCCCGAAGATACGGTAACTTTGTCACCGACAGCGGGGGAGTAGCCTATTGACGAAACCAGCACGCAGGCATTTTTTGTTTCAGAGCCTTTATTGACACGGAAAAAGGAAACTTTGAAAACCACTGTAAACAATATGACAAACCCGAATAACAGCAGTATTACCGCATACAGCCATTGAAAAGAGGTACGCAGAATTTTTTTACTGTCAATATCATCTCTTTTTTTCTGTAAAGCATTGTGTTTTCTCATCAGCGAACACCCCTTTTTTAATTAACCTCTTGTGCCGGTACATTGAAAAATTCCAATTTGGTTCTTCGACCGCTGACCCCTCCGTCATTTCATCACTGACGTGATGAAATGCCACCTTCCCTTTCAGGGGAGGCAAGAGTGGCAGCAACAAATTTATTGGTGTATTTTTTTACGTTTAACCGATTTAAATCTATAAAAAACTGATTGTAAGCCAAAAACTCGGCTTGCCTCCCCTGAAAGGGGAGGTGGCAAAAGTTGATAATTTTAATTGTCAATTTTTGACGGAGGGGTCGGGACAGCCAATAGTTGTGCAGTTTCACGAAAAATCAGAAATTGGCTCATTGATAGTATTGAAAATAATTGCTCATTGCTAACTGCTAATTGCTAATTGAACAAAAAAGGGACAAAACAACACGGTCTTGCCCCTTTTTCAATCAGATGATTATTTGATCTGCTCTTTAACCTTGGCAGCCTTGCCCACTCTGTCACGCAGATAGTAAAGCTTGCTTCTGCGGACACGACCTCTTCTGACTACCTGAACAGATACAACGTTAGGTGAATGTACAGGGAAAACTCTCTCCACGCCTACACCGTAGGATACACGACGAACTGTGAAAGTTTCTGCCACACCGCTGCCTTTTTTAGCGATAACTGTACCTTCAAACATCTGTACTCTTTCCTTGTCGCCCTCACGGATTTTTACACCGATTTTAATAGTGTCACCGATTGAAAACTGAGGTATTTCGGTTTTCATAGAGCTTTCTGCAATTTTCTTCAATGCGTCCATTTTAAGAACCTCCTGTTATTTAAGACATTCATGCTTTATTGAAAGCAGAGGACTGCCCGTTTCAAAGTACGGCACAAAAGCCGAGCTTTTAACCCCATCACAAGTGACGGTAATTTAAAGACCAGTATATTATAACACACAAACTCAGCTTATGCAAGCTTTTTTTCAGTCATTGTCAAAAAATTTTGAGTGGATAGCCGCAACTGCCGCATCAGCGTCTTTTTCGTCAATGAGAACGGAAACTTTGATTTCGCTTGTAGAAATCATGCGGATATTGATTTGAGCGTCATAAAGAGCCTCAAACATCTTTGTAGCAACGCCTGCATGACTTTCCATACCTGCACCGACAATAGAGATTTTTGCAACTTTGTCATCAGCGGAAACGGACTTGCCGCCTACAACTGCAATATAGTCCTCCATAGCTGCAACAGCGTCTTTCATGTTGTCTTTTGCAACGGTGAAAGAAATATCTTTAGTGCCGTCACGACCGATTGACTGAAGGATTATATCTACATTGATACCCTTTGCAGAGAGTTTTGAGAACATCTTGAAAGCCAATCCCGGTACATCGGGTACACCTACAACCGATATTCTTGCTACATTGGTATCTTTTGCAACACCGCTTATCAACATTTTTTCCATTTTAGCTGCCTCCTTGACAATAGTACCCGGTGCTCTTGTAAGACTGGAAAGCACTTCGAGTTCGATATTATATTTTTTAGCCATTTCAACACTTCTGTTATTGAGAACCTGTGCACCGAGAGTTGCAAGCTCCAACATTTCGTCATAAGAAATATACTGGAGTTTCTGTGCATTTTTGATTTTTCTGGGGTCTGCCGTATAAACGCCCTCAACGTCGGTGTATATCTGGCACAAATCAGCGTGCATAGCTGCCGCAATCGCAACGGCACTTGTATCGGAACCGCCTCTGCCGAGGGTTGTCACGTCTTCATAGCGGTTGACGCCCTGAAAGCCTGCTACAACCACGATATTGTTTTTATCAAGTTCCTTTTCAATTCTGTCTGTTTTCACTCTCTTAATTCTTGCAGAGGTGTATGCAGAAGTTGTCTGGAAACCTGCCTGCCAGCCGAGAAGTGAGATAACAGGACAACCGAGTTTTTCAATCGCCATAGCCAAAAGTGCAATAGAGATTTGCTCGCCTGCGGCAAGAAGCATATCCTTTTCACGCTTGGAAGCGTCGGGATTGATTTCATTTGCCTTGTCGATAAGGTCATCAGTTGTATCTCCCTGTGCGGACACCACTACTACAACTTTATTGCCTTTTTTGTAGGTATCGGTGACAATCTTTGCAACGTTGAAAACTCTCTCGGCATTTGCAACGGAACTGCCTCCGAATTTCTGTACAATCAGACTCATTTTCTTTCCTCCAATTATTTATATATTACAAATCCGAAATACGGATTTTTGACAAAATTTTAACACCGTCATTTTCGAGAGCAGACAAAGCATTGATCTGTTCCGAAACGCTCATGTCATCTGTAACGAATGCAAACTCATTTTCGGGGGCATTTGTCCTTACGATTGAACGGGCATTCCTGAACAAACCTGATACTTTTTCAAAAACAGCCTGTTTATTGAGAGTACTGCCCACTCTGATATATATCGGGTAAACCGTTTCTTCATAGGGCTTTACAATAGAGCCGTCACCGTCTGACCAGTAGAGATATTTTCTTGCTTTAAGATGTTTCACGCAGTCGATAATATCTGCAACAACGGCACTGGCTGTCGGAAGTTTGCCTGCACCCTTTCCGTAAAATACAACATCTCCCGTGGAGTCGCCCCTTACAAGAATGCCGTTGAAAACGTCATCTACGTTGGCAAGCTGACTTTCCTTTGAAATAAGCATAGGCTCAACTGTCACATCAAGTTTGCCGTCATCAAGCTTTTTGACCTGACCGATAAGCTTGATAACACCGCCCCATGAAGCTGCATAAGCCACATCTTCAAGAGCAATTTTTGTAATACCGCTTGCGTGTACGTATTCGGGATAAACGTGCTTTCCGTAGGCAAGGGAAGCCAATATACAAATTTTTCTGCAAGCGTCATGTCCCTCTACATCGGCAGTCGGGTCTTTTTCCGCATAGCCGAGTTTCTGAGCCATTTTAAGAGCGTCATCAAACGACATATTTTCCCTTATCATCTTTGTAAGGATAAAGTTAGTCGTGCCGTTGAGAATGCCTGCAATTTCAATCACATCATTCGCTGCAAGGCATTGGCTGATAGGTCTTATAATCGGAATACCACCGCCCACACTTGCCTCAAAAAGATAATTGGCATTGTTTTCCTTTGCGATTTTAAGCAGTTCCGCACCCTTTGTGGCAACGAGTTCTTTATTGGAAGTGACAACACTTTTGCCTTTCAAAAGACATCTCTTTGTAAAGTCGTATGCAGGATTGACACCGCCCATTACCTCTGCAACAACTTTTACTTCTTCATCATTGATTATATCTTCAAAATTCTTTGTAAACTTATCTGCAAAAGGACTGTCGGGAAAATCTCTTATATCAAGAATATATTTAATTGCAATTTCCTCTTTCGCACGTTTGGCAATGCTTTCCACGTGCTGAGAGAGTACTTCCACAACTCCCGAACCTACTACACCATGTCCCATTACTGCAACCTGTACCATAAAATTAAAACTCCTTTTTATTTTAGAGTGGAGGGTTGAGAGTGGAGAGTGGAGCTATTTCCACTTACTCCCAAATATCCACTTTTTTAAATTTCACTTTCCTTGTGCGTAAAGCAAAGAAGCAGAATTTATCATTAACTCCACTCTTCACTCTTCACTCTCCACACTATTCTTCGTCGTCATCTCCGCCGCCGTCATCGTCATCATCTCCGCCGCCGTCATCGTCATCATCTCCGCCGCCGTTGTCGTCGTCGTCATCATCGTCATCATCATTATTGTTATTGTTGTAATTATTATTGTTTGACGGGGTGTAATACGGATTATATGACGAGTAACCGGGCATATTGTCACTTGTATAGTAGCCTACACCGACAGCGTCGCCTACATGATAATCGGTAAGAAGTCCGCTAGATTTGAGATAGTTATGCTGAACGACATCTCCGCCGAGTTCAAATTCTTTCGGTTCTTTATCTTCAAGGAATTCCTGCATAATATCTTTCCAGAGAACGTGGACTTTACTTTGTTCGTCAATGGCGATACTTGAATGAATGTCGTGACCTGTCCAGATACCTGCCACTGTATAGGGAGAAGCACCCATAAACCAGTTATCAAAAGCATAGTCGGTAGTACCTGTTTTGCCGATAATATCCCAGCCGGGAATGGCTGCACGCCAGCCCAGAGCAGATGTGCCCGAATTAACAACGTCATGCAAAAGTCTGTTCATAATAGTGGAAGTTTCGGTAGAGATAACATGGTCTGCACGACCTCTGTCACGGTTATCAAGAATGACATTTCCGTCATGGTCTGTTACATAGTAGAATGTGTAAGGCTCATAGCAGTAACCGCCGTTACAGAATATCTGATAGCCTGCTGTCATTTCCTCTATGGTAGTACCGCCATGAAAACCGCCGATTGCAAGACCGGCTTTATTATTGCTGTCTTTTTCGGGGTCAAGGTGTCGGAAGTGAAGTTTTTGTGTAAGGAAGTTATAGCTTGTATCAAGCCCGATTTCTTTCAGCACGGAAACGGCTGTCGCATTGGTAGATAAGTTCAACGCCCTGTTAAGAGGAATGTCACCATAATAGGAATTATACCAGTTTGACGGACCCGATACATAGTAGCCGTCAACCATATCCCATTGATAATCGGGGCGGTCTGATACGAGAGAAGTATAGTTAATCAATTTTTGGTCAAGGGCGATTACATAAGAGGAGAGGGGCTTAATGGTAGAACCGGGCTGTAAAGCGGACTGACTGCAAATATCCCAAAGAAGTTTACCGTCATGTTCCTGCCTGCCTCCGACAGTTGCCCTTATTCTGCCGTCAAAGTCCATCATGACATAAGCCACCTGCAAAGTGGGGTCAGTGGGGGTACTCCATTCATGTATGTGTCTTTCGGCAATTTCCTGTGCCCTTGTGTCAATGGCACTGTATATGCTCAAACCTTTGCTGTATATCATATCTTCGGCTTCGGAAGCGGTAATATGAAATTCCTTTTGGAGAGATTGCGTGACATCTCTGAAAAGCCTGTCGTCATACC
>Ga0310695_10011613_pt1 | contig 12545 bp, 9 predicted proteins | sample RumenRJG_04DNA_FD_203882 | JGI IMG/M metagenome (GOLD analysis project Ga0310695, IMG submission 203882) | Bovine rumen microbial communities from Lethbridge, Alberta, Canada - RJG_04 (v2) (version 2) | ecosystem: Host-associated > Mammals > Digestive system > Stomach > Rumen | place: Canada...
ACAGAGTTCAAAGAACATGGCCAATTAATCATGACCACACATTCTGTTAGTGCAGTATGTGAGTGCAATGTGACGGAAGTGGCTGTCTGTAGCAATAACGAAGGGGAATTTAGGCTTCATTATCTTAATGAGAAAGAAGATATTACTGCTGATGTGCAGGCACTTCTTCGATCTAATCCAGATGCATTTCTCTGCAAAAGGGTTATTGTCTGCGAAGGAAAAACAGAAGTAGGAATGCTCCGAGCATTTGAGAAATATCGAGAAAGGAAAGGCGAACCAAGATTTGCACATTATGGTGTTGGAATGATTCCTGGAGGCGGTGGCGATAATTTCTTTCAGCTTGCTCGATTGCTTCATGGATGTGGATTTGATGTATCCATATTAATGGATTCTGACATTTCTGATGAAGAAACACAGAAGCAGGAAATGCGAAATTTGGATATTCCGGTGTTTGATTGGGAACAAGGATACGCTATTGAAGAACAGATTTTTCAGGATGTCAGTTTGGAGTGCGCTAATGCGCTATTAGCAATAGCTATTGAAGAAAAATCGTTTGAGCATGTTGTTTCAAAATTGAATGCATCATTTACTGAAGAAAGCTTTCCGTACGATGTGGAAAATGATGAGATATGTATCAAAGAAGATATTTCTCGTGAGGATCGAGTGAAAATCGGGACAGTTGCAAAACATAAGAAGTCAGAATGGTATAAAAATACATCGAAGGGTGAATTGATCGGAGATAGAATCTTTGATGAATTTGATAGAATGCAGGAGTGCCGATTAAAATCACAGTTTCTCGCTTTACAGAATTGGGTGACCTGCAATGAAAGCTGAGGAAATAGCACTTATTCAATCCAAACACAATGCCGCGATAATTGCTCCAGCAGGTCATGGAAAGACTGAGATGATCACGGAACTTGTGGATAAGCTGCCTGGAATTAAGCTGGTATTGACGCATACAAATGCAGGTGTTGATGCCCTTACGAAACGCTTCAACAAGAAAAATGTTAATGGGAAAAAGTACTATCTATCAACAATTTCTTCATTCTGCATGAAATGGACGGGGGCATATCCGTCAACAGCAGGTATTAGACCTGGTATTAAGGTAACGGACAAGGATTTCTATTCAGAGGTCCATACAGGGACAGCGCAGATATTCACTCACAGTTGGGCAAGAGATATTATAAAAAAAACGTATAGCTGTGTTATTGTTGATGAGTATCAGGACTGTGTACTTGCACAGCACCAGATTTTTGTGGAGTTGAACAAGACGGTTCCTGTATATGTGTTAGGAGATCCACTTCAAGCAATTTTCGGATTTAAAGAATCTCTGGTCTCTTGGAAAAACATCTGCTTTGATGTTCTTGAGGACGAAATAGATACATTCCCATGGAGATGGGAGAAAACAAATCCAGCACTAGGGCAGTACCTGAATGATGTGCGAAAAGAATTACTCCCACTCTATAGTTGCCGGTGGCTTTGATGTGATATCCAGGGCCACCCGGTTCACATGTGCCACCTCGTTGACTATGCGGGTTGAGATTTTGTCCAGCACATCGTAGGGAATCCGGGCCCAGTCGGCAGTCATGCCGTCGATGGAGGTGACAGCCCTTACCACCACGGTGTAGTCGTAGGTGCGCTGGTCTCCCATCACCCCCACAGAATGGATATCTGGAAGGCATGTGAAGTACTGCCATATCTCCCGCTGGAGCCCTGCGCTGCTGATCTCCTCCCGGAGGATGGCATCGCTTTCCCGCACTATGGTAAGCTTCTCGGGGGTAATCTCCCCCAGCACCCGCACTCCTAGGCCAGGGCCTGGGAAGGGCTGTCGCCACACCATCGATTCGGGCAGCCCCAGGGCTGTCCCGAGGGCCCGGACCTCGTCCTTGAACAGACGGCTCAGGGGCTCAAGGAGCTTGAAGTTCATATCCTTGGGCAGGCCGCCTACATTGTGGTGGCTCTTTATAGTCTGGGCTGTCTTGGTGCCGCTCTCTATCACATCGGTGTAGAGGGTCCCCTGGGCCAGCCACTTGATATCGGTCCCCTTAAGAAGTTTGGCCACTTCATCCCGGAAGGTGTAGATGAATTCCCCTCCTATGACTTTGCGCTTCTTCTCTGGGTCAGAAACTCCTTTCAGCTTCTCCATGAAGCGCTCAGAGGCATCTATCTTGATAAGATTCAGGTCCATGTTCTTGGAGAAGGTCTCCATCACAGATTCGGCCTCCCCCTTGCGGAGCAGTCCGTGGTCTATGAACATGCAGTAAAGGTTCTTTCCGATAGCCTTGTTCAGGAGGGCCGCCACAACAGAACTGTCCACACCGCCGGAGAGGCCCAGCAGCACTTTATCATCCCCTACTTTAGCCCGTATCTCCTCTATCTGCCGCTGTATGAAGTCCTTCATGGTCCAGTCAGCCTTGGCCTTGCACACCTTGAACACAAAGTTCCGGAGTATCTCCAGACCGTACTGGGAATTCCGCACCTCCGGATGGAACTGGAGTGTGTAGATATGGCGGGACTCATCAGCACTGGCTGCGTTCAGGCACGTTGCACTTGAAGCTATAGTCTTGAAACCAGGGGCAAGAGAGGCAACCTGGTCGCCGTGGCTCATCCACACCACCTGCTGCATAGGAAGCCGGTCAAAGAGCACTGAACTCCTGCACTCTATCTCGGCCCTGCCGTATTCCCTCTTTTCTGCTGATTTAACACTGCCCCCCAGCATATGGTGGGTCATCTGCATTCCATAGCAGATTCCTAAGATAGGGATTCCTGATGTGTATATTGCCGGGTCGCACTTTGGTGCATCAGGGTCATAGACGCTGTTGGGACCGCCTGAGAAGACAATGCCTTTCACATCCCCCATGGCAGTTATGTCAGACAGCTTCATATCGCCGCTGTGAAGCTCGCTGTAGACTCCGAATTCACGGATTCTGCGGGCAATCAGCTGGTTATACTGGCTGCCGAAGTCAAGAACAATTATCTTGTCCATACCGGTTTTCTGATCATGGTGTCATCCCTTTCGTAGCCTACGGAGATGATGGTGATAGGAGTCTCTGTGTACTTCTCTATGAACTCCACATATTCCCTGGCCTTCTGGGGCAGATCCTCGAACTTCCTGGTGCCGCCTATCTTCTTCTTCCATCCCTTGAAGGTCTGGTAGAGAGGTTTTGCCTTCTCAAGCAAATCCACACGGGCAGGGAAATCGGTGACTCTCTTGCCCTCAATCTCGTATGCGGTGCACACCTTGATCTCTTCCATATCATCATAGATATCCAGGTGGGTAAGAACCAGATCGCTGATTGAGTTGACTCTGCAGGAATACTTAAGTGCCACCAGATCCAGGTAACCGCAACGCCGTGGCCGGCCGGTTGTGACGCCGAACTCACGGCCTGTGACACGCACCTTGTTCTCAAGTTCCCCTTCGGAGTCGTGGTCAAACTCGGTGGGGAAAGGTCCGTTGCCCACACGGGTGGAATAGGCCTTGAACACAGCATAGACAGCATCTATATCAAGGGCTCCGATTCCGCCGCCGGCACAAGCTCCTGAAGCAATTGAGTAACCGGATGATACATATGGATATGTACCGGTATCAATATCCAGAAGTGCACCCTGGGCACCCTCGAAAAGCTTTTTATCTGTTTTATGTTCTGCCATATAGGAGACAAGATCCACAAGCATGGACTTAAGATCTTCCATGTAAGGTGAGATGAAAGCTTTCTCCTCTTCTCTAAGCCGGCTCCAGACATCGGGATTGAAGACATCGCCGGCCCGTACACCATCCCGGTCTGCCTTCTGGGCATAGGCTACACCTATTCCCCGGCCTGTTGTGCCGATAGGGTGGCGGCGCTTTTTCTCCATCTCCAGATCCATTGCCTTGTATGTAGGAAACACCAGGTGGGCCCGGTCTGATATAAGGACGCGCCCTCTCCAGGATATACCCTGCTCCTCTAGAGTCTTGAGCTCTGCAAAGAGGGATTCCAGGTCTATCACCATTCCTGTTCCAAGGATTACAGTCTTATCAGGGTAAACGATGCCGGATGGAACCAGGTGAAGCTTATATGTCACACCGCCGCTTACTATGGTATGTCCTGCGTTGGCACCGCCTGAGAAGCGGGTTACAACAGAGGAATCACCTGCAAGGTAATCTACAATCTTTCCCTTGCCCTCATCGCCCCACTGGGCACCGATCACTACAATATTCATTTCTTGAGTTTCTCCATCTCTGCCTTATACTTGGCAGCAAGCTTGGATGCCTTCTGGGCAGCAAGGCCGCGGTAAAGCTCCGGATGGCTGAAGAACTCCTCAGGCTCTAAGCCGATGGTCCTCTCCATCTGGGTCTTGATTGTGTTCCAGATCTTGTCGTTCTTCTTAAGGATAGCGCACATCCGCTCCCCTGTCTTCTCGCTCTCCAGTGTTATCTTGCGTATAATCTCGTGAGCATCAGGCTCTCCGCCGCAGGAAAGGAGGATGTAAGCAGCCTCGGCCAGCACCAGGTCGCCGGTGAAGGAAAGGTTCTTCATAAGACGCTCCTTGTCCACATGGAGGGATGAGAGCACTTTCTTAAGACGGTTCACAGCTGCGGAGAAACCGGCAAGATAGTCGGTTATGAACCGCTGGGATGCTGAGTTGGTCAGATCCCGCTGATGGTCTGATATCTGATCCATGAAGAAGGTCATGATGCGTGGTGCAAAGGCCTTCCACTGGCTTTTAACATGCTCACTGTTCCAGGGATTCCGCTTCTGAGGCATGGTGGAAGACCCCACCTGGGTGGAGGTGAACATCTCACGGATCTCAGAGATCTCGGATCGCTGCAGGTTACGCATATCATCGGCCAGGTTGGCGATGATGCCGAAGGCTGTGTTTATCTCTAAAAGCAGCCGCAGCTGATACTCAGGCTCCACCAGCTGAGTGGAGTGCTCAGATGGCTCAAGCCCCAGGAACTCAAGGTACTTTTTCTCCATAGCCTCCGGATCCTTCACCATAAGGCTGGTGGAGTTGTATGCGCCTACAGCCCCGGCCAGCTTGCCCCGGAGGTTGTGGGAGCGTTTCTCTATCTCGATTATGGATTTGCCCAGACGGGATACATACTCGGCAAAGGCAAAGCCCAGTGTTATAGGTACGGCATGCTGGCCGTGGGTGCGGCCCACCTGGGGGGTGGCAGCCTGCTCATCGGCAATCTTTATCAGCAGCTCCTCCACCTCGATGAGGAGAGGCACAATCACCTTCTGCACCGCATCACGGATCCGCATGGAGGCAGAGGTGTCCATGATATCCACCGAGGTGGCCCCCAGGTGGACATAAGGGCTCAGCTCCTTAGGAATGTAACGTTTGATCACATTCACTAAAGCCCGGATGTTGTGCTGGGTCTTCTCCTCCTCGGCATAAACCTCGTCGGGCTGAACCTTAGCTATGGCCTCATCCACTGCAGCATAATACTGTTCAGGGTGTTGCATGTTCAGATAGACATGAGTCTTTACCAGAGCGGCCTCTGCCAGTGCAGAGTACCGGATTACAGCCTCTTCGGACAGGTATTTTGCCAGCTCGTCGAAAACAGCTCTGTTGGCAAGGTAATACCGGTGGTCCAGAGGGCATATGTTTGAAAAGATGTTTTTGGTTATCACGATTTATTTTATATCAGAGGGATAATGTGTTTCAAGTAACATAAAAAAAAATAACAAAAAAATATATTGACACAGGCTGAAAAGTTAAATATATTTCCATTACCTACTATATAAGTAGGAATAATCTCTCGGAGAGTGTACAATGAACAGTTCAAAAGGTTTTAACAGCATCTCTTTCAAAATCGCCTCTGCCGCAATACTCACAGCAGTGACCGTAGTCATGACTATTGCAGTGCGCATCCCGATAGCCCCTACCAGAGGCTACATCAACCTTGGTGATCTGGCCATCTACTTCACTGCCCTCTCCTTTGGCCCTATGACAGCATTCATCGCTGGGGGACTGGGTACTGCTATTGCCGATATAATAAGCGGTTTTTCCCAGTGGGCACCATTCTCTTTCATTATCCACGGTCTTCAGGGGCTGGCTGTGGGGCTTATACTAAAGCTGCTCCTGCACAGGGAGAATAAGTTCTCGGTGATTGTGTCCGGAATCATTGTTTTTGCAGTGGGCACTGTGATAATGGCTGGCGGCTATTTCGCAGTTGGAAGCCTTATGGCCGGAGCAGGGGCCGCAGTGGTTGAGATACCGGGAAACATAGTCCAGAACCTGGCAGGAATAATAGGAGGATACCTTCTCTACTCCGCAGTAAAGAAAGCATATCCACCTTTTGTCAACTTCCGCTCTTGAATTAAAATTATTAAAACTATAAAATCAATAACATGTTGGCGCAGATTCTGGCGGTTTCAATTTTTGTCATCATGTTCGCTCTAATAATAAGTGAAAAATTCCAGCGCCATTATATTACCCTTGCAGGTGCAGCAGCAACTCTTATCATTGTATTCGGTCTTGGCCTGCACAGTATGGATGCTGTATGGACCTCCCTCAGCCTGGACTCCATGACTGCAAAGACCTTCTGGTATGCAAAAGATGCAGAGACAACAATAAACAGCGGTGTAAACTGGGCCACAATCATATTCATAGCCGGAATGATGATCATGGTGGAAGGGATGGCACGCACCGGCTTCTTCGCCTGGCTCTGCATGTGGATTGCAAAAGCAGTGCACTACAGGGTTATTCCTATTTTCATCTCATTCATGCTTATGTCAGCTATTCTTTCCATGTTCATAGACAGTATAACTGTAATATTGTTCCTGGCAGCTATTACTGTGGAACTGTCATACCGTCTGGGATTCAATCCCATTCCCATGATCCTGCCGGAGATATTCTGTGCCAGCATCGGGGGCAGCGCAACAATGTGCGGAGATCCTCCCAATATTATCATAGGTACTTCCTTGGGCTACACATTTGGAGACTTCCTGCGCAACACAGGAACTATGGCGGGACTCTCCCTTGCTGCAGTTGTTGTGTTTTTCTATTTTGCTTTCCGGAAGGAGCTTTCTGAAAGAACTGCATCTGTGGATCCCACCAAGTTTCCCCGGCCAGAGTCAGCTATAACATCTTTCAACGGCTTTGTGATGAGCATCATAACATTTACCTGTGCTATTGTGCTCCTGGTGACCCATGCCCAGACAGGGCTTACCGTACCGACAATCGGGGTTATCATATCAGTCATAACCTTTCTTGCGGCTCCAAGATATATCCTTTATATATTGAAGCGGGTTGACTACAAGACTCTGCTTTTCTTCACCGGACTTTTTGTGGTGGTGAGCGGACTGGAGCTTACCGGAGTTCTGGGAATAATAGCAAAGGGAATCAAGGCTGTCAGTGGCGGCAATCCTTACCTGATGATAGGAATTGTAATGTGGGTATCTGGAATTGCCAGCGCTTTTGTGGACAACATTCCATTCACTGCCACCATGATTCCTATCATAGAATCTCTGGCAGCCACAACCGGGGTAAGCATGCACACCCTGGCCTGGACACTCTCTATGGGTACCGATGTAGGCGGATGTGCCACCCCTATCGGAGCATCGGCGAATGTGGTAGGAACATCAATATGTGCCAAAGCAGGGCATCCAGTGAGCTGGGGACGGTACTGCATGTGGCTTGCCCCTGCCTCTATACTGGCAATGGGCATCTGCACCGTCTATATTTTTATCGTCTATATTTAATCAGTCAGTATTGTCATCTTCGGTTTTTCTTTAGGCTTTTCCACCGGCTTCTCAGGCTTTGGAGGAACAATAGAACGGAACAGACGTATTCCTACATTGACAGCACCTTTCTCCGGCTTTCCAGAAGAAGAAATCTTGGTGGCACACTGCTTCTCGGTGGTCTTGTATGAACCGCCGCAGTAATAACGGACATCATGGGTAAACTTAGGATTCTGATCCCAGCACCATTCCCATACATTGCCGCTCATATCATATAAACCAAAGGCATTATGCTTTTTCTTTCCTACGTTGTGGGACTTGAAATCGCTGTTCTTATCATACCAGCCAACCTCGTCCAGCTTGTCGCTTCCGCTGTAAAGGTATTCCTCATCTCCATCGGCACAATATTTCCACTCAGCTATCAAAGGGAGTCTGTATCCATTCTTAGTCTGATCCCAGGACAGATGCCCCATCTCTATCTTCTGACCAGTATGAGGAGTATAATCCCAGTTATCAACATCAAAGTCGTCATCCAGAGCATAAACCGGCTGATAGCCCATAATTTTGCTTATCTTATTGCAGAAATAGACAGCATCAAAGAAACTCATGCTTTCTGCAGGAAGGAACTTATACTTATTCTTAAAAATATTCTCTTCTGTGACAGCCTCATAAAGCTGCTGGGTCACTTCGGTCACACCCACAGAGAATGTATAGTTCTCAGCTTCAATCTCAACCATCTTATAGTCTCCAAGAAGTTTCTTTATTTCAGCATCATCAGCAAAAATTGATGCAGAAACAAGTAAAATGACAACAATTGATAAAATCTTTTTCATCATTACCTCCATAATTCAACAGATTTAAATCAGAAAGAATATTTTCCTTTCAGTATAATGCAGCTTAAATCCTTGTAACTGCCAAATTCACCATCTTTATCAGGTCCTGCAAAATAGAATTCTCCTGTCATGGACAGTGTGATGGAATCGGTCAGCTTATACTCCATCACCAGCTCGGTGTTGGTGGAGAAATAGCGCAGATCCATGGCAAAGGAGCCAGACAGTAAAATAGTCTCGTTCAGGAAAGGCTTTTCCACACTCAAGGTAGCTAAATGTTCATAGGTATGCCGGTCCAGAGGGCTGTCGCTTCCAGTGACTATATCTGCCACATATTGTGCTGTGATAGTCCAGCCTCCGGCAGGAGTCCAATCTACGCCACCTAAAGCCATAATCTGGTTGCGCTGTCTGGTGCCACCCTCTGAAGCCTGGATATACCGCTGTGGGAAAAAGGCACTCTCCAGACGGAACACAAAGTCTCCTGCCGGAATGGCGGCATCGGCACCCACCATAGCCATACGCTTGTATTTTCCATTCATATCGGCTGTATAGAAAGGCATATCATCCCAGCCGTAGAAACCGTACAGGGAGAAATCGAAGGATGGCAGATAGGCGCTGAACCTTGCCCCATATTCACTTGATGACAGATCTCTATCTGGACGGTCAAAGTCGGAATAGCTGCCCGGAGCATTGTCAAAGCTGCCGAACATAACATCGTTAAGTGGATTTCCTTCTGCCAGCGGCAAAGTGCTGGGGGTAAAGAACGGAATCCAGTAGAAGTCGGTCTGTGTAGATTCACCTATGTACGAAAGCCTGACTGCATCGATTCCCAGCCTGTTATCCTGATAATCGCTATAAAGGCTGGATTCATCCTGCGGACACAGGATATCCACAATCTGCACATCATCGGCCTTACCCCAGGCTGATATCTGACGTCCCACCCTAAGTGCCAGCTTCTCGCCCCGCCAGTCGAAGTATGCCTCCTTAAGATGCAGGGCAAAATCATTATTATCGCTGACAAAGGCAGAGGCTCCGTTCGAGCTCTGGCCCTCAAGAGCATCATAAAGCAGTATGGTGTTTATATAGAGCATACTCTCTTCAATATAGACCTTGAAGGTGGAATCAAAACTGGTCTGCCCCATCAGGAAGTCGCCCTTGTTGTGATGAGTATTAGGAAGTCCTGCCCCAGCCTGTGTGATAAAGCTGCCGCTGTACTCCATCTCCTGGGCATAGACTGCGCCGCACAGAATAAAGAGCACAAAGAAGGCCAATAAGAAGCGGCGTATCATTTAACCTGTCCCCGTTCCAGAGCACTTACTGTAAAGAATGCCGGGTTAATATCATTATCGTACTGGATATCCTTCATCTCGTAAACTGTCTTATGATTTGTGGTAAGAGTGGTCATGATCATCTTCTGGGTGGTCCAGTAGCCGTCAATCTGCACTATATCCTGACATTCCATTGTCTTGAAAAGCTTGTCCTGTTTATCGTAGTATTCCCCTTTGTAGGTCACATAGTTATCCTTGCCTACCCACAGTACACGGCGGCTGATCTTTGCACTCTTGTCCTTGGCAGTGCACTCAAGTTTCCAGCAGGAAATGCCATCTACAGTATCCTCGCCCAGAATGGCAAAGGTATCCTTGCCCACGCTCCGGTCTCCCATATCATCGTATGTAAAGTCTGTTCCCTGGAAATCGTCGTCCTTGCTGGAACCAGATACACGGCGCACTTTCTTCATGGCAGGCAGATAAAGCCAGCTGTCGCTGTCCTTGGGAGTGCCGTCCGGATTGTCAGGATAATCGAAGGAAAGGTAGCTTACACCTGCCACATCCTTAGGGGAACGGAATACAGTAACCCCTTTCTTGGTGGTGCCGTCCTTCATGTTATACTGTGCAATTTCCCGGACACGGCTTTTTCCTGATTTATCTATCAGGGTAAGGGTTGCTGTATATGATGATGTGTTGCCATCAGGAAGATTATAGGATGCCTTGGCTATCTCATCTGCATTCTGGGCAGAGAGGGATGATGCCACAGCCATCAGGACACCTGCACAAAACAGTGTTATTTTTCTCATTTGTCACTCCTTATTTTTTCTTTTCCAAAAGGTTTTATAAGATACAGCAGAGCTGGTGTAATAGTATAGTCTGCAACCAGAGCCCCGGCAAGTCCAATAATGCACAGAACTCCGATCAAGTAGATAAAGTGCAATGGACTGATGACATAGACAAAGAAGACAGAGCACAGGATGGCAGTGGTCATGAACATGGATTTGCCGATTTCCCTGAAAGAAGCCTCCATAGCCACCTGGTAGGAGCCATATTTCTCAAGTCCATATTTCAGGTGGGTTGTCAGGTGGATGGTGTCGTCCACTGCAATACCCAGGATCATAGGCATTACTGTCATAGTTATAAAATCAAGATAATAACCGACATAGCCCATGAATCCGGCAATCAGGACAACTGGGGCAATATTAGGTATCATGCCTATAAGACCTGTCTTAAGGCTGGAGAATGCCAATATAAGCATTATGGCTATCACAATAAAGGAGAAGAGGAAAGATTTTATCTCTCCTATGACCATACGCACTGACATCTCGGCAAACTCTATCATATCTCCAAGGATGCAGCACTGGGCATCGGGGAACAGCTCCGACAGCTTCTGTTTTATGGCAGCCACATTCTTGACCGCCTCCTCCGACTGGAAATGGCTCATATCCACCATCACATCCACAATGCGGTAGTCGTCATCCATCATCTCGGAGAAATCTTTGTGCATATCGATATTGGAAAGCTCTATAAGCTGGGCAAGCACATATTCATCTTCCGGAACTGTATAGAACTCATCCTGCCCCTCGTTAAGAGCCCGGTTCATCTCCCTAAGGATATCCAGGACCGATGTGACCCTAGGCTTGCCACCCGATTTCTTGGTCAGGGAAAGATCTCCCAAGAAGGTCTCCAGCTCATGAAGCTTTGCTATCTGCTCTGGCTGCTTGAATATATCCACATTATCCTCGTCATAGGAAATCATGACCGAATAGCTGAACATGTTTCCCAGATCCTTCTTGACAATCTCGTGCATGGCTTTTCCATGAGGAAGCTTGTCTCCTGTTATCCGCAGCATATCATAGTTGACCCGTATCTTCATAATTCCTGGGACGCAGGCAAACATTACTGCAAAAGAAATTATGATGATAAGGAAACGCTTTCTCTGCACCACATCGGCCCATCGGGAGAATGCCATATCTACCCTGGTGGCTCCCTTGTCATATTTTGGATTTGGAGAAGAGTCTTTTCCGAAAGAAAGGAAGATAGGGATAAGTATTGCTACATAAAGGTATACAGCCAGAACCACCAGAGAAGCGGTCTGTCCTACCCATGCCACAGGCCTCATATCCACAAGGGCAAAGCTTATAAGAGAAGCCACAGTGGTAAGGACTGTGAAGAATACAGACCAGCCGCATTCCTCTATGGTATTCACTGCCGACTCAAGCCGTTTTCCTGTACGGTAGAAGAACAGTTTGAACATATTTATATAATGGATTGAATAGCCTATGGAAAGGGCAATTCCCAGAAGTATCGGCAAAGTTATAAGGGATGAGTCTGCCTTGACACCGAAGTAGGCCATACCACCCAGAACCGATGCAATAGCCCCTACAGTGGCCAGAGCCGGGATTATGACACCCAGCACAGTGCGGACAAATATTATAAGACAAACCAGCATGACGCAGAAACCCAGGATAACCCGCAATGCAAAATCTGGGAACTCGTACAATTCCTCCTGTACATCGGAATAGGGCTGGCCTGAACCATAAAGCTTAAAGGAGCTGGACTGGAATTCAGGACTCTGGAGAATATCTTCCAGGGCATAACCTACCTCAAGGCTTTCTTCATCAGCTTCCCCACCATAGGGCAGCAGGGACAGGTTTATCCAGGTTTCTGTTCCAGCTGTATTCACCAGGGAATTGATCAGGGAATTTGTCTTTTCTGTTCCCCGCATGATGAACTCTTTCCTCTCCCGGAGGGCTTCTGGATCTGAGGGAATTCCT
>Ga0310695_10011614_pt1 | contig 12544 bp, 17 predicted proteins | sample RumenRJG_04DNA_FD_203882 | JGI IMG/M metagenome (GOLD analysis project Ga0310695, IMG submission 203882) | Bovine rumen microbial communities from Lethbridge, Alberta, Canada - RJG_04 (v2) (version 2) | ecosystem: Host-associated > Mammals > Digestive system > Stomach > Rumen | place: Canada...
GTGCATGGCTTTAAAATACAATATTTTTTTCAAGTTTAACTTGAATACAGGAATCCTTGATATTTTGGCTTCTTCTTCAAGCGGATATTGCTGTTTTCTAATATTCCTGGAATTAAGATCAGGTCAGAAAGTGAGGTGGCCTGTATGAACGTTAATGACAAATTATCACTGTTGGATGAACTGAAACTGAATAAGGATAAATACCTTCCGGTTGTAGATCATGCATGAGTTTTTCTCTGTCAATATAATTGTTGGAGATGATTGCGGAGTATATATAGAAGGCGGAGTAATATACGGGATATCAAAGCTTAATGCCCATAATAGTCAGTATTTAGAAAAGTAATGAACAACTTCAAAGAAGAGAAACACAGGCTTATTTGGCATAAATTCAGCCTTTGTGATATTATTCAGAAGATAGTTGTTTCAAATGATTTCACAATAAGGAGATAATGATCTTATGGCTGACGAGAAGAAGGTGGAATACACTGCAGAACAGAAGGAAGCAGTTCTTAAGCGCGCAAAGGAACTTGGCAATGTGAAGAAGGCTGCAGAAGAGGCTGGTGTTTCATGGCAGCTGGTTTCCATGTGGAGGAAGGAAGCTGATCCATCTGCAACAAAGGCGGCTCAGGCTGAGAAAAAAAGAGCAGAGGCTTCCAAGAAAGGAAAGAAGAGCAGCAATAGTACTAAGAGCACCAAGTCAAAGACTGCAATTAAGAAGACTGAAACCAAGTCAAAGACTGCAGCAAAAAGTGCTAAAAAGCCTGTTGCAAAGACCACATCAAAGAGCACCACAAAATCTTCCGCAAAGACTGCCTCAAAGTCCAAGCCGGCATCAAAAGCTGCAAAGGCATCAGATAAAACAGCAGCAAAGAAGAGTGCTAATTCCAAGACCAATTCAAAGAACCTGAAGTCTTCAGAAGTCAATGCTAAAAAGGATGTTCCCGCATCCAAGCTTCAGATAGAGAATGCAGTATTAAAAACCGAGAATAGCGAGCTGAAAAAACAGGTTGCAAGACTCCAGAAAGCAGTACGCGAGCTTATGTAAGACTCACGGCAAATAAGCAATGCAAAAGATCCGCTGTGTTGTCGAAAGAATCACATATCAGAATCCGGAGAACGGCTATTCTGTTTTGAAATGCAGGGTGAAGGACTATAGTGACCTGATCCCTGTAATCGGCAACCTCATAGACGCAAATGTTGGCTCTGTTCTTATCATCGAAGGAAACTGGAAGGTTGTCTATACCGGGATAACAAGGGCAAAGAAGGCTCTCGTCATTATCGGCACGAAGAAAGCCCTGTCCTACGCCGTGCATAATGTAACGGTAACGAAAAGAAATACACTGCTGAGGGAGAGATTGATATGAGTTACAGACTATTACGTTATTATGCAGGATCACGGTATATTGAAGCAGAAACGAACGTGATATGATGATGGCTCCTGTGACGGATGTATGGCAGGACAGATTGAATTATTTTTCTTCTTCATTCCCATATTTATTATGCAAGCCGGGAAGAAAAACTCCCCGGCTTTATATGTAATGCGCATGCAGAATAAGTGCAATGCGCCTGCTTGAGGTCAGGCACCGGTCTCCGGCGCAAAAGAGGTAAGTATCATAAGCTTTTTCCTCCTTTCCTCGGGATTATTATAGCATGTTTTGTTCCGACACAGACGAACAGTTTACGGATTGTTTGTTGTATGGGATTGCAGAAAATGATAGGATATGGGCAGTTATTTTTGTTTCTGATCCAGTTTAAGATCTAGAGGTACCCTTCGGCATATTCGGAGAGTACCTTGTTTGTATATTATAAGATGGGCTTGGACATATCCATCCAAACCCATCTTAGTCTGAAAAATACCCTCTCTTAAGAACGATTTTATTCGTCCATGCCAAATAACTGATCAAAGCCCGTAACTTCCAGAATGTCTTTTATTTCCTTTGAATAATTTATGATATGGAAGCACTTGGAGCTGGAAAGAGTCTTACACATAGATAACAACACTCTTAAACCGGCTGATGAAATATACTCAGTCTCTGCCATATCTACAGTAATCTCTTTGATATCATCTGAATTGTTATCATGAAAACCGGTCAGAAGATCAGGGGCTGTGATCGTATCCAGTCTCCCCGTTATCGAACAGAAAAGACTGCTGCCATCTACACTGAATTCAGTTTTGAATGTCTTTCCCTTTACAGTATCAGAAGCCTTATCGTTATTAACAGTCATTATCCATATCTTGATTTTTCTGTAGGCTTCCTTAAGCTTTGCCATATTCTCAGGCGAGTCCTTAAGACTTAGGAGATCCGGGACCTTATCCGCATAGGAAAGCTCACTGATCGCAAAACCATGACCGGCAAAATATTTTTTTCCCTCCTCAGGAGTCCCTTCCTGTATAACGGTATGATTTACTGCTATATCAGCGACTTTGGCTCCTCCCTTTGACATCATTTCCTTTATGATCTCTCCATCGGAGTCCGTCAATGCGGCAAATGTTTCTGCGCCAAGCTCCTGTGCAAACTTGTCTGCTGTTATCCAGCAACCGCCATGCTCTGATAGCAGCTTTCTTATGTTCTCACATACGGAATTCAGTTCGGGTTCATTAAAATATCCCAGCAGTCCGTCTGTCAGAATACATATTTTACCCTTTACATCTGAAACTGCCGAGTTAAGGGATTCATAATTTGTAGCATCTACTGCACGGAAGTTAAGATACCCCTGCTGCTCCTTTGTGGCTATCTTCCTGATGGCCGGCTCTACTTCCTCAATGACGGCAGGCAGGTCAAAGCCGTAAAATTTTTTCTTCATATCTGCTATAACGAGGCCTCTGGGAACATAGCCGCAGGGCAGATCAATGATCACATCACAGCCGGATTCTTCAGCCAATATATTCCCTATATGATATCTGGCCTCATTTGAGACCATATATGCCCTGCCGATCTCCGGCGGAGTATTTGAAGCTCCCTGAACAGTTGTATCTATTTCTTCCGCCAGTTGTGCTGCCTCTTTGATCCCCGTATGTTTTAACAGACCAAGACATCCCTTTGCAGTAGCAAAAACCGGGTTAACCGCTAAAAACAGTTCTTTCCTATCCATTATGAATACCGCCTTTTCATTTTTAAGCATTGTACCAAATCGCCATCGCGATAGCTAGTGGTAGTTTAAAAGTTACGTAAAAAACTGCCATAAAGCTACTAATAATGCGTGCTCGCGGCTACTTGCTGCGATTACCCACTTTTCCGTACAGGTCTTTCAGGCTATACGCGGCGCAGATTTTTTCCGCAGTTTCATTGCCGCGAGAAAACGTCCGTACCTGTTGGGGACGAGTCCCACCCAGATCTCCGAAAAATGTTGTCACCCTTCGGATTTCGGACATCCCGCCAAGCAGCGCGATAGCTGAGTACGATCTGTTCCGTGGTAAAGTCATCGCGGTCGGTGAACAGGGCCATCTTGCCGAGATATCTGCTTTGCACTTTTTCGAGTCCGTCTGAGCGTTCAACAAATGAGAGGACAACCGCCCCTTCCACATCTTCAACAACCTTGTACGAGAAGATATCGGACATGTATTCCGCTTTTAACGCTGCTTCAACGGACTTTGTGATGCTTTCTGCAGTCGGTCTGCGACCTTTTTTACTTCGCCGCTGGCGCGCTTCAGGAGTTTCATTCACGGAAAATGATGGTTCTCGCTGAAGGAGTGGAAGAGAAAGAGGAATTTGAATACCTCGTGAGACTCGGAATAGATCTTTTCCAGGGCTATTATCCGGCACGACCGGCGTAAGCATGTCACAGCCTTCAAGGGGCGTTGCGGGGCTCAGAGACCTTCCGGGAAGCCAAAACAAAAGAATGCCCCGCAGAGGGGGCAGTGGAAAACCGGAAACCATTTAGGTCAATTCGGATCATAAGACCGGAAGTCAGGTTTCTGGGTTGGAGCGCGGGGCGCAAGGCGTCCGGGAGACGCCTGTTCTGCACCGACCGGAGCGGAGCGGAGATCTCCCCTGTTTTACGGATGTGTATATACACATCCTATGCTTGATAATCTTCCGGGTATCCAAATGGGGGTTAGTGAGATCTAAGGGTTTTTCAGAAATCTGTAATAAAGACAAAAAGAAAAACTGCCCAAAAACCTCCGGGATACCCTCCCGGTTTTTCGTAGCAGTTTTGGTGGATTTAGGATTCACCTGTTAGAAGATAATAGCAAAAATCCACAGAAAATCAAGAGGGATTTTAGGGCTGTAAAACATATTGCATTGCCGTTTCAAACAGGTTTATAATTATATCATCAAATAAAAAGTGGCAAGGGGAAACTGATGGCGTCTGATAATAAACAGGCAATGGGGATTGGATACAAGGCGCAGATAGAAAAGTACGGGACTCCCATCTCCAGAGATTTATATCTTGAACTTCGCAAATATGCGGATGAACATCGGATACGTATTACAGGATTCAGAAATTTTGTTGGAGATATCGAGACCATAAAGACAGTCATAGACGATATATGTGAAATAGCGGTTGATTTTCCAAAAATTCTTGATAAAAGAATGGGAATAATTCTTGAACTTGACTATGACATGAATGATGCAGATTTTTCTACAACAGATAGTGGGCATGTGATTAAAATTAATGCTGGATATTTTTCGGATATAGATAAGCTCGAACAGGACTATATTGAGCAGGAAAAGAAAGGACATTTTGTTTCAAATACTGGATGGAGGTCTGTTGTCAGGCATGAAGTAGGGCATGTTGTAGAAAATCTTTATGGATTTGATATAATGGAGATAGCTTTTATATATGCTAATACTACAAACCGGATTGAACTGTTTGATTATTTAGATGAAAACCTATCTGTTTATTCAACTGCGTACGAAGACGGAAGGGAAATTATTTCGGAGAGTTTTTCGGGATATTACAGTAAAGTAGGAAACATATTTGCCGATTCATTTGTAAAAAAGTGTATTGAGTTAAAAGATAAAATGGATTTGTCTATGAAAGGCAGGTGATCCTTATGAAGGCGTACGATGATGCAATGTACTGGAAATCAAATAAAGCCTGGTACAGATCTAATTATGAAGAGGAACGTTATGAATTAACTGCGGAGGCACCACCAGAAGCTGTTGAAAGTTTCCGTCTGTATCTTCTGAGAAATGATTTACCTGTGGATGAATGTGTGATCCCCAATACTACTAATTCGGCGGCAGTTGTGTAAAAAACGTTGATTAGGCTCCTGCAGAAAACCTGTGGGAGCTTTTCTATTTTGAAAGGACGTATTTGGAAATAAAATGGAGCTATTAGATATCTGCGATGAGCAGGGAAACCCGACAGGGGAAACAGTTGAACGGGATATAGCGCACAGGGATGGAATACTTCACAGAACAGCCCATGTATGGATAGTAAGAGAGAAAGATAAAAAGTTCGATATCCTGCTTCAGAAGCGCAGCATGGAAAAGGAATCGTTTCCCGGTCTTTTTGATACATCATCTGCAGGGCATATTCCGGCAGGGGATGATCCGGTTACATCAGCACTTAGGGAACTGGAAGAGGAACTGGGGATAATAGCCGCACCGGAAGATCTTGCATATGCCGGGATGTTCAGGATCAGGTATGAAAAGGAATTCCATGGACGGATATTTAAGGATAATGAAGTGACCAGGGTGTATGTATACCGGAAAGCGGTGGAAGCGGGAAACCTTAAGCTCCAGAAAAGTGAAGTGGATGAGGTCAGATGGTTCGACCTGGAGGAAGTCCGGGAGGAAATTAAAACAAGCAGGGATCGTTTCTGCGTACCGTCAGATGGACTTGGACTATTGAGAGAGTATCTGATGAGGAAGTAAATCTTATAGACAAAATAAACAAATAAAGTTTAGGAAACTGTCATAGATCCATGGGGTAATGGCAGTTTTTTTGTACTTTTGTCCATACAATTCAGATTCCGAAGATATTTCTGTCAAAATGTATTGCAAAACGTTTCGTTTTGTAACATTTCGGGTTATAGCAGTATTTTCTAGGTTAAATCAGAGTAAATAGACAATTTTTAACGCGGAGGCAAAACGAAAACCATGATTTTACGCCAACTTAAACGATTAAGATGAAAAACTGAATATTTTTGTGCAAATTGTACACCCCAATATGCCATAGTCGATGATTATAGGTTATATGTAGGGGCAAATCATAAGCCTTCCATAGCTTAGCTGATATGAGACTGAGTTAATGGAGGAAGAGCGTTGGAGAATATTAATAATAGAGTGGATGAACCATCAGGATCAAGGTGTTATAAAGAAGGGGTCCGAAAAAGTTTGATTGCTACTGCAAGAGGTTTATCAGAAACGCTGCGTATGATGTTGCCCGAACCGCAACCCGTAATCTTGAAAGGGAAAAACTACTGCCTGATGAAGAGATGGAGGAGATGATATCGGACAGTGGCTTTCAGGATGAAGGGACAGCAGAAGAGCTTTATATATGCAACAAGTCTGTGCTGATTTCAGATCCGAAGCTTGCCAAAATCCTCAAAAGTCTCTCGAAGAGAAAGAGGGAAATATTGATGCTGAGTGTGTATTACGGATATTCAGCAGAGGAGATGTCTTTTGAAACAGAAGGATTTCGACTTCCAGGGGATACGATACCGATTTCGGAGACAGGAAATCCCTTTGAGGAACTTGATATAGATGGGGCAGAAGAACCTATGTATACCAGGAAGGCAATAACAGATTTCTACAGATTCAGTGAAGGGACGCACAATGATCCGTTTGCGACATTTGTTAAGATACCGGAGTCGCAGATGATGCAGTATTGCAGGGATTATGACGGTAGTCCCAACACTTTTTTGGCGGTGATGTTTGCAAGGGCAGTTCGACACTATGATCCTGATAGTGATAAGACAGTCAGCGTTTCCATAGCCATAGATCACAAGGCCATGATTGGTAATCACGACAATTACCGCATGTTTGCTAATGCTCTAGAACTGGAGTTTACTAAAGACAGGTCTTTGGAGGATATTGCCAGGAACTGCACTATGGCCCGGGGCCAGGTAATGCTGCAGGCGTCTCCAGAGAATTCCCTTTGGGCGATGAAGCAGAGGAAGGCAACATATGTCAAACTGAGTCAGGTGCCGCTGGATACGAAACTTGGTATGATTGCCAAATCAGCAGGAAGTCTCAGTTGGAGTATTGCAATATCCTATGCTGACAGCAGATCTTTTGGCCCGCTTGATCCATATATTGATGAACTGTATTTGTTGTCAGAACCAGGTGTAACGGACGTTGTATGTGAGGTTGCCTGCATCAATCACTATTTCTTTTTATGCATCGCACGGACTTTTCCTTCTGAAAAGTTTACGAAGGTATTCCTGGATGAGCTGTCAAAGGTAGGGATCGATTATGAAGTTACAGGTACAGAACCTTTTCACCTGTGTGGGATGGAAGAATACAGGAAATAAGCCATGGATGAATCCGAAACTACTGAAGCACAATTGGTTTGAAACACGGAACTGAATCAAAAATCCTGAAGATTTAATCGTGGGTTTATTGAAAATGGGTTTTGCAAGGTATAGGATGGGGGTGAAATGAAAGACATAGTGAAATCAGAGAAAACATATTGGCATCCGGCGTTTTTCGGAGCCACAAAGTGGGAATTAAAAGAGAATAAGGACGACCTGTTTTTCGATTCTGAGTATCAGCTGAGCTAGCAGGCGTTGGAGATGGATCTGCTTGTAATTAAGAAGGATCCATCTGTGGTAGTCAAGAATGAGATAGGTAAACTTTTTAAGCGGTTCAATGTTTTTGAGTATAAGGGAAGCGGGGACTCCTTATCAATCGATGATTACTACAAAACGATATCGTATGGCTGCCTGTATAAAGCATTTGGCGAGCATGTGAATGAAATACCGGCTGAAGAGCTTACACTGACCATGATACGGGAGGCCTATCCTAGGGAGTTATTTAGGATACTTGAAGGATCCGGAGTGGTGATCACGGAAAAGTATAAAGGGATTTATTATCTTTCGGGAAAGATGCTCTTTGATACACAGGTCATTGTAACAGGGGCTATGGACGGGAAAAAACATCCCGGGTTTAAGATATTATCAAAGAATGCTAAGGAAGAGGATGTAAGGACGTTTCTGCAGGAAGCGGAACAGGCAAAGGAACCCGGGGAACGGAGTAATATAGATGCGGTTCTTCAGGTGAGTGTTTCGGAGAATGCGGAGCTTTTTGAAAAGATAAGGAGGGATGAAAGGATGTGCCAGGCGCTCAAGGAGCTGATGAAGGACGAGATAGCTAAAGAAGTTGCAGATGGAAGGGCAGAGGAAAGGGTCGAAGCAACAACAGATACCAATTTAGGCAATATAAAAGAATTGATGAAAAACATGAAGTGGACAGCTGAGCAGGCTATGAAAGCTTTAGGTTTTTCAGAAGCAGACTGCTCTAAGTATTCTGCGATGCTCTAAACTCTTCAGAAAAACATAATAACAACCAACAACGAAAGCAGTAGATCTCAGCGATTTGCTGCTTTTTCTATTGCAAAGAAAGGAATTAATGCTTATGGGAAATAGGTGTAACACGGAAATGAAGGTCCTGACCTTTTATGACGGGGAGACCGAGGCGATTGACGCCTTTGCGGATGTCATCCGGTATAAGATCCGCCAGAGGATCCGGGACAGAAAAAACTTAAATATAACAACTGGAATTGGTGGAAATGATTCTGAGGGGGCGTATAATAAAGGGGAAGTTCTTGACTATCCGGAACCAGCGCAAGTATCGAAAACCAGAGGGAAATGCTGACGGAATACTGCTTTATGCAGGGCTGGCAGATCGTGGGGATTTATCAGGATGATGGCTATACCGGTCTGAAACTGAACAGGCCCGACCTGCAGAGGATGCTGGAGGACGTGAAGAAGCACAGGATAGACCTGATCATTACAAAAGACATTTCCCGGAAGGTTCATTCTTCCTATATGGTGAAGGCCAAGAAGGGCAAGTTCACAGGCTGCCTGGATCCCTTCGGTTATAAGAAGTCAGAAGAGGATAAGTACCATTTGGAGATAGACCCGGAGACAGCATGGATCGTGAGGAAGATATTTGACTATGCAGTTGAAGGTCACGGATCCAACTACATCCGCAGGAGGCTTGAAAAGGAGAAGATAGCCTGTCCCACATGGTGGAACCGCAACAAGGGCTTAAGGAACACCTACACGAAGCATGAGAAAGCGGATCCGGAGAACGGGAGGTACATCTGGGATTTCAGTGTCATTGAGGATATGCTTCAGAACCCTGTATATTATGGGGCAATAGTATCCCAGAAATATGTGTACCGCTTCAAGTTCGGGGTTATCAAGGAAAAGCATCCTGACGAATGGATCGTGGTGGAGAACCAGCATGAGCCCATAGTTGACAGGAATACCTTTTTCACAGTGCAGAACCTTATACGTAAAAGGCAGCATCCGATCAATGAGGAATTCAGCCTGTTCTCCGGCATTATCAAATGTGCAGAGTGTGGGAAAGCCCTTACCATAAGGAGTAAGATTAAAGCTCTGTGAGGAAACACCTCTTTACAGCACAGAGCAGATCAATTCTCCCCGAAGAGCCATAGAGGTTATGAAGGGTATGATGCGCCAGCTCGATCGTGAGTATGTCTGTATTGTTAATTTTGGATAATGGCAACCGCCCCATTAATTTCAATATCGTGAGTATCGGAAGCATAAATGCCTCCATTGTTACAATGAGGGAACTTCTGAAGTCATCTATACTTTCAAATGCATCCAGTTTAATAATGCTCCATTCGCATCCGAGCTACCGCCTGGAAAAGCCAGAGCCCAGCCCGGAGGATCACCTGACCACCCTGAATGTGATGATAGCCACCGATCTCCTTGGAATAAAGCTGCAGGATCATGTGATAGTTTCAGGCGGCACTGGCACCACCTACAGCTATAGAACCGAGCTTAAGGACAAGTTCAGTATCGAGGGATTACGGGATATAGTGGAAAGCCAGAATAACAAGTCCTTACTTCTATCCGAACCCCAGTCAGACTATAAGCCTCTGGCAAAGGTAGAAGAACTGGAAGAGCAGAACTATAACCAGATAGATAATGTCCTGAATAACACAAAGCCCGGGAAAGCAGTAAGACCGGAAGACCGTCCCCCTGTCATAGAAAGGATGAAAGCAGGGAAAAAGGAACTGGATGCCCGGAATGCCGCAAAGACACAGGAACCGCATGAGCTGAACACAGAATAGGCCAAATAAAACTACAGCGGATAACCTCGCAATGGCGTGGTCATCCGCTGTTTCTTATTGATCGGATTTAACAGATACAAAGGAGAGCTCGTTTTCTTTACCCTGATCGAGGATATTCAAAAGTCTGCATGCGGGCTCGGTCGGATGTGTGCGGCCAAGTTCCCAGGCTTCAACGGTTTTCTTAGAAACCCCCATGTAATTGGCAAATACAGTCTGAGTCATGCCGGCTTTATTGCGTATGGACTTGATCTCCTTGTTAGAGTATTTTGTCACGGGAGATATCATGAATACCGTGGTCTTTGCCTTGCCGGTACCCTTTTCAAAATCAATGGCCTGTTGTAATCCTTCACGGAGATCCTCAAATAGTGTACTCATGATTTATGCCCCCTGTTCTTAGCGGCTTCACTTTCAAGATATTCTATGCCCTACTTTGTAGGGTGTCAAGGCCGTCAAACGAAAGGATGTTCGAGTTACTATTCACAGATTAAATGAGGATACATAATGAAGCTCACATTGGTGGGCTTTATTTTTATGTATGAAAAGGTTAGAATTATCGTATTAAACAAATCGAAATTTTTAGAGGCAAATTATATTGTAGTATGAATTTCCGATTTTGTAGAGATGATGATAATCCTAATTTGTATGGTTAAGGGGGACTCAATGAAAAAATATATAGCATTTCTTCGTGGTATAAATATTAGCGGTAAAAACAAAATTAGAATGTCTGATTTGAAGTTGGAACTTGAAAATGCAGGGTTTACGCAGGTGTCAACATATTTGAATAGTGGCAATGTTACATTTTTATCTGATGACAAAAATCTTAAGAATAGAATTGAAGATATGATTATAAATAGATTTGAACTTCGAATTCCAGTATATGTAGTTGAAGCAGATGTGTTAAATGATATTTTGTCTAATGCACCTGAATGGTGGGGGTCAAATAGTAAAGAAAAATATGATAATTTAATTTTTGTTCTTTCAGATGATACACCTGAGCAAATATATGAGATGGTAGGACCACCTTCCGATGAACTTGAAAAAGTGCAAAAGTATAAGAATGTTATATTTTGGACTTTTGATAGACAGCAATATCAAAAATGTAATTGGTGGAAAAAAACTGCAACTAATGAAATTGCAGATAGATTAACAATTAGAACAGCAAATACAGTAAAGAAGGTTTGCAAATAGAATTCGAAGTTAATCGACAAATTCATGTTTGTTGAAATGAAAGCACTATTTCTAGGCGGAGTTATGCTCCGCCTAAAAGCTCTGCTACGGTATATGGTTCACCGGAAGTCAGTCTCAAAAGTGCAGTGAATTCATTAACACCATTTCTGGCGCATGTTTCTAGATAAGTCCTGATATCTGCGAAATATGATGCGTATTCAATACTCTGGAACTGCCCGGAGACTATGTCCTTGGTTTTTACGAATCTGAGTGATCTTTCGCTTAGGTTGTTTGTTGTCGGAATGGAGAAATCCTTAACCCAGTCAAAGTAGTTGCTCTTATATTCTCTGATTCTGTTGAGAAGAGCATTTTCATCACTTTCATAATAATGCCAAGATCGGCAATGTATTCTTTATATCCACTATCCAAAAGAGAATCCACTTTCATGAGGAAAGCTTCAACAGCTTCTTTTGAGAATGCAGTAGCGCCTTCGGCTATCAGATGTTTTCGGTTGTGCATCATAGACTGTATCAGCTCTTTGAGCACTTTGACCTAGGAGTGGCTTGACGAGTCGAACAGCTTCTGCAGGTCTCTTTCCAGATGCTGATTGCATTCTACATTTCTGAAGACAAAGCCCTCATGATAATTGATGGTGTTATGATCATGCATGACTTTTGTTCTGGAGCTTAGTACAGGAAGGATGTTATCTTCGAGAATTCCATCAAGGTCCTTGTGCATATGTGCAGTATATAGTGCAATGCGCTCATTGCCATAAAACCTCATACGTGCTCTTGCTGTATTGACAAAAACTACAGTGTCATCCCAGTAGATAAGCGGCAGTCCGATGATCAAATTTTTAAGGTCTGTTACAAAAGCATGAAGCTTTTTGGAATAGCGCTTTTGCAGTTTTGCCAGATATCCTTCACTGAGGGTTAGTGGTTCGGGAGAAAAGCCTGTCAGTATTTTCTTTGTACGGTTGATACTTACGAATCCAAGATCCATCAGGGACAAAGCCATTGCCTGAATCACCTTGCCATACTGGTTTGCTGCTTTAAGGGTGCCAAGAGGAGTTTTGACCGTTGCTCCACAATCAAGGCATTTGTATATGACAAACTTATGCCTGTGCTTGATGACCTTTACTTCATAATCGAATTCATCC
>Ga0310695_10011616_pt1 | contig 12543 bp, 13 predicted proteins | sample RumenRJG_04DNA_FD_203882 | JGI IMG/M metagenome (GOLD analysis project Ga0310695, IMG submission 203882) | Bovine rumen microbial communities from Lethbridge, Alberta, Canada - RJG_04 (v2) (version 2) | ecosystem: Host-associated > Mammals > Digestive system > Stomach > Rumen | place: Canada...
ATCTTTTCCTCAGAGCCGACAAGTATGAGCAGTTTTTTTGCTCTTGTTACGGCTGTATAGAGAAGGTTGCGGTAGCTTAATTTCTCAAATCCGCCCATAAGCGGCATTATAACAGCTTCAAATTCACAACCCTGACTCTTATGTACGGTTATAGCGTATGCGAGGTCGAGCTGTGGAAGTATGTCAAAAGGGTATGAGGCTTCTCTGCCGTCGAAGTCTATCTTAGCAGCCTGAGCCGCAAGGTCTATCGAGACTATTTTTCCTATATCTCCGTTGAATATGCCTGCTCCTTGTTCAGCGTCCTTACTCCAGACTATATCGTAATTATTACGCGTCTGCATGACCTTGTCACCTACACGATATGTGTACACAACTCCACGGTATTCATGTTTGTCTTTAGCAGGGGGATTAAGTTTATCCTGTAATAGTTTATTCAGCTCTACAGTGCCGACTGTGCCTTTGCGTGACGGTGTGATTATCTGTATATCGTCAGTAGGGGAGTACCCATATGCATTAGGAAGTCGTCGACGTGTTAAGTCAACAATAAGGTCAAGAGCCTTTTCATAGTCGTCACGTTTCATGAAGAAAAAATCGCTGTCTGTACGTGTGAGGTCAGGATATTCACCCGAAACTATTTTGTGAGCGTTAGTGATTATGCAGCTTTTACGTGCCTGACGGAAAATCTCAGTAAGCTCAACAACAGGGACAGCCTTGCTGTGTATGATGTCTTCAAGGAGATTGCCGGCACCAACTGATGGAAGCTGGTGAAAATCGCCTACCATTATGAGCTTACAGCCGAGTCTGACAGCACGAAGAAGTTTTTCAAATAATATGGAATCGACCATAGACATCTCATCAATTACAAGAACATCGCAGTCGAGAGGATTATTTTCGTTATGAGCAAAAATGGGCGTATCACCATTGTCGTAGACAACTTCGAGCAGACGATGGATTGTTTTAGCTTCATATCCGGTAAGGTCTGACATACGTTTTGCGGCTCGTCCTGTCGGAGCGGCAAGCAGTACACGGTTGCCCATTTTTTCAAAAATTGATATTATAGCGTTCAGCGTAGTTGTCTTACCAGTACCGGGACCTCCTGTCAGAACCATAAGTCCTCGTGAAATAGCAGTTGTTATAGCCTGACGCTGAAGCGTTTCGTAGCTTATACCGTGCTCTTCTTCTTCAATGTCGATCATGGAATCGTAGTTGAAGTTTTCAGGTGATGAAAAGTCGCGCAAAACGTGAATCCTGTCCGCAATAAACTGCTCAGCAAAGTAATACTCGGGCAGATAGACGTACTCGCGTTCATTCTTTACATATTCAAACAAATCGTTGTCATCAAGTGCGGCATTATATGACTTATAGAAGTCCTGTTCGGAAATATCAAGTGTTGGAGTAGTAAGTTTTAGAAGGACTGACAGCGGCAGACATGAGTGACCATTTGAGGCATTAGCACGGAGAATATACTGCATTCCCGCAATAACACGCTTGTTGTCGTTTTTTGCTATATGCATATCATGAGCGATAGAATCTGCTTTTTCAAATTCAAGTTCTATTCTGTCTCCGCAAAGGATATATGGGTCATTTTTTATCAGGTCCATCGCGTCTGAACTGTATTTTCGGTAGACCTTCATTGCGTAGCTTGATTTTATCTCATACTGTGATAAAAATGACATTATAAGTCTGAGTGAGAAAAGCTTACGTGCTTCATCGGCTATCTCATCGCACTTTTTCTGTGAAATTCCGCGTACTTCGCTTAACCTGTACGGAGCATTTTCAATGATGTCGAGCGTAGAGGCTCCGAATACGTTTACTATTCGTTTGGCAAGTGCCGGACCGATTCCTTTTATTGCACCGGAAGCGAGGTATCTTTCAATGTTAACAACAGTGTCAGGGAGTTTGTGCTCGCAGTATTCGGCATGAAATTGTGTACCGAATTTACGGTGTGTCTCATAAGTACCTTCAAGGATAAGTATCTCGCCTTCTTCGACCTCACCGAGTGAGCCGACAACAGTGATGAGTTCGCCGCCGGCATCGAGGTCGAGAACCGCATATCCATTGGATTCATTCCTGAACAGAACAGTTTCGACTGCGCCTTCGATATGAAGAACTTCGGTCTGCAAAGTCATCACCCCTTTCAAAGCATTATATTATATTATAACATATTAATGTCCGGATTGCAACTACATAATGTATGTAATTTTTTCAAAAAAAGAACACTACAAGAGATATACTTGTAGTGTTCTGATTGGGTTATCTGCAAGCGTGAATAACTTTAACGGGACAGGCGTTCATACATTCTCCGCAGTTTTCACATTTATCGTAATCAATGGATGCATGGAAGTTTTCGACTTTGATTGCTCCTGCCGGGCACTTTTTCTCACACATTTTACAGCCGATACAGCCGTTTTTGCAGGCAAGCTTTGTAGCTTTGCCGTTATCGCCTGAAGAGCAGAGTACGTCAATATGTTTTGTTTTAGGTTTAATTGAAATAAGTGAGTTTGGACAGACTGCGGCACACTGCCCGCAAGCACCGCATAAAGACGGATTTACCACAGCAACTCCATTTGTAATTGTTATGGCATCATGCTCGCATACTGAGGCACAGTCGCCCAGACCGATACAGCCAAACTTGCACGTACCGTTTCCACCGTAGAATCGTTTTACAGCTTTGCATGACTGTACACCGTCGAAATCAAACTGAACCTGAGTTGCATTGCAGTCTCCGGAACAGTGTACTATGGCAGTCATGGGAACTACCTCTGCGGCAGCTGTACCAAGAATAGCGGCGATTTTACCAGCGGCATCTGCACCGCCGGGACGGCAAAGATTTGTTGCGGCACCTTTGTTTATAATAGCATCAGCGTAGTCGGCACATCCTGCAAATCCGCAAGCTCCGCAGTTTGCCTGCGGAAGTGACTCGTTTATTTGGGTTATTCTTTCGTCTACCTTGACGTAGAATATTTTTGAGGCTACTGTCAGAAGAACTCCGGCGAGAATTCCGCAGCCGCCGAGAATAAGGGCTGGAATAAGATAATTCATATCAGCACCTCCTTAGCTGAAAAGTCCCGAGAAGCCCATAAAGCTTACCGAAACTATAGAGGCAGCAACAAGAGTTGCCGGAACACCTTTGAATGTATCAGGAATATCGGCATACTGGAGTTTTCTGCGTACTCCTGAGAAAATAACGAGAGCAAGCATAAAGCCGAGACCGCCGCCAAGAGCGTTAACTATTGACTGAATGAATGAGTAGTTGTTGTCGATATTCAGTACAGTGACACCGAGTACAGCGCAGTTTGTAGTTATGAGCGGCAAATAGACTCCGAGTGACTTGTAAAGAGAGGGGATAGTCTTTTTCATTGCCGTCTCAACAAGCTGAACGAAAAGTGCGATAACAAGAATAAATACGACAGTATCGAAGTATTCGAGTTTGTTTGGAACGAGTATTCCGTGGTGGATAGGGTATGTAACGCAGGTAGCGCAAATCATTACGAATGTTACGGCAAGACCCATTCCTGTTGCACTGTCGATTTTCTTTGAAACTCCGAGAAAAGGGCAGATTCCCATGAATTTTGAGAGTACGAAGTTATCAGTCAGCATTGCCGAGAGAAGTATAACACCTAAAGTTTTCACTTTTTATCCTCCTCCTTAGAATTGCATTTGTCCGCCATAGGACATCCATCACAGCCTCCGCATTCGATTTCGAGCGGCGGCTTTTTATTAGTTAGCTTGTTCACAGCAGCAATTATGCAGCCGAGAGTGAAAAAACCACCGGCAGGCATTATGAATAAAAGCATGGGATTTGAGTGGAGGACTGGAATATTCATACCGAGCCACTGTCCTGTTCCGATTATCTCGCGGATGCTTCCCATAATGAAGAGGGCGATAGTGAAACCGATTCCCATACCGATAGCATCAAGTGCTGAAGCAACAACGTTATTTTTGCTTGCAAACATTTCAGCGCGTCCGAAAATAATGCAGTTAACAGTGATAAGTGTAAGATAGATTCCGAGACTGTCGTAAAGTGACGGTACGAAACCTTCAAGCAGAAAACCAATAAGTGTAACGAAGCTTGCAATGATGACAATGAATGCAGGTATACGTACTTTGTCGGGTATTACCTTTCTTAGAGCGGATATAACGATGTTTGAGCCGAGGAGTACGAATGTTGTAGCGAGACCCATACCAAGTCCGTTCATTGCCTGAGTTGTTACGGCAAGAGTGGGGCACATTCCGAGGAGCATTACAAGGGTCGGGTTTTCCTTGATTATTCCCTTGGTAAGCTCATTTATGAGAGGTTTTTTATTTTCCGGCATTGAGTATCGCCTCCTTATTTGAGTTGTATACATCGAGAGCTTTCTTTACAGCCGATTCCATTCCGCGCGATGAAAATGTTGCTCCGCTTACGGCATCGAGCTGAACCTCAGAAGCGTCTTTTTTGCCGTAGAATTGCTCACGGAATGTTGGAATATCACGAACCTTAGAGCCGAGTCCGGGTGTTTCGCCGAGTGAAACGAACTCAATTCCAGATATACTTCCATTCTCGTCTATTCCGACAAGAATATTAATTCCGCCTTTGGAGTAGCCGTCAGCTGTTACCTGAATGGCAGTTTTGCCGTCAGGAGTGACAGCTATTGCTTCAATACCATCGCTGAAATCGCCCTCGACGAGAGTGGAATCAGTTTTACCGAAAAGCGCTTCAACGCTTGAACTGAATTTCTGCTCCTTCTGTTTATCGATGTTTTCTTTTGTGACGTCATGAGCGAATACAAGAAGAATTGAAGAGACTATGCAGATTATGGTGAGTACAACAGATGGAATGATCTTACTCATTTTTCTCAGCCTCCTTTGCTCCGAGTACCTTTGTACGTGTAAGCTGCTCGATATATGGTGTGAGTACGTTCATAAGCAGTATCGAGAAGGATACACCTTCGGGGAATGAGCCGAATCTGCGGATAACGAATGTTATGATACCGCAGCCGAGTCCGAAAACAATTTTACCTTTAGTGGTTATTGGTGTTGTAGCGTAATCCGTAGCCATGAAGAATGCTCCAAGGAAGACACCGCCTGCGAGTATCTGATAGACCGGGTCACTGCCGCCTATCCATGAAAGGATAAACAGGCTGCCGATAAATGAAAGTGGAGCAGCAAGATTGATTATTTTTCTTGCAGCAAGGTAGATGCCTCCGATAAGCAGTGCAGCAGCGCAGGTCTCACCGAGACAGCCGCCGCATTTACCTATAAACAGGTCGAGATAAGAGCACGCTTTATCAGTTCCGGCGAGCGGAAGGGGAGTTGCACTGGAGATGGCATCAAGGTCGGTATGGGTAAAAGGCTCAGTCCATTTTGTCATAGCCGCAGGGAAGCTGACCATAAGAACGATACGTGCCGTGATAGCGGGGTTAGCGAAGTTCTGACCGATACCGCCAAAAAGTTGTTTTACGACTACTATAGCGACAAATGAGCCGATAACAGGTATCCACAGCGGGATCGAAGCTGGCAGATTCATTGCAAGGAGGAGACCCGTAACGACTGCGGACAGGTCGTAAATAGTATTTTCACGCTTCATGAGCTTTCTGCACAGATACTCAAAAAGTATGCATGAGGCTATACAGACAGCTCCTACTGCGACTGCTCGCAGTCCGAAGTATACACAGCCGGCTATGTATGCTGGCAGCAGGGCGATAATGACATTCAGCATTATCGTTGATGTTTTTAAGTAGTTCTCATCGTGCGGTGACGGAGACACTATAAGTCTGTTCATTTTCCGCACCTCACTTTCTCGGGATAAGTGACTTGGCGAGCTGATTTGTCTCGGCAAGCTTTCTGTTTGCAGGACAGACGTATGTGCAGCTTCCGCAGTTCATGCAAAGTGTGACTTTGAGCTTTTTCAGGTCGTCTATATCCTTTATACGGTACGCCTTGTCGATTTCGGCAGGCATAAGACCAAGCGGACAGACTTCAACGCATCTTCCGCAGCGAATGCAGCTGGAAGTTTTTCGTTCGTCATAGCTCTTGAATGCAAGAAGTGCATTAGAAGTTTTTACGACCGGCATATCGATGTCAGCTACAGACATTCCCATCATTGGACCGCCGGCAATTACTTTTTTAAGCGAGTCGATATCTGTCTTGCAGAAATCGAGCACATCGCGGAATGATGTTCCTATCGGTACAGAGATATTTTTAGGCTCTCCGACTGCATTACCATCAACTGTCATGCGCCTTGAAACGAGTGGGATACCGTCATTGCAATAGCGATAGAGAAATGCAGCAGTCGAGATGTTCATTACTATTACACCAGCATCGGCAGGGAGGGTACCCTCGTTTACTATCCTGCCGGTCGAATTGTAAATTATGACCTTTTCTGCACCTTGTGGATATGATGAAGGAAGTGTAACGATGTCAATGGTGTCATCGTTTGAAGCCATTTCAGTGAAGTTGCGTATAGCCTCTGGTTTATTTGCCTCTATAGCAAGCTTTGCCTGCTTGATTCCGAGTCGTTCTTTTACAAGCCTGATACCGCCTATTATGTCGTCAGGGTTTTCAATCATTTCACGGTAGTCTGCCGTGATGTAGGGTTCACATTCCGCACCGTTGATTATCAGGGTATCAATAGCTGCTTTGGGGTTCATTTTAATGTGTGTAGGAAATCCGGCTCCGCCAAGTCCGACAGCACCGCTTTCACGTACAGCTTTGATGAAGTCTTCTTTTGTTGCAGAAGTGGGAGGTATGATGTCGCCTGAGAGTTCCTGTTTACCGTCTGTCTCTATTTCAACAGCCTTGCAGACTGTGCCCATTGCGTTTCTATAATCAGTGATAGCTTTTACCACACCGGAAACGCTTGAATGTACAGGCACGCTGAATGCGGCACTGGATTCGCCGATTTTCTGTCCGACTTTTACCTCGTCGCCGACCTTTACGAGTGGCTCACACGAAGCACCCATATGCATTGACATGGGAATTCTCACTTTAGCCGGAACAGGAAAATCAACGGTAGTGCTGTTTTCCGTATTCTTACGGTGTTTCAGCTTGATTCCGTTCAGTTTTTTCATAAAAAGCTCCTTTAAAACAAGAGTAATATACCACGGTATGACCGCAGACATTTTTATTATACAATATATCCAATTTATTTGCAAGAGGGCACAAAAATTTTTTTCTGATATTATATATGAAAAATATCCGGCACGAATTGGAGTGCTTCCCTTAGCGGAATTTGTGGGCTACCGAGCCGTAAATTTACGGTACATATTCGGTATCCTGCGAAACCGCCAAAGGGGGCTCCCCTTAGTCAGCAATAATTGATTTGCATTTCAATGAAGAAAGTGATACAATAGAATTATACGTTTGAAATCTAAAATATTTCATAAAGGAGCGAAAAATATGAAAATCTATACACGAATTGCCGGACTTGCAATGTCTTTCGTTATGCTTATAGGACAGACTGCTCTCTCGGCTAATGCCGATGCAGATATTGCACATGATCCTTCAAGAGATGTTCAGACAGAGGGTGTTGGCAATCCTTTTAACTACGGAGAACGCAACACTCCTGCTGATGCTTCGACAGAAGAGATACGTAAGATTAATCATAATATGACGGTTCAGGAAGTTAAGTATGCGTTATATAAGGAAATAGACGAGCACTGGGACTTACTGCGTGTAAGACTTGGTCAGGAAGACCGCGAGAAAGTGTATGCTCTGTTTCTGGGGGTTGGTACCCGTGAATCAACACTTGGCGGAAATGGTGACGGTGCCGATATTGAAACCGCTCAGAGTGAGGGATTCGGTGTAAGCTCAGCACACGCATACGGAACTCTTCAAACGGCTGTTACGGCATTTGAAGGCTGTAATCCACTGTTTATGAAAGAGGACAACGTTCCCGAAATGTATCAGTATACACTCAGTGAATCCACTTTTTATGATGCTATAATATCTAATCATATGGGAATACGCAAGATACTCCATTTTGTAGAACTTGGTATAAATGAGTATGACCTTGAAGGTTATCAGGTGGTACGAGGAGCACTTAAAGGTTTCAATACTGGATGGGCGAATTTTACCGGTGAAAACGACGGATACTATAAGAATTATCCCGATGAAATAATCGCACTTGCACATTGGTATTACGATGAAGGTCACCTTTATGATAATGAGTTCACATGGACAACTGCTCCTGCCGCTGATAAATACCGTGAAGGAAATCCATGGGAATGGTGGGGTGACGGTCAGCCGAGTATGGCGGAAATAAAGGAAGATTCACAGCCTTCAAGCAGTACATCAACTACAAATAATAATAAGACGCAATATGGTGACGCAAATCTTGATGGGACCGTTACGATCGCAGACGCAACTGCGATTTTACAGTACATAGGAAACCGCGACAAATACCAGCTTGAACAGCAGGGAATAAAGAATGCCGATGTTGATGGAGTAAACGGAATAACAGGCACAGATGCGCTTGTTATACAGAAGGTCGATGCCGGAATTTACAAAATTTCAGATCTTCCAATTAAAAATAATTGAAAAAACAAAAAATACCCCTTGACAAACAGTAGCTGTTGTGATATAATATTCAAGTATCGTGCGTAACGGTATATTATCCTTGCCCGCAGAAAGTTGCCGGGCGAAATCCAGAAGGAGGTGTGCATTAATGGCAAAGGTATCCGCAAAGTATGAAGTAATGGTTGTTTTCAGCCTTAAGAACGGTGAAGAACCTATGAAGGCTCTTATCCAGAAGTTCAAGGAGAGAATTGAGCGTCATGCTGAAGCTGTTGAAGTCAACGAGGATTGGGGTAAGCGCAAGCTTGCATATCCTATCGAGGACGAGACAGAGGGCTACTACGTGATCTACACATTCCAGTCACAGCCCGACTATCCTGCTGAGCTTTCAAGACGTCTCAACATTTCAGACGGTGTTCTTCGCTCACTCGTTACTGTTATCGACTAATCCATCTTCATTTTTAGGAGGAGCGCCATGAATAAGGTTATTTTAGTAGGCAGACTTACTGCTGATCCTGAACTCAGACAAACGCAGAGCGGTATAGCTTCATGCAGATTTACCGTTGCTGTCGACAGACGTTTCGCTGATAAGAATACTGGCGAAAGACAGGCTGATTTCATCACTTGTCAGGCATGGAGACAGACTGCTGAGTTCGTTTCGAGATACTTTAACAAAGGCAAGATGATTGCCGTTGAGGGTAGTCTCAGAACTGGCAAGTATCAGGATAAAAATCACCCGGATGTAACCCATTATACAACAGATGTTTATGTTGATAATGTAGAGTTCGTCGGAGGAAAAAGTGATAACGGCGGAAACGGTGGTTTCCAGAATGCCGGTCAGAATACCTATCAGGCTCCCAGACAGCAGAGTGCTCCGGCACCGGCTGCCCCGAACAATGATAACATGGCTTATGGAGATCTCGGAGATTACGAAGAGATACTCAGTGACGGCGATCTGCCGTTCTGAGTGAAAGCTGACTACAATATTACGAAAGGAGAATTGTCATGGAAAAGGAAAGAACTCCCCGTCCCGCAAAGAAGCCTCGCAAGAAGGTTTGTATGTTTTGCGCAGACAGAATCGAGAGAATCGATTATAAGGACCTCGCTAAGCTCAGAAAGTGCATGACTGAAAGAGCAAAGATCCTTCCCAGACGTGTAACAGGTACTTGCGCATTCCATCAGCGTGAGCTTACATCTGCTATAAAGAAGGCTAGACAGATCGCTCTTCTGCCTTACGTTAGCGACTAATAAATATAAGAGGGGGAGACTTTCGTCTCCCTTTTTTGATGCGTATTTATGTATTACGGCGGCATTTCGCCGCCTCATTATAGCTTTACTCTATTACGGCATCAGAATAGAGTAGCTAAGTTGATTGGGTCAGTGGTGATCTGCCGATACGGCAAGTTCTTCGTTTCTGCGGAAAAGGAAGGAAATGCACCATACAGCCGATATAGCTACAAGAATATAGACTGCACGGGCGGCAATACTGCCAGCACCACCAAGTGTCCATGCAACAAGGTCAAGATCGAAAATACCGACAAGTCCCCAGTTGATGCCTCCTACGATAAGAAGAACAAGTGCAAGTTTATCCCACATAGTAACACCTCTTTTCATGACGTTAAACCGTTTGCAGGTTTGAGAGCGTCTGAAAGTATTATGCCGGATTAATCTGATTTTATTCACGAAAAATACAAAAAAAGAACGCTTATTATAAGCGTTCAAGTGGTGTGTATGTCGTTTTCTGGTGTTTATCTACTTTCAGAATTACTTAACGATGTACTTTGCAATATCAGCCATGAACTTGTCAGCGTCGTCAGTATGAGCATTGAGCTCGATAGGCTTAGAGAGGTCCAGGCTGAAAATACCCATGATAGACTTTGCGTCTACAGCGTATCTTCCGGATACGAGGTCAATATCGAAATCGTATTTCATAACGATATTAACGAAATCCTTAACGTCGTTGATTGCCTGAAGAGATACAGTTGCTTTAGTCATAATGCATTACCTCCTAATAAGTGTTTAATTTCCATTCTTCTTCTTCCTCGCGAACATTTCCTGTCCGCAAATATATATTACCACTTACAAACGGCTATGTCAAGGCATTTTTTATAAATTCGGCATTTTGGCATAAAGAAATATGAAATCAATTTGACTTTTTAGGTACAAAGAATAATTATTTATCATGCACAAAAAACGTAGTAGGTTTTTGTGTAGTATTTACATGACAATTTTGGTAAAAATACATGGTAATAGGGTGAAATATGTATAAAGTATTTTTTATAACATTTGGCTGCAAGGTAAGCCACTATGAAACAGAGCTTTTGAAAAGTTGTTATTCCGATGCTGGATTTGATATTGTAAATGACAGTTCTGAAGCTGATGTAATAGTCGTAAATTCTTGTACAGTTACCGGAAGCGGCGACAGCAAGTCGCTTTATTCAGTCAGAAAGTTCAGGAGAGAACATCCGCACGCTGTGATAGTGCTTACCGGCTGTGTGCCGCAGGCTGCACCCGAAGTGGCAGAATTTGTTCCTGAAGCTGACATCATTACCGGTACAAAGGATCGCGCCAGACTGCCGGAGCTTACACTCGATTCAATTGCAGAACGCCGCAGAATAGTTGATATATCACAATATGGTGTATCCGATGAGTTTGAATGTATATCATATGTACCGACAGACGATCGTACACGCGGATTCGTTAAAATTCAGGACGGCTGTAATTGCTTCTGCTCATATTGTATGATACCTTACGCACGTGGAAGATGTCGCAGCAAACCTCTTGACGAACTTCGCAGTGAGGTTGAAATGCTTGCTGAGAATGGAAGAAAAGAAATTGTACTTACCGGAATAAATATAGCGTTCTACGGCGAAAAGACTGGTGTCAGGCTCGTTGATGCTGTCGAGCTTTGCTGTTCAGTTGGCGCTATAGAGAGAGTTAGACTGGGGTCAATTGAGCCTGAAATGATTAATGATAATGACTTGGAGAGACTTTCAAGATTAGAGCAGTTTTGTCCGCAATTTCACTTATCATTGCAAAGCGGCGCTGCTAACACACTCAAAATGATGAACCGCCGCTATACTCCTGATGACTATGCAGAAATCGTCGGAAGAATACGCACTTATTTTCCGCATGCAGCATTTACAACTGATATTATGGTTGGCTTCCCCGGAGAGACGGAAGATGATTTCGCTGAATCTATGGAGTTTGCTGAAAAAATAGGCTTTTCGCGTATACACGTTTTCCAGTATTCACCACGAAAAGGGACTCCTGCTGAAAAAATGGAACAGATACCTGAGAATGTGAAGCGTGAACGTGCTGAAAAAATGAAAAAACTCGGAAATCGTCTTGCTTTGAACTATATGAATGGACTTGTCGGCAAAACTGTTCCTGTACTGTTTGAGCGCGAAAATTCGCCGGATTTTCATCAGGGACACGCTCCTGACTACACCTTAATAAAAATTTCTCGAAAAAATCTAAAAAAAAGTTTGCGTAATTGCATTTTTTATGTTACAATAGAAAGAGCAGATGTTGACTGCTGTTATGGCAGCCTGTCTGAATTAAATTGCTAATAAATGTAATTTATATAAACAAGGAGAAGATAATAATGGCTGTATTCAGAATCTATGCAGAGAAAAAGCCTGAGTTTGCTGTAGAAGCTCAGTCTGTACTCAGTGACATCAGGACTTCCCTGCGACTTGACATCAACGGTATCCGTATACTGAACCGTTATGATGCTGACAGACTCTCTGAGGAGGATTTCAAGGCTGCTATTCCGGCAGTTTTCTCAGAGCCTGCTGTCGATGTCGTTTACGATAAGCTTCCGGCTCTTGCTGATGGTGAGAAGGTGTTCGCTGTAGAGTATCTTCCTGGACAGTTTGACCAGCGTGCTGACAGCTGTGAGCAGTGTATACAGATACTTCGTCAGGGTGAACGCTGCCGCGTCAGAAATGCAAGAGTCTACATTGTTTCAGGAAATATTTCCGATGCTGACCTCGAAAAATTAAAGGCATATATGATCAACCCTGTAGAATGTCGTGAGGCTTC
>Ga0310695_10011617_pt1 | contig 12540 bp, 13 predicted proteins | sample RumenRJG_04DNA_FD_203882 | JGI IMG/M metagenome (GOLD analysis project Ga0310695, IMG submission 203882) | Bovine rumen microbial communities from Lethbridge, Alberta, Canada - RJG_04 (v2) (version 2) | ecosystem: Host-associated > Mammals > Digestive system > Stomach > Rumen | place: Canada...
TTCTTATAAAAAGTTAAGTCTTATTGAAAAAAGAAAAGGATGGATTGTTGATTTTAAACAATCTTAAATAGCATCAAAGGTTATTATGGAGCGTTTACATAATTGATGTAAAAATGGTTATCTTTAAAAGATCTTTATCGGTATTCGTGATAAAATTAAACATATATTTAACAGCTGTGTACTGATCTGTACCCGGAATAATTTGGTTTAGGATGTTATATGTTTAAGTGGATCTTATTTTTATTCGTATTGGTTTCTCTTGTTGTTTTAGGTCTATACATCGGTTTTGCCAATTCACAGCTTGCAGAGGTCAATCTGCTGTTCATGAAAGTTAATACGTCTGTGGCTTCGATTGTTGCGGTCTCTTTTGCTTCCGGCTTTGTTGTTGCTTTGATTTTAAGCACTGTTGTCCGTGTGTTCCGCGCATGCTTCAGCTTCCTGACAGGAAAAAACAGCAAAAAGAACAGTTCTTCTGTTAAAGGTGATATTCCGGCTGCGGATGGCGACAGGAAGGCTGAAACCCATGCTCCTGTTTCTGAATAGTTTTATTTTCGGTATTCATTAAAATTTTATGTTAGAACTTTTATTTCTGCTTCTCCCGATTGCTGTAATGTACGGATGGTACATGGGCGTGCGTCAGACCAAGATAAGCAGAGATGAAAGCAAGGCATCCCAGACCAGGCAGTTTGTATCCGGTATTAAATTTCTGCTTGAGGAAAAAAAAGAGCAGGCCTCGGATATATTTGTCGATCTTCTTCATATAAATTCAGACAATTTTGATGCGAACCTGGCTCTTGCCGAGGTTTACCGTGTCCGCGGCGATGCCGACAAGGCAATCAGAATTCACAAGCAGATTCTTGAAAGCGATGTTTCCGTTACCCAGCGGAAACTGGTATATAAGGAACTGGCCAAGGATTACGTTCAGATCAGCCTGTATGAACAGGCAATACCTATTCTGGATGAACTGATAGAGGACTCTACCTATCAGGTATCTGCTGTAAAACTTCTTCTCAATATTCATCAGGCGCTGTGCGACTGGGATCTTGGAATTAAGCTGATTGATCAGTATCATGGTATTTTAAGCGAAAAATATACGGTAGGTCTTAAATCTCAGTTCTTCTGCGAGAAGGCTCAGGAATTCATTCTGACGCAAAAGAACGACGCCGCAATGGAATTTCTTGAAAAGGCAATATCACTGAATCCAAAATGCGTCAGGGCCTATATAATCATTTCACAGCTGCTTAAAAACCTGCACAGGAACAGCAGTGCAGTTGAATATTTAATGAAAATTCCCCAGATAGCCCCGTCTATGACGATGGAGATGCTTCCGATCCTCCGCAGCTGTTATGAACTGCCTCGTGAAAAGAGTGTATATCTTGAGCAGCTGAAAAAGATTCATGAATACAGTTCATCCGCATCATTGATTATAGAACTGGCCAATTTTGATGAGCTGGACAATGAGGAAACTCAGGAGTTTATTTTAATGCACCTGAAACGCAATCCGTCTCTGAAGCTGTTTTCTGAACTGCTTAAATACCAGCAGATAAATGCCCACGATGCCGTATCAAAGGAAAATATCGGCATGATTCAGAGTCTGGTAAATGCCCAGCTGGCAAAGAATCCTATATATCAGTGCAGGAACTGCGGATTTCAGTCAAAGATCCTGTTCTGGCACTGTCCTAACTGCAGTAAATGGTCTACTATAGAGCCGATCCACGGTTTTGAGGGTGATTAAGCCGTAGTAGCTGATTATCAATTTTAATTTTAAGGTTTTGTATGTCTGATTTAAACGATTCAAAGATTATTGTAGCACTGGATTACAACAATGAAGCTGATGCATTGAAGTTTGTTGATTCGGTGGATCCGTCTCTGTGCAAACTGAAAATCGGCAAGGAAATGTTTACCTATTTCGGTCCTTCACTGGTTAAGCAGCTTATCGATCGCCGCTTTGACGTATTTCTGGATTTGAAGTTTCATGATATACCCAATACGGTTGCCAATGCTGTCAGGGCGGCTGCAGAACTGGGTGTATGGATGGTTAATGTGCATGCCTCCGGCGGTCCGAAAATGATGAGTGCGGCGAAGGAGATCCTGGAACCTTACGGCAGTGATGCTCCTCTTCTTATCGCAGTTACCATTCTGACATCAATGGATCAGGAACAGCTCAATGCAATCGGTATTACACGTCCTGTAAATGAACAGGTTAAACTTCTTGCGACCGCAGCAAAGAATGCCGGACTTGATGGTGTGGTGTGCTCGGCTCAGGAAGCTCAGATGCTGAGAGAAAATCTGGGCAATGATTTTCTGCTGGTTACACCGGGCATCCGTCCGCTCAATTCCGTAAAAGGCGATCAGTCAAGAGTTGTTACACCTAAGCAGGCAATGATTAACGGTTCAAGTTATCTTGTGATCGGCCGTCCTATCACCAAGGCAGAACGGCCTAATGAAGTGCTGAGGGATATTATTGCCGAAATAAATCAGGAATAACTCTGGCGCAGAACCTTGGTAATGAAATGATAGCCGTAAAGTGAAATGATCATGCCGAAGGCGTGCGCTTCTCTTGCCACTCTTGTTTCTGCAAGATCCAGATTGAAGTACTGGTTGATATAAGGAGTGGCTATAACAAAACAGATTCCGCCGACAGCCATCAGTATTCCGATAATTTTCTGATGGTGGTACCAGAATGCACTGCAGATGAAATACAGTGCGTAGTTTGTTCCTGAAATTCCATAGAATACTTTCGGTCTGTATCCGTTGTATGAACTCATCTCAAACATATTGATCAGCGTGTTCAGGATCAGCAGTGTCAGCAGCATTTTCCAGCCGAAGTTGAGGCTGAACCACGGTTTTGACACAGGAAAAAGCACATAAATCAGATTGAAGGCAAGAAGATCTTCTATCAGATGATAGGTTGAACTGTGAACAAAATTACCGTACAGGTATGTTCCCCAGAAATCATTAATGTGAGCCGTGCTCAGACTCAGAGGCATATTCAGCTTAACAGCCAGAACATGAACGGTCACAACAAGTATATTAATAAGCAATAAAATCATAAACGGAAAACAGGTATAAATAAAAACTAAAAAGATTAATGAATTAAAAAGTCGTCAATGGAACCGCCATGGTTTATGTGCTGCTGGATTGGAAGAGGAGTCCTTCCCTGACCCGTCCAGGTTTTAACTTCACCGGATGGCATCGTATACTGATATTTTGCAGGACGTTTTGCTCTTTTGGCGTGGGCTGAGAACTGATCATTCGGGGAGTAATTGGGCATGAGCTCTGACGGATCAATTCCGTCTGCTTCAAGCTGGCGCAGATATTCAGTGATCTTCTGATTTCTGATGGATTCCTTTGCCTTGCGTTCATCCACAATTTCCTGCAGATTTTTCAGGGCAGTTTCAAGTACGCCCAATGAAACGGAATCGCATTCGTTTTTTAGAACAGTCTGATCTAAAAATACTTTATTAAATACTGAAGACATTACATTTCACTCAATAATGTATTGGCCCATTGAGCTGCTTCGAGATATATATCAATAACATTCTGCTCGGTGATGCCTAACATTGTTACTCTTGCCTTTAAACGTGACCAGTTAAGGTTCTCATAGTCAACAACCAGACCAAGATAGAAAGCAAGTTCTCCCTTTTTATCAATAAGAGCACTTTTGATTCTTTCACCGATAGGGAGTGTTCCAAGAATATCGTCGAACGGTTTATCCATCATGGCATCAAGCAGAGACAACAGGCCTCCCATGAATGCCTCATGGAAATCGATACTGCCTCTCTTTCGTTTTGCCAGGGATTCACAGAATCGTGCACGTATCAGACTCATTCGGGACAATTCTGAAGGTTTGCCCTCACTCATGGCTGTGGACCACATTAAAACCACAAAACGCTTAAGATTGTCGCGGCCTAAAAATACCACCGCGTGTTTAATAGAGCTGATTACATCGCTGGAGCCGTAACGTACATTGTTAACATATCGAAGCAGTCTGTAGGTTAACGCCTGATCCTGACTCAGTATGAGCTCTACCTTTTCAAAATTAATAGGATCCTTCAATGTTTCATTGAACAGCTGGGATACGAAGAACTGATTTGCTGAAATGGTTTTGTTCTTTACAATTTCTGGTTTACTGAAGAAATAACCCTGGAACAGCTTGAAACCCATCTTTTTTGCTTTTTCAAATTCCTCATAGGTTTCAATTTTTTCAGCAAGGCAAATAATGCGCTTGAATTCCTTGAAATGATTGTAGATATAATTCTGGATGACATCCTGCGGTGTCAGTTTCCAGTCAAACTTGATTATATCCACGTACGGCAGGAAAGGATCCCACTCCGGTTCAAGGGTAAAGTCATCAAGTGCAATGGTATAGTTGAAATTTTTCAGTTCTTTAATGCTGGCAAGCAGTTCTTTGTTAGGAGTCGCATCTTCAAGGATTTCAATTACGACTTTATTGCGAGGCAGACTGGATGCAAGACCTTCAATAATCAGGGAATAAGGGAAATTAACAAATGCTATTTTATCGCCGACAAGATTTTCAATAGGCTGATTAATAAATTGTTCCGCCAGCAGCGATGTTGTTGCCTCTTCCGATGATACATTTGGGAACGCGTTGGTTAATCCCTTTCTGAACAATAACTCATACGCGTATGTTTTCATCTTAGCGTCAAGAATAGGTTGTCTTGCTACAAATGTATACATCTGTTTAAAATCCTTTTACTCTCAGTCCGCAACAGCTACAGTTACAAGCAATTCAAAATTATCAAAGAGTAGTTCTTGCCAACTTGTTATTTCGAGATCATAACAAAATCAGTAAATTAATAAATCGATCATGGTCAAATTTATAATATAAATATTATTTATGATTTACCTAATAAAAATAAATAATATTCAATAAAAAACAATTTTACCGTTCAGACAGCGACTTATCATTATTTCCACTGATATTATAATCAATTTTGTCCGATTTGGATATCATACCATTAATATTTTGTCAGTATGCATATTTATATTGTATATAGTGAAGTAGTTAAAAAAATTGCGTGTTAATGTGTACAATATAATCGTTTTTTGCTGTTTTGTGCTGCTGATACGATATGAGGATATTATTCTCCGGCAGTTATTCCATATTTGACTGAATATGTGAAATTATTATTCTCAGAATATTAATATTATATATTAATATTAAAAAATTTTTATTATTGTATATTTTAATTTAGAAACAATATATTGGAAATTATGTTTTGATTAATATTTTGTTTATATTTCGTTTATATTTAATTATATCTGTTTGAATTATGAAAATATAAATTAAATAATTAGAATATAATATATTTAATAAATTTAGTACTATATTTTTATATAATTGATTTATTATATATAAAATCTGTAATATAAATATATTAATTATTATCCGGATAAATATAATATTATTTTATAAAAATATTTTAACAAATATAATATATTTTATATAAATATAAAAATAATATATTTATTTTGTTTTTAATAATTAACACGGATATATTGCTTTGACGTCAATATACCCGTTTCTGTCTATTCTTCCTTGTTTTCAGTCTTTACGGCCGGGAAAAAGCCTGAGTTTGAACGTAATTTGCCTGGCTGCAGTTCAGAGGCCTTAACCTTGATAAACTGTTTCAGTTTCTTTTTGAATTCTGTTCCGTCGTAGCTTTCATCACTGCCTTTTTTCTTCTTCCATACGAAGTATGATATTGAGTCCAGTTCATCCTTGAATTTCTCGTACTGAGGCATCATTTCGAAGCATGTTATTTTCTCGCTGATGCAGTTCTGTGCATAATCCAGTATAAGGGAATAATTAATTTTTGCATCTGTTGTACTGAAGTTTTTCAGAAGATTTTTTCTGATGCGCGAGTTGTATATTAATTTTCCTAGATATTTAAATTTAATTATATTTTCCAGATATAATAAATATAAAATACATAATCCAAGCAATATTATTAATATAAACAGCGCTATATATAATAATTTATTCTGATATTTGCTGTCCAGATCGTACTGTTCGTGATTCAGCGGTAAAACATCGTAATCAATTGTTTTAAGATTAAAAACATTCAAATCGGTTTTTAAATTATTTGCGCTGATCCAGTTAATCTGAATAGGTTCGAAATGCAGTTTCATCTTTTTGAGAGGAATGTAAATATACCTTATTACCTGTTTTGATTTCAGAATTCCGGTTTTTGGATCATAAGTTTCACTGGTGTATCCTTTATCCTCGTAAACCTTGAACTGTGGTGTTTCACGCATGGTTATTTTAGGAAAATTATCCACGGAAGCGCCTGTTGCCTCGAATTCCAGTTCGTGGGTTATCGGTGTATTTGCTTCAATCTGCTTTGTTTTCGGTGTCCATGATTCCTTGATTTTGAAATCGTCTGCAACAATCAGATTCTTTAGATTTTCAAATCCGTCTATGGTTAGTCTGATTTTAGGGTTCTGCTGCACGAAACGCAGTTTGGTTCTTTTTCCGTTGTTTGCCGACTGACTGCTGCGCTGCTTGCTCGGATCAGTCAGAACGATGGTGCCGGTATTGTTGCTTATTACCGGATTATTCAGAGAATGCGGAACATTCTTTAATGATGTATCGTATTTTCCTGTAATTGTCGGCTGTTCAATTTCATAATTTCCGGGCTCGCTGAAACTTACCGCATAGGTTTTGGTGGATACTGCAATAAAGTGATTGCGGTTTGTCGGAGCCTGTTTCTGCTCGCTGATCAGGTGAATGGTTCCTCCCTTCACGTAAGGAGCTGTGATGTTGGTAATTTCGACACTCTGCGGCTGGGTGACAGTAACTGTATAGATTATTGTCTGATTGGTGTAGTGCTTGTCATCGGTGCTGCTTTTGATTTCATATCTGATCAGATTGCTGAGTTCAGGATGATTTGAAACCCGGCCTTTGTTTCTTACAATGATCGGCAGGGGAGTGGTAACATTGTTTCCGATCAGCATGCTTGGAATTTCACGTGAACCGGCAATATGGGAGAGGATCGGAATTCTCCAGTAGGTTTCATTGCGGTCGATATTGTAATTGGAATCAATATTGCCGATGATAAATTCCTTTTCAATCAGAGGTCTGGTATCAAGATCGTCAATGGCAAAGCGACCCTGTGCGGTTACAACCAGCAGAAAACTTTCACTCTGGAAGATTTTGTCCTCGTGTACTCTGAGCTGAATCAGATTGGCGCTCAAAGCCGCAGGTGCGAGCATTAAGACTGCAATCAGAAAAAGAGCGGCGCGTGCAAAATTTTTCATCATATCTACCATTGTTTTAAAGGTCCTTTCTTTAAAGAACTTCTGTTCTGCATATTGCGGAGACGATTGCGGATCAGATCCTGCGGATTAAGATCCTTGCATCCCTCCTCCTTGCTGCATTCATTGTTTCCGCCGTCGGCGGTTGATATAAGATTAACGTTTTCAGCGGAAATGGCGTGCTGCTTGGTTAATTCCTCGAACTGCAGCTGTTTAAGCAGATTCAGATTGTATGTTGCATCGTAATTATGAGGGTTATCGGTTGCGGTAACCTTTTCGTAAAGCATGATGGCGGTGTCAAGATCTCCAAGCATTGCGTAGCAGTTGGCAAGGTTGTAGATCACTAGCGGAGTATTGCTTTCTGACGATTTTTCATAAAATATAATTGCACTGAGATAATCGCCTGCGCGGTAGTATGCGTTTCCTTTCCAGCGATTGTTTTCGAATGCCCTGGCGGCACTGAAAAACTGACCGTCATTGAACAGTGCAATGCCTTCCTGATCTGTCGCATATGCCGTGCTGCCGCCGGTGAAGGAAGGAAGCAGGGTGAAGGCTCCCAGGAGAAGTGTGAAAATGAAGCCTTTTCTGAATACTGTAGCCAGGAACAGCAGCGGAATTGCCAGCAGATAACCGAAATCAAACTGTTCATAGGTATCCTTGATCAGTATCGGATCTGTCTTAAGTGCATGACTGTAAATCGTAGGCAGCTTGTATTCATTGTCATGATGGAAAATGTTTATTTTTGAATTTTTCGCCAGTTCCTCGATATTTCTGAAACCTGTCTTGGCGATTACAACGTGTCCTTCATGGTCCTTGATCAGAGTACCGTCCTTCTGTTTGAGGGCGGCACCTGTTTCGGTACCTATTACATACAGGAAGTAGCGGTTTTTCGAATCGTTGATGAATTTAGCCATGACGGAAGCTTCCTCCTTGTGCGGAAGATCATCCGTGATCAGCAGGACATTGCCGAGTTTTCCGTAATCATTGATAATTTTTTCCGCAAGCTGAACGGCTCTGAACGGATTTGAGCCCTGCATCGGCATCTGACTCGGTTCCAACTGTCTGATATAGCTTTTGATTGTATTGAAATCGTTGGTAGGAGGCAGCAGTGTATAGGCATTGCCGGCAAAAACCACAATGGCGATTTTCTTTTCCGGGGAAGTCTTGCTCAGGAGCTGAAGCAGTGCATAGCGCATCTGCATATAGCGGCTCGGCTTGATATCATCCGCCAGCATTGAATTGGACAGATCCAGCGCCCAGACCCATACCTCTTCATTCTGATACAGCGGTTTATCGCGGTTCTCCAGTGTAGGTCCCGACAGGGCAAGCACTCCTATAATCCATGGAATTGCGAAATACTTGAAATGTTTGGTAATGGTTTTTGTATTCTCATTGTTGAAATGGTTGAAAATTTCACTGTTCATCATGTGCTGTGACGAGTTGTATTTTCTTAATTTCAGTACAATAAACAGAATAGGGAAGACCAGTAGAACCAGCATCCAGGGTCTGCTCAGAAAGAAACTAGTCATAATGTCTCCTTACAATAAACGCGATAGCAAAGGACAGAAGCAGTGAAATGAGCAGCGGAATATAGTATATTTCAACGCGCGGCTGATAATAAGTGATGGTTGCTTTTTTCTGTTCCGTGGCATTAATGCTTTCGTATACATGACGCAGCGAGCGTTCACTGGTTGCGCGGTAGAATTTTCCGCCCGTATCCTCGGCTATTTTCTGCAGTGTCGGAATATCAAGGGATTCGTTAACCTCCTTGTTGTCGGAGCCGTAGCCGATGGTGTAGATTTTCATTTCGTGATTCAGCGCATAGGTAATGGCATCGTCGATCTTGATATTGCCGGCTGTATCCTTTCCGTCGGTAAGCAGTATCAGCACTTTGTTGTCGTTGGGGGCTGAAGAGAGGGTCTGAGCCGACAGAATGATCGCATCGCCGAGTGATGTCAAGGCTCCTGCCAGATTGGTATCAAGTTCGTCGACAAAACTTGTCAGAAGATTATGATCGCTGGTAATAGGAGACATGATGAAAGCCTTTTCGCCGAAAACAATAATACCGAACTGATCCTGGTTTCTGATCCTTATAAATTCCTTGAGCTGCTGCTTAAGCACATCAAGACGGGTTTCGTATTCCTGACCTACCTTTATATCCTTTACCGACATGCTGAGGGACATGTCAACGGCAAGCATGATGTGATAATTCTCCTGCTTTACCGGAATTGCATCAGGCAGATAGATAGGGCGTGATACCGCCAGCGCCAGAAAAATAAAACTGAAAGCCGCCAGTATGGTAATGGAAAGTGACATTCTTGCTTCTCTTGCCTTCACAAGAGGCACGGAGATAAGCTTCATCGGTTTATGAACCGGCTCCTTCATAGGCCAGAAATAATAGATCAGATAGGGAACTATTATTACCAGCAACACCAGGGGATAGGTTATCTCTACCATAATGCTCTCCAGAAGTTTGAAAGGATCCACAGGAGACTGTTGATCAGCAGAGAACGTCTTTCTCCGCGTGTGATGTCGCAACGGCTGTATAAAATTTCATCCCAGCGATCGGCAAAACTGCGGAAATTGGACAGACTTCTGCGATCCAGGAAATCGAGCCAGTCTCTGCCTGTCAGCTTGGCCACCTGATCGCGTTTGTACAGCTTCAGGGATGTTTCCTTTAAAAGTGAATTCAATTCCTGAGGATATTTTACTGATTTGAAAAAAACGATAATCATCGCCAGCGCCGCCTTGAATACCGGCCACAATCTGTAAACAGCATAGGCAGCCAGCAGCACCAGAAAAAGCACCAGTGCTCCGCAGATTATGTATTCATGGATCAATGCGGGTTCCGAACCTACATGAATATCCTTTAATCCTAAATTTTTAATTGTCTCGGTATTTACCATCAAGGCACCTCTATTGTTTAGAAGCATCTATACGAATGAATCGCTGGCAGGACTGTTTCAGCTGAGCTGATAATACTCTCATACGGTGCATACCGATTTTGCGGTAGTCCTCGGAAAACTTCCTGTCATTGGATACCACATAGCCTACAGCAGATCCGTTGTCCACATAAAGAGAACCGCTGTTGGTTATTTCAATTTCGAGTTTGTCGAATACCTGATAGCAGAATACTATGTGGTTGCGGTTCAGATATCGCAGAATGGTTGCGGCTTTAGGCGACATGCGGTAGAAATCGCTGATCACGTAAATTACAGATCCCGGCCTTATGTTTTCGCTGAGATGAGTCAAACCGTCTTCGATTGTTTTGCTTGATTCCGGATTTTCAAGTCCGAGATAGTAGTAGTCACGCACCTGCTTGATTATTTCCAGAACATCGTGATTGCGTCCTCCCGGAGGAGTTCTTGCTATTTCATCATTGATGAGAAGCATATTCGACACCTTGTCCTGATTCAGCAGAGCCTGCCACGCGGCTGATGCTGTCAGCACGGCTGCCACGCGCGCCTTGAGCTGACCGGTGGAACCGAAATACATGGTTTCCGTCAGATCGGTAAGTATATAGGTGCAGCGGTCACGCTCTTCGCGGTACATTTTGGTATGAGGCTTGCCGGTACGTGCAGTCGAGCGCCAGTCGATGTTCCTGATATCGTCTCCCGGAACATACGGGCGCACTTCATCGAATTCCATTCCTCTTCCCTTTGAAGTGGAGGACTGGAATCCGAAACTGTTGCTGGCTACACGCCTGGTTGGAAGCATAACATTTGAAGGAGGAACATTGACCAGTTCTTCAAATGTTAACTCGATTGAACTCATGAAACGACCACCAAACTCAAGATCTTTTCAATAACATCATCGGTTGTAATGCCGTCAGCTTCACCCTCCATGCTCAGTATCAGACGATGTCTCATAACCGGGTATGCGCAGACCTGAATATCATCAGGTGTCACGTAGTCTCTGTCGCTCAGCCAGGCTCTTGCTCTTGCGCATCTGCACAATGCCATGGTTGCGCGCGGACTTACGCCGCAGGCCAGCCAGCGTGCAAGGTCTCCGTTATAGGAAACAGGATTGCGGGTTGCATTTACAATATTTACAATGTATTTCTCCAGTTCTTCCGAAATACTTACGTCAAGCACTGCATCGCGGGCCTCAAACAGTTCCTTCTGAGTCAGAAGCGGGTGCTGCTTAGGCTGTTCATGATGCTGCATTTCATAATGATTAAGACGGAGAATGTTTAATTCGTCGTTTGCATTAGGGTAGTCGATCTTGATGTGAAGCATGAAACGGTCCAGCTGTGCTTCAGGCAGAGGATACGTACCCTCGTGTTCCAGCGGATTCTGAGTTGCCATTACCAGAAACAGATCAGGCAGCGGATAGGTTTTTCTTCCGATGGTAATCTGTTTTTCACCCATTGCCTCCAGGAGCGCACTCTGAACCTTTGCCGGTGCACGGTTGATTTCATCGGTCAGCAGCAGATGGTGGAACAATGGACCTGGCTGGAACGCAAATGTGCCGTCCTGAGGTCGGTAAACATCAGTACCTGTAACATCTGCAGGCAGCAAGTCAGGTGTAAACTGAATTCTATGGAATGATCCTTCGATGCATTTTGACAGTTCCTTGATCGCACGTGTTTTGGCTATTCCCGGAGGTCCTTCCACCAGAATATGTCCGTCTGACAGAAGTGCCAACATAAGTCCGTCAATCAGATCAAGCTGACCAAGTATCTGTGAACTGAGATATTCCCGTACAGCTTGGACTTTTTCTTTAATCATAAACCTTAATCTCGCATTCAAATCTAAATACAAAAAACCTTGATATTATATATTTTTTCAATATACAAGTTGACAAAAATTATTAAAATAGTGAACTAAATTTGTATTTAATGCTTTTTTGGTCGATCTTTAACCAGTAATTTTTTTTTATTTTCCCGTGCTCCGCTGAAGTTCCGGTTTGAATACGAGTTGAAGCTGCACCGTCATGGAACATATTCATCATTTATAATAAAAGAAGAGATAATAAACATCCCTAACTTCTTTAAGATTATAACCTCGATTTTGTAAAATCGCTCATCAAAAAAATTTTTTTATTTGCAAAACCCTTTGAAACTCTTGTGTTGCAGATGGTTTTGCATTTTTTATTATCGATTCCCATATACTTGTTCCTAAGCAATCAAATTTTCCCCTTTTATTATAGGTTCCATAAGGCTTTCCCTGATACTCTGAAGTACCGAATTCAAAGTTCGGTGCTCCAACTCTTTTTTGAACGATTGTCTACTTTTTGTTACAAAGGTAGATCGGCTTT
>Ga0310695_10011618_pt1 | contig 12539 bp, 11 predicted proteins | sample RumenRJG_04DNA_FD_203882 | JGI IMG/M metagenome (GOLD analysis project Ga0310695, IMG submission 203882) | Bovine rumen microbial communities from Lethbridge, Alberta, Canada - RJG_04 (v2) (version 2) | ecosystem: Host-associated > Mammals > Digestive system > Stomach > Rumen | place: Canada...
ACTACGTCGAAGTGCTACGGTATGTACTTCGGACGCGTCTTCCGCCGCGACGGCCTTAACCTGAAGGGCTTCGCACACCACATCTCAGACCACGGGTCGCTCGTCGACTACAAGCTGGCCGTCCTCGTGCTGCAGAACGTCGTGGAGTGTCTGAAGGAGATGATGATCCAGGGCGTGCCCGTGAAGCTCGACGGTCTGGGCACCTTCTCGCCCAGCATCCAGTCGAAGGGCTCGAACACCATCGAGGGCTACGACCCCCGCAGCAAGATCACCGGCATCCGCATCAACTTCCTGCCCGAGTCGGCTGGCTACGACGAGGACAAGCTCGACAAGAAGACGCTGAAGGATGCAGCCGTCTTCCAGATGAACGACTACGTCGTGGTGAGCCACAAGTGGGTCGGTGGCAAGGACAGGACGTACCAGGTGCGCACGCCAATCTCGCAGTACGCCATCTCGGCGGCAGAGCCTGAGACGCCACCCGAGGATGATGGCGATTAAAAGCCTCCCCCGACCCCTCCGAAGGAGGGGAGAGTAGCCTCACCTGAAGGCCTCTCTGCCCATTCGAAGGAGGGGGAAGGGGACATCCTAAAGGCCTCCCCCGACCCCTCCGAAGGAGGGGAGAAAGGGGCGCCTGAAATTTAATGTTTAATGTTTAATCTTTAATCTTTAATCTTTTATCATGAAGTTGAAATCGAAGGTCATTGAGATTGCGCTGCGCATCGTCATCGCAGCCCTGACGGCGGCACTGACCGCCGTGACTACCACCTCGTGCATGGGCTTTGGTCCCGTCGTCCTGTGAATGTGACATTAAGCACGACTCTCTGAAATCGCCGCTTTCCGCAGTAAACACTGGGAAAGCGGCGATTTTGACATTTGACATTTGACATTTACATTCTTTGCAAGCCGCGTTTTGTTATTTCAGAACTTTCATCCCGTTCTGGATGTAGATGCCTCTGTCGGACGAAGCTACGCGACGGCCCTGTAGATTGTAGAGGGGTGTCGGCTGTGGAATCGCGGCGTTGCCCGTTTTTACCGAGGTGTAGCCGCCCTCACCGTAATAGCCTTTGATGATGGCGTCCTTGAGGTCGGACTGGTGGAACTCGGGGACTGCGCGATGACTACCGTCGGAAAGTCCCATCCAGTAGATCGTCGCGATGTTGTTCTCCTTGCACCGTTTGACGAAATACTTGGCAAACTGGAGCATGAGCGGACGGCGGGCGTCGTAGTCGGTGACGTCGGCATCGACATTGCTGGTGCCCCATTCGCCGACGATGACAGGTGCTCCCTTGCTGACGAGATGGGTTTTCCATGCACTGACCATTTGGTTGATTTCGCTCTGGATGCTGGCAATGGAACGGTTCTTGTTGTTTTCAACGAGTGAAGGGTAGGTGTGTACCTGGAAGATGATGTGTCCCGTACCTGCGGCATCCGTCGGTAAATTCATTTGTTTCAGCGGGTCTTGCAGGTGTGTGTTCCAGGTGCCGCGGCCGTCACAGCTGCCATAGGTGTTGACAATGAGGTTGCGCTGGGCATTGTTGCCCCCCGTGGCCCGTACGGCATTGACAAAGCTCTGGGCGTAGTTGTTGATGGCCTGATAGGCATCTGCGGCGTCAGTAGCGTTATAACCTGCCGAACGACCGTTGGAGGCAAAGCACCAGGAGTCGTACTTGTCGAGCATTTCGTTGTAGCCCTCGAACAGCAGGTGCTGGTCGTAGTCCTTGAACTCATTGGCAATCTGCGTCCAGACGGCCTCGAAGCGGTCTTTCTGTTTGGCATAGTTCTCTCCGCTGGCAATGAGCCACGAGGTGTTGTGCGCACCCGTGTCGTGGTGGACGTTCAGTATGCAGTACATGCCTTGGCTGATGACGTAATCGACGACCTCATGCACGCGTTTCATCCACGTAGCCTGTATCTGGGTGCCGATGGAGTTGGTCTCAGGATCCCATATTTTCTGTCCTTTCTGGAACTTGGCCTCCATGTGCGGATACCACGTCACGGGAACACGGATGGCGTTGAAGCCTGCGTCCTTGAACATCTTGATAAGTGCGGGTTTCGTCACGACCTGTCCCCAGGCTTTCTCGTAGTCAGAAGGCGTGCGGTTCGAGTAGGCTTCTATCCACATGTTATTAATATCGGCGGAGTGGCTGTCTAAGGTGTTGCCCAAGTTCCAGCCCACCTTCATGTTGACGACAGCCTCTGTGGCGGTCTCAAAGTCCTGTGCGCAGGCCGTCAGACTCAGTATCACGATGCATATAATGGTCAGCAGTTGTTTCTTCATATCGAATTTGTTGTTGGTTTAGCTTTGCAAAGTTAGTGATTTATTTTGATAATTCATAACTTTTCTGTACTTTTGCACCCAATATTATTCATTTTAACCCATAAGACTATGTATAGTGACCCCAAACAGTGCCTTTACTGCACTAACAATCAGACGCTTCATGACCTGATGATTGAGATTTGCGAGCTCTCCGTGTCTCGCGCATTCCTTTTTAAAGAACAGACCTATCGCGGCCGTTGCCTTGTAGCTTACAAGGACCATGTAAACGACCTCAACGAACTGTCTGACAACGACCGTAACGCCTTTATGGCCGATGTGGCCCGCGTGACCCGTGCCATGCAGAAGGCTTTCAATCCCGAGAAAATCAACTACGGTGCCTACAGCGACAAGCTGTCGCACCTGCACTTTCACTTAGCTCCGAAATATGTCGACGGTCCCGACTACGGCGGCACGTTCCAGATGAATCCCGGCAAGGTCTACCTGTCGGACGCCGAGTATCAGGAAATGATTGAAAAGATTAAGGAATTCTTATAAAACCATGATTATCAAACCATTCAAAGGCATCCGCCCGCCGAAGGAGCTGGTGGAGCAGGTTGAGAGCCGTCCCTACGACGTGCTCGACAGCGAGGAGGCACGTGCCGAAGCTGGCGACAACGAGAAGAGTCTGTACCACATTATCAAGCCCGAGATAGACTTCCCCGTAGGGACGTCTGAGTATGACCCGCGCGTCTACGAGAAGGCCGCCGAGAACTTCCAGAAGTTCCAGGACAAAGGCTGGCTCGTACAGGACACGGAGGAGCACTATTACATCTATGCCCAGACGATGCAGGGTAAGACACAGTACGGACTGGTGCTCTGTGCCCACACCGACGACTACATGAAGGGTCGTATCAAGAAGCACGAGCTGACCCGTCGCGACAAGGAGGAAGACCGCATGAAGCACGTCCGCGTGAACAATGCCAATGTCGAGCCGGTGTTCTTTGCCTATCCCGACAACGAGGTGCTCGACGCCCTCATCATGCGCTACGCCAAGACGGAGCCCGAGTACGACTTCGTGGCGCCCATCGACGGTTTCCGCCACCAGTTCTGGGTGATCAGCGACGCTCAGGATATGCAGACCATCACGGAAGAGTTCCAGAAGATGCCGTCGATGTACATTGCCGACGGTCATCACCGCTCGGCTGCTGCCGCCCTGGTCGGTGCTGAGAAACAGAAGCAGAACCCCAACCATCGTGGCGACGAGGAGTACAACTTCTTTATGGCCGTCTGCTTTCAGGCTTCGCAGCTGACCATCCTCGACTACAACCGCGTGGTAAAGGACTTAAACGGCTTAACGTCAGAGCAATTCATCGAAAAGCTGAAGCAGAACTTTACCGTTGAGGACAAGGGTACCGACCTTTATAAGCCCCAGCAGTTACATGAGTTCTCGCTCTATCTCGACCAGCACTGGTACAGTCTCAAGGCCAAGGAGGGAACCTACGACAATAGCGACCCCATCGGCGTGCTCGACGTCGACATCTCCAGCCGCCTGATCCTCGACGAGATTCTGAACATCGGCGACCTGCGCTCTTCGCAGCGCATCGATTTTGTCGGAGGCCTGCGTGGTCTCGGCGAGCTGAAGCGCCGTGTCGACAATGGCGAGATGCGGGCCGCCCTGGCTCTCTATCCCGTGTCGATGCAGCAGATCATGGATATTGCCGACAGCGGCAAGATCATGCCACCGAAGGCTACGTGGTTTGAACCGAAACTGCGCTCCGGACTTGTAATCCACAAGTTGTCGTGACCGACGAGTATAAGACGATAGAAGGAACAGGCGAGGGTTACTACACCGAGAAGCGTAGTAAGTTCCTCGCCTTTGCCCGCCACGTCGAGACTGTCGACGAGGTGAAGACGCTGTTGGACGGTTATCGTAAGAAGTACTACGATGCCCGTCACGTCTGCTATGCATATATGTTAGGCCCCGAGCGGAAGGACTTCCGTGCTAACGACGACGGCGAGCCCTCGTCGACGGCCGGCAAGCCCATCCTCGGACAGATCAACTCCGTCGAGCTGACTGACATCCTCATCGTCGTTGTCCGCTATTACGGCGGCGTCAACCTCGGCACCAGCGGTCTGATTGTCGCATACCGCGAGGCTGCTGCCGATGCCATTGCCCATTGTACGGTGGTGACGCGGCAGGTCGAAGAGGTCGTCAGCTATTCGTTTGCCTACCCGATGATGAACGACGTCATGCGTATCGTCAAGGAGATGGCGCCGCGTATCGTCAGCCAGAGCTACGACAACACCTGTGAAATCAAGTTGGCTATCCGTAAGTCTGAGGCCGACCAGCTGCGCCAGCGGCTTCAGAAGTTATCATTCGAATAAATAGTTTTCTTATGCGTAAAGGATTGTTTTCACTATTTCTGCTCCTCTCGCTCACCTCATCGGCTCAGATGAAGTGGAACTCACGCTACCAGCAGTATATCGACCAGTATAAGGACGTTGCCATCGAGCAGATGAAGCGATGGAAGATTCCCGCTTCCATCACTCTGGCTCAGGGCATTTTCGAGAGTGGGGCAGGGCAGAGCTGGCTGACGCTCCAGTCCAACAACCATTTCGGCATCAAGTGTCACGGATGGACGGGGCGCAAGGTCTATAAGGACGATGACGCTCGTAACGAGTGCTTCCGTGCCTACGATTCGGCCTTCGACTCCTACGAGGACCATTCGCGGTTCTTGGCTTCAGGCCAGCGCTACCGTAGCCTCTTCTCGTTAGACATCACCGACTACAAAGGTTGGGCTCGCGGCTTGAAGGCTGCCGGCTATGCTACCAATCCGCAGTATGCCTCCAAGCTCATTGAACTGATACAGCTCTACCGGCTCTATGAGCTTGACAAAGCCAAAGGCTACGACCACTTCATGGCCGACCACCAGCGCAGTCACGGCAGCAACGGTCAGTTGTTGCATCCCATCAAGATCTACAACAAAAACTATTTCCTCTATGCCCGTCGTGGCGACACCTTCCGCTCCATTGGCGAGGAGATAGGCATCTCGTATAAGAAGATTGCCCGCTACAACGAGCGCGACCGCGACGATAAGTTGCAGGAGGGAGAAATCATCTGGCTAAAGAAGAAGCAGAAGCACGCTCCGAAGGACTACAAAGGCCGTCTGCACTACGTCAAGAACGGCGAGTCGATGTACTTCATTGCCCAGAAATACGGCATACGCCTGAAGTCGCTCTACAAGCTGAACCACATGCGTCCCGACGACGACATCATGGTTGGCCAGGGCTTGCGGTTGCGATAGGACCTGACAACGGCGGTTCAGACCGTCAGCCGCTTACAACAGGTGAATGCTTCCGGAAAGTATTCACCTATTTTTATTTCTTCGCGGAAAATGCCGAAGACAGCAGAGCCGCTGCCCGACATGGCGGCGTAGACTGCACCGAGGTCGTAAAGCCGCTCCTTGATGGCGCCAATCTCAGGGTGCAGGGCAAAGACGCTCTGCTCGAAGTCGTTCACCAGCTCGTCGCGCCACGTCTCTATGGGCTGCATGACGATGTCGCGGCAGTTCTTGGCGGGCTTGGCGGGCTTGATAAGCGAGAAGGCTTCCTTCGTCGACACGGGAATGTCGGGACGGACGACAGCGATGTAATAGTCTGAGAGGTCGAGACTGACAGGCTGCAGGCGCTCACCGATGCCCTCGGCGTAGGCGGGACGGCTGAGGATGAAGAACGGACAGTCGGCACCGAGACGCGCTGCGTAGCCGATCATCTGCTCGTCGGTCAGGCTCAGCGTGAACATCTCGTTCAGCAGACGGATAGTGTAGGCGCAGTCGCTGGAACCGCCACCCATACCGGCCTGCGTGGGAATACCTTTCCACAAGTGGGCGTGTACGCGGGGCATCTGGTGGAAGTCCTGCTTCAGCAGCTGGTAGGCCCGCACCACGAGGTTGCGCTGCTCGTCACCCTCCACGCTGATGTTGCTCACCTTGATGTCGCAGTCGACGGCTGACGGGAATTTCGGGTTCATGATCGTCAGTTCTAAGGCGTCGCTGATGGCGACGGGATAAAAGACGGTCTCCAGATTATGGTAACTGTCAGGACGACGCTCAACGACGTTCAGTCCCAGATTGATTTTGGCTATCGGAAATGTAATCATGCTGCAAAGGTAACAAATAATTCCAATAGTTGGTTATGCTTTCAGAAAAAATCTTTGTAAAACCGCTCTCAGACAGGTTCGTAAGGCAGGGCGAACACATCGGCCACTGCTTTGTAGGTGACTTTGCCTTCTACGATGTTCAGACCCTTGGCGAGGGCGGGATCGTCCTTGCAGGCTTGTTGCCAGCCTTTGTCGGCCAAGGCGATGGCATAGCGGAGGGTGGCGTTTGTGAGGGCGAGGGTTGAAGTGTTTGGCACAGCCCCCGGGATGTTTGCCACACAATAGTGCAGGATTCCCTCTTCCGTGTAGACAGGATTGCTGTGGGTCGTTGGGTGCGAGGTTTCGAAGCAACCACCCTGGTCGATGGCTACGTCAACCAACACCGTGCCAGGCTCCATCAGCTTGAGCATCTCGCGCGTAATCAGATGTGGCGTTTTGTCGCCAGGTACCAGCACGCTTCCCACTACGATGTCGACTGACGGCAGCATCTGACGGATGTTATGCTCCGATGAATAGAGGGTATGCACGTTGGCGGGAGTCTCGATGTCGAGTTGGCGTAGGCGGGGCAGAGAGATATCTGCGATGGTGACATCGGCTCCTAATCCGGCAGCCATCAGGGCTGCTGCCTCGCCGACGACTCCACCACCGAGTACCAACACCTTCGCAGGACTCACACCAGGCACGCCACTGATGAGCTTGCCTTTGCCGCCCTGTGTTTTCTGCAGATAGTAGGCACCATTCAGCGTGGCCATGCGTCCTGCCACCTCACTCATGGGCTGCAACAATGGCAGGGAACCGTTGGGCAGCTGTACTGTTTCGTAGGCCAGACAGACGGCTCCGCTCTTCAGCATAGCCTCCGTCAGTTCCTTTTCGCAGGCAAAGTGGAAATAGGTGAAGAGCAGTTGTCCTGGACGCACCAGTTCATATTCTGGCTCGATGGGTTCCTTCACCTTGACGAGCATGTCACACTCGCGATAGACGGCCTCGATGGTGGGCAGGATGCGCGCACCTGCCTTCACATAGTCGTCATCTGAGAATCCGCTACCTTCGCCAGCCGTGTGCTGTACACTCACTTTATGACCGCGACGAGTCAGTTCGGCAACTCCCGCTGGGGTCATGCCCACGCGGTTCTCATTGTTCTTAATCTCTTTGGGGATTCCAACTTTCATAAGCTTCAATTTTTTTAGTTAAACATTTCCATGCTGCAAATTTATAAAATTATTCCGATAGTTGGTTATGCTTTATGAAAAAAGTTCTTCTGTTTTTTGAATTTTTTCGCGAATGACTTCGTGGAATGATTCTTTTTTGTTATCTTTGCCATCAAAGATGGCTTACTTACTCCGTCTCGGCATAAAAAAGATTAAAATCTTTTGTTCTGCTCTCGACTTTTCGTAACTTTGCATTCAATCTAAAACTTAAAATTACTAAAGACACTCATGACAAAAAGACTATTTACAATTCTATTATTTCTGTTGGCAATAGCTACACGAGGACTTTGCCAGCAGATATCGTATATCGAAGAGACGAAGAACTGGTACTATGTCTATGATGAGCAGGGCAAGCGGATTGGCGGCCTCTCGCGCAGCAGTGTGGGAGAGTTGAAAGGGTGGGGCAGTGACTTCTTCGTGTCGAAGCGTCATTCGTTCTATTACATCTGCGATGCCAAGGGGAAGACGCTGAAGACAATGAGCGTTTCGAACGTTGGCGAGATCGTTGGCGTCTCCAACAGTACCATCACCAGCCGCAAAGGCAGTTGGATATTCACATGGAACAAGGAGGGAAAGAAAATCAGTACGAGAAGTGCCCATTGAAAAACAAGTTCCAGAGGAGCTGAACTGTTTGGATTCTATTTTGTTTGCCCTCGTTTTTTCGTAACATTGACATTCGTCGAAGTTACTGCACTCGGCATAAAAAATAAATGTTTTTATTTTGTTCTGCCCTCGTTTTTTCGTAACTTTGTAAGAATTCGCATTCTTTCTTTATCTAAAGGCAGTTGGGGGAATTGAAGGAAAATGGGGTTACGAATTTTCCTCTGATTCTTCTGCGCGAGACAGAAATTTGTCACTTTTTGATAATTATTTTTTGATAATTATGATATTTTTCATATCTTTGCACCCAGAATGTGCAAAATATCGTATGACAGAAAATCCTTTTGTAACTAACGGATATGCAGGAGCTGAGTATTTCTGCGACCGAGTGGAAGAAACGAAGATGCTGGTTGAGTTCCTGACCAACGGCAATAATATGGCATTGATGTCGCCAAGGCGACTCGGCAAAACAGACTTGATTAAGCATAGTTTCAACCAGCCAGTCATCAGTGACCATTTCTATACGTTTGTTGTAGATATCTATGCCACAGATTCATTTCGTGATTTCGTCAATGTATTTGGTAAATCCATTCTCGAGGCATTAAAGCCCAAAGGACGCAAGGTCTGGGAGAAATTTTTGGATATGCTGTTTTCCATACGTTCTGAGATTACCTTTGACATCTCGGGTAATCCTGTATGGGGCTTGGGCGTGGGTGCAATGACACCACCGCAGACAACGCTTGATGAGATTTTCACCTATCTCCGTAGTGCTGATAAACATTGTCTGGTGGCTATTGACGAGTTTCAGCAGATTCTGTATTACAATGACAACAAGAATATTGAAGCCGAGTTGCGCACCCAGATTCAGCGTTGTCCTAATGCCAACTTCATTTTCTCAGGCTCACAGCGTCACCTGATGAGCAAGATGTTTCTCTCACCCTCACGACCGTTCTATCAGTCAGTAGTGCCAATGTCGTTGGAGCCGATACCCTTCGACCGCTATTGGACCTTTGCAGAATCGCAGTTTGCAAAGAATGGAGGCAGACGCATCACAAAGGATGTTGTAGAAGAAGTTCATAGCCACTTTGTAGGCGTTACGGCAAATGTACAACGCATTATGAACATCCTTTATATGCAGACACCAGCAGGTGAGGTATGCACTAAAGATATGATAGCCCCAGCCATTGATACTTATCTGCAAATGTCGTCAGAGGCGTATGAGACTCTCCTAAGGCAGATGCCGGAGAAACAGCGTAACGTATTCTTGGCAATAGCGGCAGAGGGTCGTGTGAAGTCTATCTCTGGTGGGCAGTTCGTGCGTAAATATCGATTGCCATCTGTCAGTTCCGTCGTTTCGGCAGTAAAGGGACTATTAGAGAAAGACTTTATCACTGAGACCGACGGAGAATACTACGTGTATGATCATTTCTTCAGACTCTGGATGCAAAGAAGACAAATCTTTTAGTCACCGCCCGATCATTCTTGTCTGATAATATCCTTATTTTGCCGCCAAGTGTAAAAAACAACTCACAAATGTTGCAACTTTCAGAAAAAATGCCTATGTCGTCGAAGTTACTGCACTCGGCATAAAAAATAAATGATTTTATTTTGTTCTGCCCTCGTTTTTTCGTAACATTGACATTCGTCGAAGTTCCTCAGTCTCGGAAATGAAAAGAAAAATATTATTTTCCTTTTGCATTTCTCTCAACTTTTCGTAACTTTGCAGCCCCAAAGATTTACAACTATGCCTGAAAACAATAATACTAACGGAAATCGTCGACAGAGACGTACACCACAGCCCGTTGACAACACGTATGGTCACCTGCAACCGCAGGCTCTCGAGGTAGAGAAGACGGTGCTGGGTGCCCTAATGATAGACAAGGACGCTTATAGCGTCGTGTGCGAAACCCTCTATCCCGAGAGTTTCTATGAACCCCGCAACCAGAAGGTCTATGCCGCCATACGCGACCTGGCGATGGCCGAGAAGCCGGTCGACATCGTTACCGTGACCGACCAGCTGTCGAAGTCGGGTAACTTGGAGGATGTCGGCGGTCCGGTGTATATCGCCGAGCTGTCGGGCCGTGTAGCATCGTCGGCCAACATCGAGTATCATGCCAACATCATTGCCCAGAAGTTTCTGGCCCGTCAGCTGATACAGTTTGCCAGCGACGTGGAGACGAAAGCCTTCGACGAGACCATCGACGTCGACGAACTGATGCAGCACGCCGAGGGTTCACTCTTCGAACTGTCGCAGAAGAACATGAAGAAGGACTACACCCAGATAGACCCTGTGGTGACACAGGCCGTGAAGGTCATTCAGGAGGCAGCCAAGAACAAGGACGGCATGACGGGTATCCCCAGCGGCTATCACGGTCTGGACGACAAGACCAGCGGCTGGCAGGACTCCGACCTCGTCATCATTGCCGGACGCCCTGCAATGGGTAAGACGGCTTTCGCCCTTTCGATGGCCAAGAACATAGCCGCCGACTATCAGGTGCCCATCGCTTTCTTCTCGTTGGAAATGTCTAACCAGCAGCTGGTGAACCGTCTGCTGTCGAATGTCTGCGAGATTGAAGGTAAGAAGATTCTGAACGGACAGTTGCAGCCCGACGAATGGGAGCGTTTGGATAAGCGTGTCAATAAACTGTTGGGAGCCCCCATCTACGTCGACGACACGCCAGGTCTGTCGGTCTTCGAGCTGCGTACGAAGGCCCGCCGTCTGGTTCGTGAGCACGACGTGAAGATCATTATGATTGACTATCTGCAGCTGATGAACGCCAACGGCATGCGCTTCTCCTCGCGTCAGGAAGAGGTGTCGACCATCTCGCGCTCGCTGAAAGGTCTGGCTAAGGAGCTCAACATCCCCATCATTGCCCTGTCGCAGCTGAACCGTGGCGTTGAGAGCCGCGAGGGCTTGGAGGGCAAGCGTCCGCAACTGAGCGACCTGCGTGAGTCGGGTGCTATCGAGCAGGATGCCGATATGGTGCTCTTCGTACACCGCCCTGAGTACTACCATATTTATCAGGACGACAACGGCCGCGACCTGCACGGTATGGCGCAGATTATCATTGCCAAGCACCGTAAGGGCGCTACGGGCGACGTCACATTAGCTTTCCGTGGGGAGTTCACACGCTTTGAGAATCCTGAGGACAGCCGCATCGGCCACAGCAGAACGAGTAATGGCGGTGGCGAAATCATCGGCTCGAGAATCAACGGCGAGGACAACGGCGGTACTTTTATACCGGGACAGTCTGACGCCTTTAACGGTGAGCCGATACCGCAGCCAGACAATGGTCCGCTGCCGTTCTGACCGTTACTTGGAGAATTTCTCTATCAAATCATCAGCCTGCGCGTCGCCAAGTTCTTTGGCACGTTGCAGGTTTTTCAGTCCCTCCTGCTTCTGGCCTTTCTGACACTGGGCGATGCCGAGAAAAAGGTAGCCGTCGCTATATTCAGGGGCAATGCGGATGCACTCGTTAGCTGTAGCAATGGCCTCGTCGTAGAGTCCGACGCGCACCTGTAGCGAAGCTTTCTCGGCGTAGTAGAGATCGTACTCAGGCATCATCGTGATGGCCTGGTCAATATCGTTGAGCGCCTGCTGGTACAGTCGTCCGCCGACTTCGGCCTGATAGCGCAGGTAGTAGAAGTTGGCATTGACGGTGGCCTGCATCAGTTTCTCGTAGTCGTTCAGGTCGGAAGTGGCCTGACGGTATTTCCCAGCGTCGAGCAGCGCCTGGGCACGTAGCATCAGGTAGGGCGCCGCCTCCTTCAGATAGGGCTTGTTGAACATGGCCACGCAGCTGTCGAGCAACGCCAATTTGCCGACGGTGTCGTTGAGTGCTGCCTTACAGCGCGCCGCCTCGAAGAACAGTCCTGCCGAACGCAGTTCGCTACCCGTGATAGTGGCGTAGATGTCGCTGGCTTCAGCATATTTCTTCTGGGCATAGAGGATGACGGCCTGCTGCTGACGGTAGAGCGGCAGCGGGTTGATGCGTTCGGCCTCGCGGGCCTCCTCCAACGCTTTGTCTAACGACCAGCCGTCGTAGGCATCTTTTGCCATATACACCTCTTTCTGGTAGATGAGTTTCGAGTAGCTGAAATGTGCCTCGTCCTTCTTGTCGGCCACACGGATGGCTTGCTCCATATCGCGTGCTGCGTCGGCAAAACGCTTACCGGCGGTGGACGTCTCAGCGCGGTAGATATAGCCGTCGGGCGTGTTGGGGAATCGGGCGATGAAGTCGTTGATGAGTCCGACGTAGGCCGCAGAGTCGAGCGAGGCCTGCGCCATATAGAGCGTCAGCATCGCCTGGTCGAG
>Ga0310695_10011619_pt1 | contig 12539 bp, 19 predicted proteins | sample RumenRJG_04DNA_FD_203882 | JGI IMG/M metagenome (GOLD analysis project Ga0310695, IMG submission 203882) | Bovine rumen microbial communities from Lethbridge, Alberta, Canada - RJG_04 (v2) (version 2) | ecosystem: Host-associated > Mammals > Digestive system > Stomach > Rumen | place: Canada...
AAATCCTGGACAGGTGGAACGCAGGCGGAGACGTGCTTGTCCAGTATCCCCAGTGGCTCCTGTCGCATTTCCGCGACAGTCTGCTCCAGCTGCTTCGCGACCTCGTGATGCACATAACGGCCGCCAACAGCATCTACCCCACGATGCTCATCGAGGCCGAAGAAAGACGCCTGCTGCAGAACAAGGCAATCTGCACCTGCGAATGCCTCCTACAGGAGCTCAACCACATTGCGGACGTGCTCCCTGTAGACGCGAACAAGATTCAGCCCTATATCTACATGTGCGATCGCGAAGTCCAGCTGCTGAAAGGCTGGCGCAAGTCTGACAACAAGTTTTTCCGGCGGTTTCGTCAGCAAATTGCCGGAAAAGAGGAGGGACGGCCTCTATAGTGGTGTCGTCGGCTAATTTTGCCAATGTCAACAACAATGGCAATGCGAACAACAACAACGCATCGAACTCTAATGGGGTTCGCCCGTTATTCCATGCAGCCGCACTACGCGTAGGGCTATGTTCCCGATGCGGCTTATTGGCAAGGAAGGAGAGACCGTTCCTGTGCGCTGACTGACAGCGCAGAAAACCCGGGCCGCGATGCCGCCAGACGAGTCTGGAGCGGCTGTCAACGCGGCCCCTTTTTTTTCGGAGTCCGCCATGGACGCAAACGATCTGATTGAAGCCTACAGGCTCGCCCGCAGGGGTAGCTCGTGGAAGGCGTCCACGCAGCGCTTCGGCTCAGGCCTGCTGCTCAACTGCATGCGCCTCGCCGACAGCATAGACGCTGGCACATACGAGCAGATGCCCTTTGTCGAGTTCATGCAGCACGAGAGGGGCAAGCCCAGGCCGATCCGCGCAATGCACGTCAGCGACCGCGTCGTCCAGCGGGCTCTGTGCGACAAGGTGCTCATCCCCGCCCTGGCGCCGAAGCTCATCTACGACAACGCCGCGTCTCTCAAGGGTAAGGGCGTGGAGTTCACCAGAAAGCGCCTGCTCTGCCATCTCCAGCGCTACTACCGGCGCCATGGAAGCAAGGGGTGGGTCCTGCAGATAGACTTCTCGAAATTCTTCGACAACATTCCGCACGCCCAGGTGCTTGAGCGCCTTGCCGCCGTCCCCGCCGTCGCGCCGTACATCCCGCTCATCCGGAAGCTGCTGGAGGGCTTCCGCTACGACGTCTCCTACGGCTTCGACGAGGCCACGCCCTTCGACACTGCCAGGCACCGGCAAATCATCAAGGCTGGCGGACGGCAGGACGGCTCTGTCATGCTGGAGCGCTCAGTCGGCATAGGCAGCCAGATTAGCCAGGTGATCGGCGTCTGGTATCCCACCCCGCTCGACACATGGTGCAAGTGTATCCTGGGCATCAAGGAGTATGCCCGCTACATGGACGACGTCTACATCCTGCATCCGGACAAGGATTTCCTCCTGCGCACAGTCCTGCCCGGCTTCGTCGAGCGCGCCCGGGCGCTCGGCCTTTTTGTCAATCCCAAAAAGACGCACGTGCGCCCGCTGTCGGCGGGCTTCACGTTCCTCAAGTTCCGCTACCGCCTGACGCCCTCTGGCAAAGTCGAGATCCGGCACCCCCGGGAGACGTTCATCCGGATGCGACGCCGGCTGAAAAAGCTCTGGTGTCTTGCCGACGCGGGGTGCGTGCCACTCGAGCACGTCGAGCAGGGATACCTGTCCTGGCGGGGCACCGTCTCCTGCTGGCGCGATACGGCGGGCGCTCTTGAACGCACAGACACACTCTACACAGCCCTGTTTGGAGGCGAACCATGGAAGAAATGCAGACACCCGAAGAAAAGGCGATGAGCATTCAGTCTGAACTCTCCTGCCTTACTGCCAGCCTGTCCAGCGACAGCTCGCCCATCGGCGACTGGAAGATAGCCAAAGTCCAGGAATACGCCCTTGCCGGCATCGAGGCGCCCTACGACATTGCAGAGCTCCACGTCCAGAGGCAGGCCGTCCGCGACAGGATCAACGAGCTGAGGGCCGAGCTTGCCGCCCTTGAACCCGCCGGGTAGCGCGACGCCATGGCACACTCGCTGACAGCCGCTGTCTGGAGCTTCGCCTGCATCGTGCTTGGCCTGCCGTGGCCTTTCTTCTTCTGGGCGCCGGCCTTCTACCTGGGCAGGGAGCATGCGCAGGCCGAGTACCGCTACATTGAGTCCCATGGCGGGAAGCGGGCTGCATGCCCATGGTACTGCGGCTTTCTGCCCTCTGCGTGGACGGCAAAGGGCATGCTGGACTGGCTGCTCCCTCTCGCCGTCGCTCTGGCGGCGTGGGCGGGGCAGGCCGTGCTCTGGCGGCCATAGCCTGAGAAGCAAGAGAAGCCCCCTTCCCTCGCGGCTGGGGGCTTCTTCGCCTCATTCGTCCTTACCCATCGCAACGGCATTGTTGCTGGCCTCCTTGAGCCACTGGAGGACAATCCAGCGCGCCATGGCTGACCTGGTGTGCCCTCTGGCCTCAGCTTCCCTGTCGAGCGCAGGGAGGACGTCTGCGGGAAGCCGCAGGGCTACGTGCACCATCTGCCCAGTGGCCGGGCGTCCGGCACGGCGGGGCTTGGCTGGGCTAGTCGCCATAGGGCACCTCCTGCATTTCTCCTTCGCTGTCTACGAAGAAGATCTTGTCGAATGTGCCTGTGTTCTGGTAGCCGTGGCGCTCTGCGTAGGCATCGTCAAAGAGGTGACGATTGCGCTTGCGGAAGGCCTTCTGTGCGCCTTCCAATGTCCAGTGCTTGCTGACAAGCTCCGGATAAGGGCCGGAGCAGTGAAATACGCCGTAGTATTCGCGTGCCATGGCTATGCCTCCTCAATGAACTCATAGTCCCTGCCTTCCTGCAGGCCGTCTTCAGGGAACCAGCGCCCGCCGTTGTCGGCGGCAAGCTGGCAGACAAGGCGGTACAGGTAGGACAGGCTGTCGCAGACGTCTGGCCCTGCGGTGCCGAAGTCGTCCGTCAGGATGTGGACGAGGCGGACATCGTTCTGGCAGTAGTTCCACTGGCGGACGATCATCGCCCAGAACTCAATGGCGTTCTCTCTGCCGTCCTCGTCGGCTTCGTCCCATTCGCGCTTGCAGGCGCGGAGTGCAGGCTCGTAGCCGGCGACGGCGGGATCAACGATCCCTGAGGCGCAGTAGCGGGTCAATCCCTCAAAAATTTCGGTAGCGGTGGCGTTCATGTTGTTCCTCCTTGGGGCTGTTCCCCTTTCGTTGGTTCCCTTGTACGCCCGCCCCTCTATTTTTGTCAACAAAAATTACTGCAAATTGCTTATGGCAGGCCAGAAAAAAGCCCCTGCAGAAAGGCAGGGGCTCGTGGCTCTCGCGGACGGGCTGCACCAAGCTGTTTGGTGCAGATTTAAGTTAAGGGTTTGAATTTGCTCTTTTGTACAGCGTTCTACGCCTGTGCTCTTCTTTGGTTTCAACTACTTGAAATTATTGTTTGTTATTGCCGAAATTCGCACCATCTGCACCAACTGTGGTGCGGATAGGCAAGGCTCTCGCCGCCGCCCTCTGGGCGCCCGGCAGGGCATGGGCGTAGTAGCGTCCGGTCGTGGTGAGGTCGCGGTGCCCGAGCTGCGCCGCCACCGCCGCAAGATCCACTCCGGCGGCCAGCGCCTCGGTTGCCATGATGTGCCTCATCGCATACGGCGCCAGCCGGGCAACGCCGGCCTTCAGCCTGGCCCGGCGCCAAGTCGTGGCAAAATTCCCCCGTCTTATGCGCCCGCCGAGTCCGCCCGTGCAGACAAGCCCCTCGGGATTGGAGCCTGAGGCCCTGTACCGTTCCTCGGCTTCGACCATGTAGTCTTCCGCCGGGTATACGGTTTTCCGGGTCTTGACCTTGCTCATGTACACCGTAGCCGTCCCGGCCCGAAAATCGAAGGCCCCCCATGTCAGGCTGAATGCTTCGCCGTCTCCGGGCCTTAGATAGAGCGCCATGATCGTTCTGCACGTCCACTGCGCCCATTCAGGAAGTTTTGCGTAGACTTTCTGGAAGTCTTCAAGGCGCCCCTGGCGAGACCCGTGCTGGACGCCCCGGAACCTGTGCTTCGCCCACGGGTTTTCTGGTATTAGTTCCTCCTCCGCACACCATCTCAACGCCGCCTTGAGCCTCGCCTCGTGGAGGGCCACTGTTGCGGAGCACGCACCCCGCGCGCGGCAGTTGTCGCGGAAGGCAAGCAAATCACGCTTGTCGAGTGCGTCGGCAAACTTGTCCGCCAGAAATTCTGCCGGGCCAACGGTGTGGCCTCCGTCCTTCCTGTCGTATCCAGACACGAGGAATTCGTATGTCAGCGCCGTGCGTTCGCAGTGCGGCACCTCTTTGATGTAGGCCAGCACGCACTCGAGGAGCGTGGGCCTCGTGTTTTCGGGTTCATCGTACTTTGCCTCGGCATCGAATGCTCTGGCTTCTGCCTCCTTGTCTTTGGGAAAGCTCCTTTGAGTCCATTTCTGGCCGGTCGGCGTGTCTATCTTGTACTTGACGCACCAGCGGCCGTCCTTACGCTGGGAGATGCTCATTATGACGCCTCCTGGCGTCCGCGAAGAGCTGCTTTGCCTGTTCACGGCTCAGCATTTCTCTCTTCGGCTTTCTGGGGCCAGAGTTTAGGCCCAGGAGCTCGTCCATCTGCCTTTCGAGCTTGGCTATCTCGAGGCGGATCTTGCGGATCTGGCCTTCCTTCTCAGCGTCCATGCCGCCACTCCTCCGGGCTGACCACGCGGCCGGCGATGCCCCTGGCTGGATAGCCCGCGCCCAGGTTGAGCTGGGCAACGGCGCCCTTGAGCTCGGCTTCCACGACCTCCCCCAGGGTCCAGCGCCTGCCCGTCGTCGCGCCGGGGAGCCCCGTGCAGTCGCCCTGGTGCGCGTAGTCCCAGCCAACCCAGGAAAGGCCTTCCGGCATCCACGCCCTGCGCTGGCGCTTAATGCAGCCGGGGATGCCGTAGACCGTCGTGTAGGAAATGCCGCCATGCACGTCGAGCTGGCGGAGGGCGTTTTCAAACCTGGGATGCAGGCCGATGTAGGCGCACCACCATCCCGGGCCGCGCACCTCGCCGACGCGCAGGACGGCGGCATAGCCGGCAACCTCGCCGGGGCCTTCCTCCCGCTCGCCGCGGATAACCATGCCAACCCATGCCACGCCCGCATGCAGGCCCATGGCCTCGCATACGGCTCTCGCTCTTTCGTCTGTGCTAAGCATTGCGCTCCCTCCCTAAAAAGATTTCCGGCCACACTTCCTCGGCCGGCTTGACCTGGTTCCACCAGCAGGGCGGCATTAGTCTCTCCAGCCCGCGGCAGAAATGCTGCCCTTCCGGCGATGCGTGATCGTACACCCTCAGCGTCCAGTCCTGGCCGGCCTTGTCCCTGACGGCCACGAGCTGGCCCTTTTCAAATATCTGCGTGCTCATATGTAGTACCCTCCTGCGTGAATGACTTTTTCAGCGAGCTGCCAGCCCTCGTCGGCGATGGACGGATATTTGGCGCATGCCCCGTCCACCCATTCCCAGAGGGCGTCCCGCGCCTCCCTCCAGAGGGCCGTGCCTTTGGCTACCCAGACGGGGCAGAGCCTGGCCGCGTCGTCCACCAGAGGCCACGAGGCCACCGTGATGATGCGGATCATGCGGGGCGTAACGGCGTCCGCCGGCCCGTCGCCTCCGCCCGGGCAGGCCTCCACGATCGTCTGAATGCTGTGGAGCAGGGAGCGCTGGACGCCGGCGCTCATCGGCGCAACGTGCCTGCCGCACGTGCTGGTAATGGCCCAGCCGAGCTTTTCAAAGCGGGCGCCCTGCTCGGCGTCGAACAGCGGCGCGCCCCTGCGCTTCCACATCCTGCCCACCGCCATGACGTTGCCGGCGGCCATGCAGCAGACAAACTGCTGCACGGAGCGGTTTTCCGGCCAGCGTATGTATTTGAGCTTGAGGATGGGCGTAAGTGCTTCGGATTTGCCCATGATATTTTCTCCATTCGGGGCGGAGCGCCGGCACGCCCCGCCCCTGGCTGTCTGCTAGCTTGCCGGCTCGACTGTCGCGGTGAAGCGGCCAAACTGGCCGGGCGTCCTCGAGCTCGGGCGCCAGTCGCACAGTCCGCACTGCGCGCCGGCCGCGTCGAGGATGCGCTGGAGCACTTCCTCCGTGATGCCGCTGACCGACTTGTCAATGACGGCGACCTTGGCCACGACGCTCCACTCGCGGAACATGGGGCGCACCCTGACGTGCTTTGCCTGGCCAATCTTGGCGCGCTTGACCAAGAGTTCGAAGCCCAGGGACTCCACCACCTCGAGATGGTGCTGGAAGTCCAGGTCAAGGGAGAGGTCGTTGATCGGCGCCATGGGGATTTGCTTGCCGTTGACCAGGAGCGTGGAGCTGATGTCCTCGATGAGCAGGCCAGACTGGGTGTGGCGCTTGTACGTCTCCTGCTTGTAGCCCGTCGGCACCTTGGCCCCGCCCTCGCGGAGCATGGTCATTAAGTTGTCGCTGTCCATGGCCAGGTGCTGGCCGTCAGAGTAGAGGCTGCCGATCCACGTCCAGGCGGGAGAGCGGTCGTCGCCGGCGACGCTGAGCTCCTTGTTGACCGGGTCCTTCTGCCACTTCTTGACCAGCTCGGCCCAGTTGATGTTGTCCTTGTGCATCAGGAGGGGAGATGCGCCGGTGAGAGTAATCTTGTAGGTTTCCATAGTTGAGACTCCTTGAGTGTTGTTGAGTATTGCCTATTTTCCTTGCCTCGATCCCAGCCTCGCCATGCCTCGCCTGGCCAAGCCTCGATCCTTGCCGTGCCCTGCCCGGCCGCGCCAAGCCTAGCCCTGCTCCGCCCTGATCCTTGCCACGCCGGGCCCGGCCAAGCCGTGTCCTGCCCAGGCAGGCCGCGCAGCGCCTGGCCTTGCCATGCTTTGTTCCATGCCTCGCCTGGCCGTGCCTTGCCGTGCCGTGCCGTGCCCTGCCTAGGCTTGCTACGCCGGGCCAAGTTCCCTGCCTTGCCCAGCCGCGCCGTGCCAGGCATAGCCCAGCCACGCCCCGATCCATGCCTTGCAGCGCCCTGCCAAGCCTCGCCCCGCCGAGCCCTGCCTGGCCCTGCCCCAATCCCTGCCAGGCTGCGCCTTGCCGAGCCTCGCCTGGGCTGGCCATGCAACGCCAGGCCAAGTTCCCTGCCTTGCCTGGCCAAGCCCGGCCCAGCCGCGCCCAGCATTGCACTGCTATGCCAAGCCTCGTCCCTGCCTTGCCTAGCCGAGCCTGGCCAAGACTTGCCTGTGCCGCGCCTCGCCCGGCTCCGCCCTGCCTTGGCCCTGCCTTGCTCCGCCACGCCGGGGCATGCCGTGCCCCGCGATGCCAGGGAGCGCCACGCCAAGCCGATGTCCTAGCCATGCCCTGCCTCGCCGCGCCCTGGTCCGCCGTGCCGTGCCGAGCTCCGCCATGCCGATCCGAGCCTCGGCCGCGCCCTGCATCGCCAAGCCTCGCCGAGCCCTGCACAGCCATGCCTCGCCCGGCCTCGCCAGGGAAATGCCTTGCCAGGACGTGCCAGGATCCACGCCGAGCCAAGCCTCGCTCCATGCCGCGCTCAGCCGGGCCGTGCCCCGCCTCGCCTCGCCGGGCCTCTGCCTTGCTCGGCCGCGCCAGGATCCATGCCGCGCCGTGCCATGGCAGGCCAGGAAATGCCGCGCGATGCCTTGCCTTGCCATGACGTGCCGCGCCCCGCCTCGACCATGCCGAGCATCGCCCCGCAATGCCTGGCCCAGGGCTGCCTCGCCATGCCTCGCCACGCGCTGTCGCGCCAAGGCCTGCCTCGATCCCTGCCAAGCACGGCCTAGCCGTGCCAAGAAATGCCACGCCTTGCCCTGCCCGACCTCGCCCGGGCCCTTGCCATGCCTCGCCGCGCCTTGCGGCTCCACGCCAAGCCAGGCGCTGCCAAGCCACGCCTCGCCAAGCCCTGGCCATGCCATGCCGGGAGCGGCCGCGCCAAGCCACGCACAGCCTCGCCCTTCCATGCCTGGCCCTGCCAACCCCTGGCCTAGAGTATGCGCCGGGCCTCATGGCCGCCCACGGCATAGCCGCTGTCCTCGAGCACGTCGATGGCGTCCGGCGCTGGATAGCCCTCCGCCCAGACGATGCGCTCGACTCCTGCCTGCACGAGCAGGCGGGCGCATCCGGCGCAGGGCTGGCACGTGACATAGCAGTCGGCGCCTTTCAGGGCGACGCCGAAGCGGGCCGCCTGGGCGATGCAGTTTGCCTCGGCGTGCACGGCCCGGCAGAGGTCGAGCCGGCCGCCCGAGGGCAGGCCTTCCCGCGCGCAGCCGAAGTCGAGGCAGTGCGGGGCGCGGTGGGGCGCGCCGTTGAAGCCGCAGGACACCAGCCTGCGCTCCCTCACCATGACGGCGCCGACCTGGCGCCGCCTGCACGTGGAGCGCGTGGCCACGAGCCGGGCGATGGCGACAAAGTAGCTGTCCCATGACTGCCTGCTACTCATCGGAGGCCTCCTTGCCGATGCCGTTGCAGATTTCCTGGAGCAGAAAGCCCGCCACTTCCACGAGCTGGCGCACGTGGTGGAGCTTTTCCCTGTCCGGCGAGCCTGCCGGAAGGAAGGCATGGTTGGTGAGCCAGTCGTACAGGGCGTTCATCTGCGTTGCGGCAACCGCGATGGTTTCAGCGCTAGTCAGCTTCATCGCCGGCCTCCGCAGAGAGATTGGCGTAGACGTTTGCGACTGCGGCGAGCAGCGTCTTGCTCCTGGTGTCCACGGGCAGCTTCGTTCCGAGAGCGCCGTAGAGGATGCCGCTGATCACGGCCAAATAGGCATTGGCATCCTGGCCGACGCCGCCGAGCCTGCGCGTTATGCAGCCCGCACTGTCGCCGCTGACGGCGAATGCCACAAGCATCCATGGCTTGCCGCCGTTGTGCTCGAGAAACGCGCGGACGGCGTCCAGGTGCTCCTGCTTCTCCTGTTCTGTCATGTCGAGACTCCTGTTGATTTTGAGGTGGCCGGGTATCCCGCCGGCCGTCGGGCGGGGGCGGAGAATTTCAGTTTGGCCCCCGTTTCGCCGTTGCACACTGTGCCGGGTTATCGCTTTAGCCGGCCTAGACGGACGCGCTAGCCGAGCCCAGGATTATCCAGGCGGGTCGCCTGGCGGAGGGAAAAGAAAGAAACCTCCAGTTCGCCGTTGTGCATGTCCGGGGGAGGAAGAACTTGAGAAACCTTCCCGGACGCCCTACACGGACGCGGTAGCGGAAATGTCATGCGCTCACGCGCTTCGTCTCAACCACCCTTGCCCCGAGCCCCTCAATCAGAGGCGCGAGGCGCTCCCTTCAAAAGGGCACGACGTCAAGGGCAGTATCGGTGAAGCTCCAGTCGGGACAGCTCCTGCCCCAGTGCCGTATGTCAACGCCGTGCTTTCGGCATCTGGGCTGGACGCCCTCGAACTGGCACTCCACGCACGTGCCGCACGTCGGCGCCTCCTGCACGTAGGGGGCGCTCCAGCAGTGCCCCTTGTAGGGACACATCCCGCATTCCGGGCTGTCCTCGTTGAAGCCCCGGATCTCAACGTCCTGGGCGATGATGGAGGCGGCCTTTTCCTCGAGCTCGCGGAATGCGGCTTTGCTGAAGTGCACCCGCTCCGTGTAGAGCTCGCACGTGTTTTTATTCATCACCACGAAGATGGCGCGCTCGAGGCCGGAATAGCCCATGTAGCACTGCACCTGGCCGGCATACTCCGGCGAGACGGCGGCGATGCCGGACTCCTGGAAGGCCTTGAACCTGGACGCCGAGGCGCTCTTGATTTCGAGGATGTGAGGCTTCGACGTGACGCCCTCAATGATGCCGTCGCAATGGCCCCGGAAGAGGCCGCCAAGGGCCTCGAAGGCAAGCTGACGGTCCCTGACCTTGTACCCCGCCTGCTCGAGCCACTTGAGCACCTGGAGTTCCACGGCGTCGCCCAGCGAGAAAATCATCTGGATCCTGCCTTCGATAGCAGAGGGCGTGTAGCCCCGGAAGCCGTACCAGATTTTGCGCCGGCAAAGGCCGCCGATGCCCGACATGCCAAGATAGCTCCTGACGCCGCTGTCCTTGCGCCACCTGCTGGCGCCCTCGTACATCGCCTCCGCGACTCTATCCGGCAGCTTCGACATTGCAGTCCCACCTCGCTACGTTCCAGTACTGGCCAGTTTTGTCCTTCTTCACCATGATCCGCTCCGGCACCCGGAGCTCGCCCGCCCGCTCCTTCGCCTCCGCCAGCGTTGCCGGCGGGGCGCTGTCGGCGAGGCGCATCCAGACGCGCTGCGCCTTGAGCTGTCCCCACGGGCCGGCCCTGCCCTCCACGTCCAGGAACTCCCTCACCTGGAAGGGCAGGCTCCCCCGGCCCTCGCTGCAGCTCATCACGATGCACACCATGGCGTTGCCCTTCCGGCTTACGAAGTCGGCATCCACGCTCGATCTGAGCACATCCACCGGCACGGGGCCCTGCGGCGTCTCCTCCTGCCAGAGATTCACCTGCTTCATCGAGACGTCGCTGGCCTCGTTGAAGACAAAGCCGCAGTTTGAGCAGGCCACCGCTCTGAGCGGGTTTTCCGCCCTGCAGCGCGGGCACTCGAATGTTTCCGGCTCGGGCCATTCGTAGCCGCAGTTTTCGCACTTCATGGCGCCCTGCTTGTTCACGAAATCGCACGCCGGACACTTCCTGCCCTTCCGGGCCTCGGCCTTGTGCCGCCCCCACGTCACGCGCGGATCCGCCGGATCCCCGTGCTCGGTCCAGTTTCCGCTGAGGTCGAGCATCACGCAGTCGGCCTTGCCGGGATGCGTCCGCAGGCCTCTGCCCACCATCTGGACGTACAGGGCCGCCGACTTCGTGGGCCGGCACATCAGCATGCAGTCCACGCAGGTGCAGTCCCAGCCTTCGGTGAGCACGCCCACATTGACCACCACGTCCAGCCCGCCGCCGTCGAAAGCCGCCAGGCGGGCCAGCCTTTCGGCGTGGTGCATCTTGCTGTGGACTGCCTCGGCGCGGTAGCCGGCGGCCTTGAAGGCGCCGGCCAGCACTTCGGCGTGCTCAATGGTGCAGGCGAAGACCACGACGTGCCGGCGCCCGGGGGCATACTTGGCCAGGGCCTGCACGGCGCTGTGGACGTGCACGGCCTTCGACATGGCATCGGAAAGCTCGTTGAGCTTGAACTCGCCCTTGTCTGTGCCGACGCCCGACAAGTCGGGATCCTCGGCAATCCAGATTTTGAGCGGGACCAGATAGCCCTGCTCCTGGAGCTCCGGCGTGCCGATGGAGTAGGCCAGGCTGTCAAACCAGTTTTCCCTGGGATTGCGGCACTGGTCGCCGTAGATGTACCCATGGCCCAGGCGAAACGGCGTCGCGGTGACGCCCACGAGGCGCATTTCCGGATACCACTGGCGCAGGCCGGAGATGAGCTCGCCGTACTGGCTGCGCGTGTTGGCCGGCGGGAGGCGGTGGCATTCATCCACGATGAGCATGTGGATTGCCGGCATGTCGCCCGTCCGGCGGGAGAGCGTCTGCGGGGAGCCGATGACCACGGGCTTCTCGACGTCCACCTCTTTCGAGGCGCTGGCGCAGGCTATGCCGACTGACAGCAGGCCCTCGGGCCAGACCTTCAGCAGCTTGTCGTATGCCTGCCTGACAAGCTGCTCCCTGTGGGCGAGAATGCCAATGCGCATCTTGTACCGCTCCATGCAGTGCCGGATAAGGGCGCTGAAGAGGATGGTCTTGCCGGCGCCCGTGGAAGCCTGAAGCAGGACGCTCCGCTGCGTCCGGATTGCGCTCAGGACAGCGTCCAGAGCGTCCTGCTGATATGGCCTAAGAGTTACCACGGCATCGCCGAGCCGGGCTGGGGCTGCGCCTGGGGAGCGGCCGCAGGCGCAGGCTGCGCGGGAGCCGCCGCCGGGGCGGGCTGGGCCGCGCCGGCCATCCCGATGGGCGAGTACTTGTTGATCCGCTGGTACTGGTTGCCGTCCTTTTCGCGGACGCCGACCTTGACCTTCAGCCTGCGGTCCATGAGGTCGTCGGTGTCCCCGGGGATGTTGGGGTTGAGGCCTATGGCCAGCCTGATGGACTTCAGGCGGGAGTACGCCATGCTCTGGTTCTGCGGTTTGGAGTCCCAGAGGCTGAGGGTGTCAAAGATGATCTGGCCTGCGCACTGGGGACCGTCGATGCGGTACCAGAGGGACAGGTAGCGGTCGTTGGAAGGCCAAGACTTGACCTCGGCATGGGTGATGGTGACGTCGTACTCGCCGGGGGGAACGACAGAGCTGCCAAATTCGGTGTCGCGGGACATGTCGCGGTTGCCAAGATTCATGGTGTCCTCCTATGCGTTTGCGCTTGCGGTTGCGTTGATGGAAAGAATTTTCTGCTTCACGGAAAGCAGATTGGGCTTTTCGAGGGGGTTGAGGCGGCCCGAGCGGTCCTTGGCGAGGCCGACGGGCTCACGGGTCTTGAAGGCCAGGAACTCCGTGCCGTCCTCGAGGCGCATGCGCTCCATGACGAGCGCCTCGTCGAAATACGATGTGAGGCGGTTTTTCAGCCCGTTGCCGGAAATGTCCGGCACGGGGTAG
>Ga0310695_10011622_pt1 | contig 12534 bp, 11 predicted proteins | sample RumenRJG_04DNA_FD_203882 | JGI IMG/M metagenome (GOLD analysis project Ga0310695, IMG submission 203882) | Bovine rumen microbial communities from Lethbridge, Alberta, Canada - RJG_04 (v2) (version 2) | ecosystem: Host-associated > Mammals > Digestive system > Stomach > Rumen | place: Canada...
AGACTTTATCTGGAATATTCTCTTCAGAAAAGACTTTCTGGATAAGCACCATATTCATTTTAAAAAAGCCCGCTTTAATGACGATATGATATGTAGTTGCGATGTGGTGCCATTGGTGACAAAGGCAGTCTTAATTCCTGATCATACTTACTATTATGTTATACGAGACGGTTCGTTGTCGAACTATCAGGGACGGAAAGAAATCAAACTGGACGAGGTGAAGGAGTTTATCCGTATTTATTCATATCTAAAAAACAAGTGCCTGGAACTAAAAGACAAGCCATACTTTGAGACTCGCTGTACTAAGGGCATGATCCTGATGTTTTTCATGATTTGCGGCATCCTCAAGAATCGAGACCGGATAAATCCATCACTCCCGGATAATATGGTGAAAGAAGCAATGAAGCATCCTCTGTCATTAGCAGAAATACTGCGTTTCAAACAGCATAAACTTCAGAACCTTGTTTTTTATGCTATAGGGAAAATGCCTGCCAGTTGCTCTGTAATGATAATCACATTATTGGGGAAAAAGAAACATGCCATATAGGAATCAAATCCATCGCAATAGTTTACCCACTATGAAGGTTGCCAAAACAGCCAACGAAGAAGGCATCTTACTTATTGAAAAAAAGAATATATGGAACATCCTGTAGCGTTTGAATTTTAGTATTTCTTCAAACGTAGCAGGATGTTTCAGTTCCTGTCGGATTTCACTATTCAGCAATGATTCCGTAAAGCGTTTACGATGACGTATAGCAACACAAGCAGCACGGAACTTATGCTTCATGACACGGGCACAATGAACGTCATAGAATGAGCGTCCTCGCAAACGAGCACAGCGTTCTGTCATCTTTGCATCAGTTCTGAAACGTTCACGGATCTCTGCTGTTGGAATTTGGTTGCGAGCTTGATTCCCCATAATAGAACCTGGACGTAAGACATAATTATAGGTTACATCGGGAAGAAGCACCGCCCGTTCTACTTCCGAATAAAAATCGGAAAGGAAAAGGGCATCTTCATCCTTACGAGCCGCAAAACGCAGGTTATGCTCTCGCAAGAAATCTGTCTTAAACAAATTGTTCCAAGCATTTATGCCTATATGCCATCGCAAATCTTTGCATAAATAATGTGCAAAAACATCTTGGCCTATCAGTACTTCTTTCTGGTTATAAGTAAAGGTCGGACGCTCTTCACAAGTGTCATAGACCACTTTACGGGAAGAAGCCATCACGACATCCGTATCATATTGTTCGGCCTCAGCTACCAGCAATTCTATTGTGTTTGACTCTATATAATCATCAGAATCAATGAAATACAAATATTTCCCACTTGCTGCTTCAATGGTGGTATTACGTGCTTCACCTAATCCTTTGTTCTGCTCATGGCGAATCACTCTTATCTGATGTCCACGAGAATGAGCTCTTTGTAAATCAGCAACTTTTGCCATGGAATTGTCCGTTCCCAAATCATCGACTACAAGAATCTCCAGATTCTGATAAGTCTGATTAAGAACCGATAACAAGCATTTTTCAATATAGGGTTCTACATTGTAAACAGGAATTCCTATGGAAACAAGAGGATTATTCATATTACATACTTTTCTGCAAATATACGAACTTTCCTGCAAACGAGCAAACATTTACCTGTTTTTTAAAGCTATATGTGCAAAAGACGCTCAAAAAGAGCCTTCCACTGTGGCATAATGGATGTGGGTTTATATCTTTCAGCAACACAGACTGCAGACGATCCCATCTTCCTGCGTAAGTCAGGACTAGCCATAAGCAGGGAAAGTTTTTCGACATATTGGTTCATATAGCCTTCTTGGATTAAGAAGCCATTTTCTCCATCTGCAATCATATCGCCAGGACCATACGGGCAATCGAATGCCACGACAGGTAGTCCGCAACTCATTGCTTCTGGAATAACCAAGCCAAAGGGCTCAAAAAGAGAGGTGGAAAGTAGAAGGGAACTTTCACGATAACAATCAAAGATCTGACTTGTGGGAGGATGCACCACAATGTTGGCTTGGGATGTGCCTACAACTTTTTCGAGCATTTGATGCATCTCACCCTCACCATAGATATCAAGTTGCCAGTCTGGATGTAACAGGTGTATTTTCTCCCATATATGGACAAGCAGCAGGGGGCGCTTCTGATTGTCAAAACGCCCTGCGAAAATCGCCCGTTTATTCTCAAGTGAGGAGACTGCCCCCTCATTTAAATGGACAATGTTGGGAATCACCTCAACATGTGGATGAACCTTTCGCCACTCTTCGGCATCCCCATCAGTCAAAGCGACAACAACATCCACTTGAGAAAGATTCCTCAAATAACGATAGCGATACCATTTTCTGTAAAACCAAGAGGAGCCTTGTTCTATAGTGCGTAAACAAATAGAATGGGATTCCACGACCAATGGGACAGCCCCCTTTAACCTAACCAGCGAATCAATATGATCGGCAGTGGTACACACAATCACATCCGGACAAATACTATTTATCCGATCTGATAATTTTTGTTCGTATAATGCTTTCAATCGTTTCCCTATCCAGTATCTCTTTAGACGATTATACTGATACTTTTGATGGAAACGAATTCCTAAGTCTTCGAAATGTACTCTTTCATCAAGATGATATGGAATCGGATGGCAGCCTTGATCAGATGTCAACATATAGACATTATAGCTATACATTGACACTAAGTAATTCATTTTTTCTACTAAGACACGCTCTATCCCGCCCCAAACCGCAAGAGAACGAAAGACATAGAGAATCTTCATCCTGGATTCTATTTCTTTACAAGATTATCCTCACTATCCTCATAGTGCTCCTTCTTGAAGAAAATACGAGAAAGGCCCTTACTCTGAATCCTGACATGCTGCACAAAGCTCTGCCACATAGACTGATTGCCAATCGTACCATAACCAGTAATGGCACGGCACCGGCGATCACGAACGAAGACAATCTTTCCATACTTCTTCAAGGCCAAAGCCATCGAGCCGTCTTCGCCACGAATGATATCCACACGATACTCTTCCTGACGACCATAATCAGCATTATAAGCAAAGACCAAGCCACGGACACTTAACTCCGGGCGTTTAAAATGCTGGACCCATAAGAATAAATCACGGCACATCTCAAACAACTTCAGACCTAGCTTGCTATGATTTGCATCGGGGAAATAGCTCCAAGAAGCAGAAACAGCAACAATCCCAGGCTTCATAAGCTGTTCAAGCATTAGTTCATAATACATTGGAGGGTAAATAGTATCACTATCAACATCGAAATAGTATTTCCCTTTAGAATGCAGCAATCCGCAACGACGAGCGTAACCACAGGAATGCTGATACTCTGTATAATACGGAATGCCAGACTTTTCAAAAATCTCAGCAGTTCTATCCTTTGAATCATTATCAACTCCAATTATCTCAACCGGATACTTACATTTAATCTCACTAAGAGCCCATAAGCATGCCTGCAAGTGTTTCTCTTCATTATATGCAATTACAACAATAGATGCTATAGGTGTATCACTTTGCATGGCAGCCAACCTTTCGCGTGTCCCATCAACTATTTCTTGAGGAACTTCGCAAAACGGTTTGCCATATATTGAGAGATATTTATCGTACCAGTTTGACATAACAAATCTTTGATGTTTTGTCTGCGAAGATAAGCATTTTATAGCATATTTCCAAATTTTAAATCATTTTTTTTACTCTGCCAATGCATCTGATAAAGAATACACACAAAAAAGGAGGTAAAATGCCTAAAAAATAGAATAACAAATTCTTTTTCCTCGCATGATGAAAGTTGCATATTTCTGAAAAGGATGCAGGATGTTTCATTAGTGACTTTATCTCATGATCTGATATATAAGGAGAAATATCATGACGCCGTTTTATAACATAGCATGCTATATAGAAGTATGTCATAGCAATCATTAAGCAACGGTTGGGGAAATATGCTTTTTCAGACAAACTGGAAGAAGTCTGTTTAAGATGATCAATAACTCTAACATTATGTAGAATCTCACTCTTTAAGATTGTCTTCCTTGGCTGATAATTAGAAAGAGAGTTCTCTCTACAAATATAAAAATAGGTAATATTGGGGAGTAAAATGGCACGAGATATTAATGTTACCAAATCAAATGTAAATACGAAATCTTCCCAAAAGCTAGTATTTACAAATCTATGATTACTATCACGAAGAATAGACGTTTTTACTAAAAAATTGCATGCAGATGCTTGTATTCCCGCATATTTACGATAGGCATAACTAGCCAACTCATCTTTTTTTAATAGCTGCAATGCGGGATATTGGTAAATAATTTCCTTCCCCGAAGTTTCTATCTTTTTGTATGAGCCAAATACAATCTCTGCATTATATTGACGTATATTCTGCATCATGACTTCTATAGTATCTTCTGCTATAGTATCATCAGAATCCATAAAATAAAGGTAATCTCCTTGGGCATTATCAATGATATCATTACGAGATGCAGCAACCCCGAGGTTTTCTTTATGACTCAATATATGTATATGACTTCCTCTTAAATGGGTTTCTTTTATCGATTGTACTACATCTACCGTTCCATCATGTCCTGCATCATCAACAATCAAAAATTCAATTGAAGGATATGTCTGTAAAAGAGCAGAATCCAATGCTCTGCGGATAAAGTCAACAGATTTATATACAGGAATACCTATGGTTACATCAACTCTCATCTTATTTCATCAATTCGTCAAACAATTGTTTCCATTGTTCGCCTACAGATTCGATTCTATATTGTTGAGATTTCTTTCTTCCTTTTTCACCCATGCTTTTCCTAAGATCATGGCTAGCAATTAATTGAATGATACGATTTGCAAACAGTTCTATATCAAACGGAGAAACTAAGAAGCCATTATCGCCATCAGAGATAATAGAGCGAGGGCCATTCTCACAATCGAAAGAGACAACAGGTAATCCACAAGCCATTGCCTCTACAAGTACCAGTCCAAAACCTTCAGTCCGTGAAGGTTGTACTAATATTGAACTTTTCAAATACTCTTCTTCAACATCTACTACACTGCTATTCAGATGACAACGCTTTTTATCTATAGACAAATCATCCATCATTTTTACATAAGGCGTTGGATCGCCCATAGCATAAATATCAAGTTGCCAATCAGTACATTTCTTTTCAACAACAGCCCAGATCTTTAATAGAAGATCATATCCTTTTTCATAAGAATAACGTCCAATTGTAACAACTCGTTTTGAGGTTAATAAACTAGAACTATTAACCTTTAATGACAACGGATCTGGAATCATCCGTATATTTGAAAGTTCAGGCCACTCAGACACAGCATCATTAGTCAAGACAACCAACTTATCAAGTTTCTGAAGACTGGTGATAACCCTATCTTTCCACCACCAGAAAAAAAACTTTTCATAATATTTAGAGAAACGGGTATCTATCTTTCTGTAATTTGTTCGGCTTAGATGTTGTTCACCTATTTTCTTGCTCCCGTCATTAATAGCATTTATAAAATTTATTTCCCTACGTAAAGTCGTAATTGTAATATCCGGTCGAATCCTCAGCAATTCACTGGTCAACAGTTTTTTATACCGTTTCTGCTTCCTCAGATATAATAATATTTTTTTTATGAAAGATTTATTCCATAATTCCTCAAAATTAAGGCCCAGATTTATAACCTTTACGTTGTTAGAAAGGGGGAAAAAGGAATTACCATTCTTGCCTTCAGTAACAATTATTGTAACATCATAGCCTAAAACGTCTGCAAAATAGTTTGCTTTTACAGAAACTACTCTCTCAGTACCGCCAGCAGAATATAATGCTGGAGTACAGTATACTATCTTGTATTTATCATTTCTCATTTAAGAATCAGATTCTTTTTCGTTGCAAAAATACAAATTTAATGTGAAAAACACAAAAAAGTAGATATAAATTTGGCTATTATTTAAAATATGACTAACTTAGCCGAAGATTTTGAAAATAAAAGAATGAGAAAGGTTCTGTTTCTAATATTCCATGGGTTTGACCCAAGTAATGGTATCAGCAAAAAGATATCATATCAAGTCAACGCCTTAAAACGATGTGGGAATGAAGTTCACCTATGTTACATGGATGAAGCAGGAACTAAAAAAAGGATGATAGACGAAAACGTAATTGCCGACTACGGATGTGGCTTTCTAAGCAAGATCCTTAAAAGAATAGATTTCTCTGCTATTTCAAGATATGTAAAAAACAATCATATTGATATTGTATATATTCGTTCCAACCATAATGCAAATCCATTTACTATCAGAATGGTGAAGCAAATGAAAAAGTATGGAGCAAAAGTTGTTATGGAAATACCAACATATCCATACGATTCTGAATATGAAGCTCAGGGGATGAGCAAACAAATATTCCAAGACAGATTATTCAGGAACCATCTTGCAAAGCAATTAGAAGCCATAGTTACTTTTTCTGATTACGAACATATTTTTGGACAAAGAACTATTCGAATATCCAATGGTATAGATTTCGATAGTGTTAAAATGAAAACTACGATCAATGACACTTCAAAAGAACTAAATCTAATTGGAGTTGCAGAAATACATGAATGGCATGGATTTGACAGATTGGTAAAAGGACTTGCTGATTACTATTCTAAATCACAGAATTATCTAGTAAGGTTTCATGTAGTAGGCTATTTCTTCTCTGCAGAAATCGAAAATGAATTCAAAAAGATTGTAACAGATAATCATATGGAAGATTATGTAATTCTATATGGGAAAAAACATGGTCAAGAGTTAGACCGTCTCTTTGAGAAGTGTGATTTCGGAATAGGAAGTCTGGGGCGTCATCGTGTAGGAATTGATAAAATAAAAACTCTTAAAAATAGAGAGTATGCTGCAAGAGGAATACCGTTTATTTATTCTGAAACAGACAGCGACTTTGACACAAAACCATATGTTTTAAAAGCGCCTGCAGATGAAAGTCCCATAAACATAGAAGGCATCATCAATTTTTACAAAAGGAATTCAATATCTCCCATACAGATAAGAGACTCTATAAAAGAATTATCGTGGGAACATCAAATGAGACAAGTTACAAAAAAGATACTAACCCCATAACTTTTTCCATAATTGGAGCCATATCGTAATACTTGTATTCGGCCAAATGACCACCAAGTATTAGATTCGGGTTTTGCTCAGCCAGCTCTTTATATCGTTGATAGAGCGACATATTCTTTTCATCATTTACACTATAATATGGTTCCATACCATCTTTCCATTCTGTAGAGTATTCTCTAGAAATGACAGTTTTGGGACATTTATAAACATCATCACCAAACATTTCAAAGTGTTTGTGCTCGATGATACGGGTATAAGGAACCTCTGCATCAGTAAAGTTCATAACAGCATTTCCCTGATAGTTAGGCATGTCGAGAATTTCTTCTTCGAAACGAACGGTACGATATTCAAGTTTACCATAGCAGTAATCGAAATACTCATCAAGTTTTCCTGTATAAAGTACCTTTTCAGCAATCTGTTCCCAATACTGACGGTTATCAAAGAAATCAGTATTTAGTCTTACCTCAACGCCATCTAACAGGCCGTCTATCAATTTATTGTAGCCACCGATAGGGATGCCTTGGAAACGATCGTTGAAATAGTTATTATCGTGAACGAAACGTACTGGCAGGCGCTTGATAATAAAGGCTGGCAGTTCGCTGCATTTGCGGCCCCACTGTTTCTCGGTATAACCTTTAATCAGAATCTCATAGATATCCTTACCTATCAGTAACTGTGCCTGTTCTTCAAGGTTACGAGGTTCGGTAGCTCCATCGGCTTTCATCTTCTCCAACGCTTCTTGGCGTTGTTCTTCTATCTTAGCTTGGGCCTCTGCGGGTGTAAGCACACCCCACATCTGATAGAAGGTATTCATATTGAAAGGCAAGTTATACTGTTTTCCTTTATAGTTGGCTATTGGAGAATTAGTATAGCGATTGAATTCAACTATCGAATTAGCGAAATCCCAAACTTTTTTATTTGAAGTATGGAATATATGGGCTCCATATTTATGCACATTTATACCCTCGATATTCTCGCAATAGATATTACCGCCAAGATGATTGCGCTTATCGATAACCAAACACCGTTTGCCTTGACGATGAGCCATGCAAGCAAAGGTTGCTCCATAAATGCCAGCTCCTACTATAAGATAATCGTATTCTTTTGCCATTCGATTAATGATTTTGCTGCAAATATAGGATAAAATTTGGAATAATCCAAAATTATTTGTACTTTTGTCAGCATAATAATACTTTTTATAGTTTTATGAAGAGAATTTGCTTTGTTGTTGATAGCATTTTCAGTATTGGAGGTGTGCAAAGAGTGACTGCAGTCATTGCCAAGGAATTGGCAAAAGATTATGATGTAAGTATTGTTACATTCGACAAACCAGAACTACAAGACACGACTCTTTACAATCTTAAAGAGGCGAGTATAACCTATAGGTTTGTATCATATCCAAGGATAAGTAAAATTAACAACTATATATGCAAAGCATATAGTTGGTGGTATTTGAAGATACAGCCACAAGCAAAATGGTGCTCTGACCTGTATGCGCATAGTTCTTTTCCATCAGAGTTGCAGAATACTTTATTGGCAGAATTGAAACAAGGGCAGTATGATGTAATTATCGGCGTACATGCAACATTGGCTGCTAGACTGGCTACTCTGAAGAAGCATCTTTCAGGAACCAAATGTATAGGATGGTTACATAACTCATACGAAGCGCTATTTGGAGAAAAATCACATTATTATATTGGAGCAAAAAGACGCAGGCATTACATATATCAATTCAGAAAACTGGACAATGTTGTAGTGCTCTGTAAAGATGATGCCAAACACTTCATGGCTTTCGATGATAAGTTTGCACCATCCGTGATATACAACCCTTTGACTCTAAAACAAGGAAAATCATCGAATGGTACAAGCAAAAGGTTCTTAACTATCGGACGATTTACACCTTTGCATAAAGGAATTGACCTTCTGATAGAAGCATACCACCTGTTCTCACAGAGAAATCAGGAATGGTGTCTTGATATTGTTGGCGAAGGGAAGAAAGAGAACACTTTCAGAAATCTTATTGCACGATATCACTTAGAAGACAGAATAACAATCCATCCTTTTACAAATAACATACAAGAGTATTATTCAAATGCTCAGATATATGTATTAAGTTCGAGATGGGAAGGAATGCCACTGGTTTTAGTTGAAGCGATGGCTCATGGACTGCCTATTGTAACATCTGACTTACCTGTGAGCAAGGAAATAATGGGCGATTTTGGAATGTATTTCGAGAACGAAAACATCGAAGATCTGGCACTGAAGTTGGAGGAGGCAACTCATATAGACTGGCAGGCAAAATCGAAGGAAGCACTAGCTATTGCACAACGATTTGATATTGAAAATATCATTAAACAATGGAAGGAGCTGATAGAATAATATCTTTTTTTGAGAAATAGTGCATAAAATTTGGGAAAATCCAAAATATTTTGTACTTTTGTCAGCGTAAATTGGCACATTATGAACGTATGAAGAAGATATGTTTTATTGCAGATAGTATTTTCAAGTCGGCAGGTATGCAAAGAGTTACTGCCGTTATAGCTGAGGAACTGACGAAATATTATGATGTGACTATCGTAACATTTGAAGATCCTCAGCAGAAAGACCTTAAAATGTATGATTTGGAGAAATATCCAATTAATATAGTATTCACTCATTTCCCTGAGACAGGAAAGTGGAAGAGCCTGCTATATAACATCTATAGCTATCTGTATAAAAACATACTGCCAAAAACAGCATTGACTTCAGACCTCTATGCGCACAGTTCTTTCCCAAAGCAAAGGCGCGAGGCTGTGGTTAAAGTGCTGAAAGAAGGCCAATATAACACAATAATAGCAGTAAACTCATACCTATCGATGCGACTAGCCACAATAAAGAAGGATCTGGGTGGTGTAAAAGCAATCGGTTGGATTTATAATTCGTTTAATGCTTTTCTGAGAGAAGGTTCTCCATATTTAGGTACTGAGCTGAAATACCACTATGGCAGACAGCTGCAGAAACTGGATGAGACGGTATTGCTGTACTTGCAGGATTCGGAGATGTACTACCATGCATATGGTTTCTCTCCATTTGTGATACCAAACCCACTTACCATAAAACCTGGACAGCCTGCAAGCGCTAAGAACAAGCGATTCCTGGCTGTGGGAAGACTGACGCCAAAGCACAAGGGATTTGACCTGTTGATAAAGGCATTTGACAAGTTTGCTCAGACCAACCAGGACTGGTATCTGGATATTGTTGGAGATGGACCAGAGAAGGATACACTGAACAAGATGATTGAGAACAGATACCTGTCAAGAAGAGTAAAGATACATCCATATACTGAGAACATACAGATGTACTACTCGCAAGCCAGCGTATACGTATCAAGTTCAAGATGGAAAGACTTCGGACTGGTTTTGGTACAGGCTATGGCTCATGGTCTGCCTGTAATATCATCGGACCTGCCATCGAGCAAAGAGATACTGGGAGATTTCGGTATGTACTTCAAGAATGGCGACGTGGACGAACTGGCAAAGCGAATGGAGGAGGCAACCTACATGGAGTGGCAGCCAAAGTCGGACGAGGCTATAATGCTGGCACAGCGTTTTGACGTGAAAGTGATAGCGGAGCAATGGAAAACGTTGATAGAAAGCGATGGACAACGAAAGCGTAAGGGCAAGATTAAAAAATAACCCGAAATTTAAGAAGTTCATTGACTGGGTGATTATGAACCAAGTGGAGACAAGACCACGATGGTTCATGAGATTATTGGCTCCATTATATCAGCACAGAGGTAAGCACTCTGTTATACACCGTTCGGCAAGAATGGACACTCCACCCTATCGTCTTTTCAGCCTTGGCAACTACTCGGTGATAGAATCATTTGCCTGTATAAACAATGCTGTGGGTGATGTAATAATAGGCGACCATACAAGAATAGGTTTGCACAACACTATTATCGGTCCAGTGGAAATAGGTAGCCACGTAAACCTGGCACAAGGAATAACCGTTACGGCACTTAACCACAACTTCAGCGACACCAACAAACGGATAGATGAACAAGGAGTGAGCACTAATCCTGTGACAATAGAGGATGATGTTTGGGTTGGTGCTAACGCCGTGATTCTGCCCGGAGTGACGATTGGTAAGCACTGTGTGGTAGCAGCGGGTGCCGTAGTGACAAAGGACGTGCCGCCCCACTCGCTTGTGGCTGGCGTTCCGGCAAAAGTGATTAAGAATATATGAGAATAGGCATTGAGGCTCAACGAGTTTTCCGCCGTAACAAACACGGAATGGACTATGTGGTTCTGCAAGAGATAAAGGAGCTGCAGCAGATAGACCACAAGAATGAGTACTTTGTGTTTGTTGCCCCTGGTGTTGACAGATGCCTAAAAGATACAAAGAACGTACATATAATAGTTATTGGCGAGAGTTTCTACCCAGTATGGGAACAGATAACCCTGCCAAGAGCTGTAAAGAAATACAATCTGGACATTCTGCACTGCACAAGTAATACCGCACCGATATTCTGCGACATTCCACTTGTGCTGACGCTACATGACATAATATTCCTAGAGCCAAGAGACAAGAACAACAAATCGATTTACCAGAACATGGGATGGCTATACAGAAGGAAGGTGGTGCCCAGAATTCTGGAAAAATGCAAGCGGATTATTACTGTATCGAACTTCGAGAAACAGAACATCATACAGAAACTGAATATCCCCGAAAAGAGGATGGCCATGATATATAATGGTTATAACGACTGGTTTAAACCGCTGAGAGATGTGGCAGATATATACAAATCGTATATAGAAAAACCGGGATATTTCTTCTTCCTCGGAAACACCGATCCAAAGAAGAATACTGAGCGTACGCTAATAGCTTATTCGAAGTACTTAGAGAAATCAACCATCAAGCGAAAACTGCTGATGGCAGATCTTGACAAAGCATATCTGGACGGAATAATAGAAAGGAACCATATTGAGAATATCCGTGAGCAGATAGTGATGCCAGGCTATATTGTGAACAGCGATTTACCATATATATACAATAGTGCATTCGCTTTCCTGTATACTTCGCTTAGAGAAAGCTTCGGAATACCTCTACTTGAGGCTATGGCTTGCGGAACTCCTGTGATAACATCAAACACATCGTCGATGCCAGAGATTGCAGGTAATGATGCGATTCTTATCAACCCAGAAAATCCAGAGGAGATAACAGAAAGAATGCTACGACTGGAAACAGACGAAGAATACTATAATGCACAAAAAGAGATAGGACTGAAAAGAGCAGAACTGTTCTCATGGCGCAAGACTGCGGAACAGCTGCTGAACTTATACGAAACCGTTTATAAGGAATTGCCGAACTCCAACATAAGCTGACGGGCATCGGCATTATTCTGGGTATTAAGACGGTAATACCCGCGA
>Ga0310695_10011623_pt1 | contig 12534 bp, 9 predicted proteins | sample RumenRJG_04DNA_FD_203882 | JGI IMG/M metagenome (GOLD analysis project Ga0310695, IMG submission 203882) | Bovine rumen microbial communities from Lethbridge, Alberta, Canada - RJG_04 (v2) (version 2) | ecosystem: Host-associated > Mammals > Digestive system > Stomach > Rumen | place: Canada...
GACCGTGCCCGGGTTGCACACGCTGTTACAGCCCACCTCAACATAGTCGCCCAGCATGGCGCCGACCTTCTTGATACCGGTCTCCACCTGCTCCGTGCCGTTGTGGATCACCACCAGCTTCTTGTCGGACTTCACATTTGAAGTGATGGAGCCAGCCCCCATGTGGCTGTAGTAGCCGAGGATCGAATCGCCCACGTAGTTGTAGTGCGGCGTCTGGACGTGATCAAACAGGATCACGTTCTTCAGCTCCACGGAATTTCCCACCACACAGTTCGCGCCCACCAGGGCGGAGCCGCGGATAAACGCGCAGTGACGCACCTCCGTCTCCGGCCCGATGATGCAGGGCGCGCCAAGATAAGCCGTCGGGAACACCTTCGCGGTCTTGTGCACCCAGACCTGGGGTTCCCGCTCCACATAGTCTTCACCCAGCGTGGGGCCCAGGGCCAGGATCATCTCCTTGATGCCCTTCAGAGCTTCCCAGGGATAAGTGAACCGGGAAAGATAATCCTTCGCAAGGGTATGGTCAAGATCATAAAGATCCTTGATTGTATACATACAGCACCTCTCTCTGCAGGCCGTCGCTTTCAGGACAGCCGTTTCATTAAGGCCTGCCTTCACTCGTAAGACAGCCATGTTTACGGCGACGGAAAAGTCTCTGTTGCAGTGTTGATTCTGTTTTTTACCCTTTTCCTTTCGGCCCGCCGCTCAGGGAACCCTTTCCGGTCCCATTCAGGGAACCTTTCTCTCCAGGTTCCGCCGTTAAGCCGTGGCAGCATCCGCCGAGTCTTTCGACAACTGCCATTCCTCGTCGACCGTCTCCGGTCCTGGCGCTAACAGTCTCCTTTTTCCTCCTCCCTGAAGGAAAACTGTTTTACTGGCATCCGGTTTACATAAACACATAATTACCCGAATTACAGGCATTATAACATGCCTGAAGGAAATTGACTACACAAAGAAAACGCCGGAAGATCCCTCCACACAAAAGAAAAGCCGGAAGATCCGCAGGGAAATTCCGGCTTGCCGTCCGTATTCTTTTTACCTCTCCATCAAATAAGAAAAAATCATGTACGCGGTCCGCAGCGCATTGTGGCGGATCCGCTCCTCATCAAGCTCAAAGATGTCGCCTTCCATGATCCGCGCTCCCTGCTGCTCCACCAGCTCCCTGTCCAGCCGCACCAGCGTCTTGTTCTCCGTGCGCAGATACTTCTCCGTGATATCAGGATCGATCTCCGCATTATTTGACAGGACGATATCCACCTTTCTTCCCTTCAGATACCTGTTCAGCACCGCCAGGTGGTCGCTCACGTTGTAGCCGTCCGTCTCCCCGGGCTGGGTCACAAGGTTCGAGACGTACATGATGGGCGCCGGCGCCTGCCGGATCTCTTCCACAATATCATCCACGATCAGATGCGGAAGGATGCTGGTATAAAGGCTTCCGGGGCTGAAGATGATCAGGTCCGCGTCCGCGATCTTCTGCCGTACCCGGTTCCCGATGTGGACATCACGGTCATAGGACAGGCTTGAAATGCTGCGGATATTCCGGCTCACGTCCTCTTCCCCGTAAAATTCCGGATTTCCGGACTCATCGCGTCCCACCAGTTCCACCCGCTCCTCGCAGAGCGGCAGCACCTCTCCCTTGATCCTCAGAAGCCTGCTCATGTACCCCGTGGCATCCGTCAGGCTTCCTTTCAGATCGATCAGCGCTGTAAGCAGGATATTTCTCACCGGATGATTGTCAAGAGAGCTTCCTGCCCTGTGGAAACGGTAGCGGAGCAGCTTCACGAAATCATCATCCACGTTCGCCATGGAAAGAAGCACCTTGCCCACATCGCCCACCGCAGGAATATCGAACTCCTGCTTGAGGACGCCTGTGCTGCTGCCGTTGTCGCTCACAGTGATCACCGTTGTGACCTCCACAGGAAACAGTTTCATACCGGAAAGCAGGCAGGAAAGCCCGGTCCCTCCGCCGAACACGATGACCTTCTTCATTTTGACACCTCCGAATCTAATCGCGCACCGACTTTTTTCAAAGTATACCATGCCGCCCGGAAAATGACTACATCTATGAAATCCGGGGCCCCCCATGTATATGAAAGCCGTGATCCGCGCACGGGGTTCGCAGAAGCTCCCGGTTGTGGTATGATAATAACATGTTTGACATTCATTCCCACATTATATTCGGGGTCGATGACGGCTCCCGCGATCCCGGAGAATCGCTCCGGCTGATCGAGATGGACAAAAAGCAAGGCGTCACGGATATCATCGCGACGCCTCATTACTATGTGAATCACCCCTCCCACCCGGACCGGATACTCCGCCGCCTGGAAGAGCTCCGGAAGCAGCTGAGGGAACATGGCCTGGACGAAGGACTCCGCCTTTACCCGGGCAACGAAGTCCTCTGGTTCGAAAGCATGCCGGAGAAGCTGAACAGCGGTGAGATCCTGCCCCTCGGCGATTCCCGCTTTACCCTTGTGGAATTTTATCCCGAGGAAAGCTGGAGCACCATCTTAAATGCCGTGCGGAAGCTCCGGAACGCGGGCTGGCGCCCCGTCATCGCCCACGCGGAACGCTTCTTCGCCCTCCGGGAGCCCGGCGAAGGAAAGAAAAGCCGCCTTGCGGAGCTCATCTCCCAGGGCGCCTATATCCAGCTCAGCACAGACCCCTTCGGCGGGGGTCTCTTTGACAGCACCGCACGCTTCTGCAAAACCGCGGTCAGAAACAACGAAGTACACTTCCTCGGCACCGACATGCACCGCCAGGACCGCCGCCCGCCCGTATGGAATCCCGCGGTGAGATTTATCGAAAAAAAAGCGGACCGCCCCGACGCCCTTCTTCAAAAGAACGCGGAGCGGATGATGAGGAATGAAGATTTTATCTGGTGAGCTCCCTGTTTCAGTCCAGAACAAACGCGATATCTTCCAGACTGGCGCTGGTAACGGAGCCGTCGCTGTCGGAGATCACCTGTTTGATTACTTCTTTTTTGATATCCTGAAGCTCCGCCACGCGCTGTTCAATGCTGTCGTCCGCGATCAGCCGGATCACTTCGACATTCCTTGTCTGCCCGATCCGGTGCGTCCTGTCTGAAGCCTGGTTTTCCGCGGCGACATTCCACCACGGATCCAGATGAATCACGGTATCCGCGCCGGTCAGATTAAGACCGGTACCCCCTGCCTTCAGCGAAATCAGGAAAACATCGGCCCCGGTCCCGTTATTGAAAGCGTCCATCATTTCCATCCGGTCTTTTGCGGAAGTGCTTCCGCTCAGGAAATATGTACTGATGCCCAGATTGTTCAGAAGCTTCCGGACCGATTCCAGGGCCCGGACAAACTGAGAGAAGATCAGGATGCGGTGATGTTCTTCCAGATACTGCGGGATGAGGGAGGATATAAGATCCAGCTTCCCGCTGCCGCCGTCATAACTCTCAACAAACATTGCGGGATCCACACAGATCTGACGAAGGCGAGTGAGATACGGCAGGATGTCAAAAGCCTTCCCGCCTTCCTCCAGGCGTCTGCGCGCTTCAGACCGCATGGCTTCGTAGAGCTTTCTCTGGGAATCGCTCATTTCCGCGGAGAGGATGCGTTCATATTTCGGAGGCAGATCTTCCAGTACGTCCTCCTTCACCCTCCGCAGGATAAAGGGTGCCGATTTCCTCGCGATGACAGAAGTATCGGTATCCTTAAAGTCTTTCAGGTCGTCAAAGTATCCGGGCATGATAAAGTCAAAAATACTCCAGAGATCCACAACGCTGTTTTCAATGGGAGTCCCGGTCAGGGCGAAGCGGTGCGCGGCCTTTAATTCCTTCACAGAGCGCGTCTTCAGCGCGTTGACATTTTTGATATACTGCGCTTCATCGAGGATCACATAGTTGAATCCGCCGGTGTATTTTTCGATGTCATTGCGCAAAGAATCATAGGAGGTAATGAATATCTCCTTCTTATGCCAGTCGATGGAGGCGATGATCTCCGACCGCCGGGATTCAGGCCCGTAGATCGCCCTCACCGGGGTTGAGCCGTCAAAACGGGCAAATTCGCTGATCCAGTTGAAGACCAGGCTCTTAGGACAGACCACGAGGCTTGGTTTCCGGCCGGAGTCGGCTTTCAGAAGTGCAATGACCTGGATCGTTTTCCCCAGGCCCATATCATCTGCAAGGATACCGCCCATCCCGTATCTGCAGAGCACGGACATCCACCGGAAGCCCTCCTCCTGATAACCCCGGAGCTCTGCGTCAAGCTTCGGTAAGGGAATATCAGCCTCCTTGAAACCCCGGATCTCCCCTATCATATTCTTCAGATATCCGTCAACGCGGCAGCTTTTCTCATGGGAAAAGGCCTTGATGGCGGTTATGAAAGAGATCTTCTTTTTGCGGTACAGATCTTTCGGATCCATGCCGAAGTCGCTGACAGCCTCCCCCAGATCCCGGGCGGCCTCGCTGTCCAGATCGACAATACGGTCGCCGCTGAGAAGAATGTATTTCTTTTTCTTCCGAAGGGCGTCGATGATCTGCGAAAGCTCTGTCTCGCTGTATTCGCTTTTTTCCAGAAAAACCTGGACCATGTTGTTTTTATAGGACACCCGGATCACCGGCCGGCCTACGGACCGGAGTTCCTTGTTCTGCAGGCTTTCGGAAAGATAAACATTCGTCAGTTTTTTCAGGCGGGAAAAGTCCAGCTTGAAAAAGGCAAGAATCCTCCCTTCGTCCGTCAGTTTTCCGTCAATAAACCCAAGGCCGGAAAGATAATTCTGAAGAAGCTCGAATTTTGCGGCGTCGATCCTGTCGGAAAGGGAGGCGGCAGAAATCTCCCGGTCATCCCTGAAAATCTCGGTGCGCGCAGTTACGGCGGAATTCTCAAAATCAAAATAAGTGTTCAGGCGAAGGCTGCTCAGAGCGAATTCCGGCTGTACCTTTTTATCGATGTCAAACATCTCGAAAAAGCGGGAGTATATGTTTTTGCGGAAATCCTTAAGGATGGGGCGCACATTGACAGCCGGATGCCGGTAAACAAGGTCCGTCACCTGGATCTCTTCCGTTGTTCCCGGGACGCGGTCGATGACGGCGCATCCTTCGCCATCCCGCCTGTCCAGAAGATAACCTCTTCCTGCCAGATTCCAGAACTCCTGCCGGGATGGGTCGAGATCTGTGGAAAGGGTAAAGTCGCCGGAAACGCGCAGGCGGACTTTCCCTGGTTCCAGGCGGAGCACGCAGGGGGCATCATCATAGAAAACGGTCCTTCCTGCCAATGCTTCCAGAATGGAAGAGAACATGCTGTCGCTGACAGTGACATATCTTTTATTGGTTTTTTCGGCTCTGCGCCCTTTTTTATATTTGCCCGCCATCAGCAGACGTATAACTGCCGCGTCGTCCTCCCTCAGGTTTCCGGGATCATGGGTCAGGATCAGGTCCTTTCCATATTCCGTTGTGATTCCGCTCTTAAATGCGTTGATGAATTCCTGCGCGTCCTTCACAACGTATTTTTTACCAGTCCCCACTTTAAAGGCAAGGGCATTGGAATCGTCTTCCCGGTACAGGAACCAGTCGATCCCGGCTTTGTTCTCTCCGGAAAGCATCAGTTTTTCACTGCCCAGGGAACTTAAGAGGCGGTGGTAATCCGCTGTGAATTTCGGCTCCTTCTGGCTGAAGCGGAAGGCATCGACCACGTCCTGGTTCCGGGCGCAGGCATCTTCATATTCCGCTTCACGGCCTGCAAGGCAGACCTTCCTGACCAGCTCCGGCGGATAGTCTGATCTCGGAAGCAGGCAGATGACGTCAGAAAGCTTTCCGTCTTCTTCCCGGGCGGTAAGAAGAGCCAGGTCATCTTCAGGATCACAGACGGTAAAAACAGTATGGAAGCGGCTTTTTTCATTGATGATCTCATAATCACAGGAAAAATATGCGCCAAGCTCCAGTTCCGGATCTCCTTTCTGTGTCCGGAAGCTGCCCTTCATGTTCAGACGGTATATGGCATAACCCAGCAGGAGACGGTTATCCGGAAGAAGGGCGATCCTGGACAAGACAGCCTGCTTCAGGGAAGCGTCCCGGGAATGTCCATAACCTGCCCGTTTCAGCGTATGCAGAATGAAACGTCCTTTGGCCCCGTTGTCCGCCGGAGCAAGAAGCTCGTCCATGACGTAAAAGAAGTTTTCCTTTGTGAGCGGGACGCTGTTGATCAGCTTTAACTGATCCCCGGCGGGCAGCTTCCGTACCTCTTCCATTGGGATGGTGATCGTCTGAAGACAGCTGTAAAGATCCAGTTTCTGATCCGGAGGCAGCTTATCCGCAAGCCGGTGGAATATTGCTGCCGCCTCCTGATGACCTTCCATCCTGTCCAGCTTTATGGCAGTGCCGCGGATCCATGCGGGATCTGCAGCAGGATCGGAAACGATATTCTCTAAAAATGGGAGATCATACAGACCAATGCTTTCCTTTCCCTGGGCGTAGTACCGCAGAAGGCCTGCGTGGTCATCCCTGTATTTCAGGAGCAGCTCTTTATAGATATCCTCCCGGAAGTTACCCTTCTCCAGTTCCCGGGCGGCTGTAACATAGTACTTTATGACCCGCTTCAGGCAGGCGCGGTTAGAGCGGTGCTGGCGTTCTTCATAGACCTCGGGATCTGCATATCCTCCTTTTTCCAGGACCGCGCTGCGATACCCCGGATCATCGCAGAGGACTGTAATAAGAAACGAATATGAATCTTCCAGGAAACGTGCATCAAAAACATATGGGGACAGATCCAGCAGGAAGCGGTGAAACAGTTCGCAGTATGCCCCGCTGTCCGCGGAATCCAGCATCCGGATGATCCTGCGGAGCGAAGCGATCAGTTCCTGATCAGGTGCCCTTTCATTCAACTGCAGGACTGCTTCCATGAGGCAGGGGTCCAGGAAAAGGGATTTATCCACCTGCTGCTCCGTAATGACATAGGTGTGCTGCAGCGCCTGAAGTAAGGTCTTTGCTCTGCGGCAGACAGCTTTCAGGTGCACACAGGATCTTTTCCCGCAGCTGCAGGTATTGCTGTAGGAATATCTGTCCTTAAAAACCCTGACCTTATACTGTTCTTTGCCGAGGGACAGTTCTGCGTCCATGCTGTCCTGTAAGCCCGTGGAAAAACAGATGTCAGCGTCGGAAAGATATTTTTCCAGAAGAGCAGCCTCTCCTCGTGCGGGCGAGTACCAACGGTTGTCGGCGACATTAAGCATATAACTGATCGAGGAGTCTCTGCCGGAACTCCAGTCCGAGGGCAGCAGTGTCCCATCTTCAAAAAAAGTCCTGCAGGTCCGGTGATCGTCTGCAGCTTCAAAAAGGATGCCGAAGCCATGCCCGTTATCGAAAGTATATTTCCAGTCTTTCAACATAATTAATGTTTCTCCTGTTGAGCGCCTTTTTCCCGGATCTGAGCGATCCATCATTTTTCTACATCTGAATATTCCGGGTTCTGTTGAGCCATCTGTCCGGCGACAGAGAGCCACCCTTCCGGTATTGATGGAGCCACCTGTCCGGAAGCACTGAGCCACTTTGCAAACGATTAGTTTCTGCACTAAATCCTTATACTGTATATATGCGCCAAATGGCGCAAATATATTTAAGGAGGGTCAGAACTATGACCAAGTATCGAGAGATCCTTAGACTATTAAGCCTGGGGATCAGCGAGCGAAAGATCGCAGAAAGCTGTGATGTTTCGCGCAACACAGTATCCCGTATCCGTAAGAAATCCGATATGATAGGCCTTAAATGGCCGCTCGAAGCTTCTTTGACGGACAAGGTGCTGGAAACCATGCTGTATCCAAAAGGAACTGTGGATACATCCGAAAAGCGGATGCCTGACTTTGAATACATCCGCAAGGAACTATTGAAAAACGGTGTCACAAAAAAGCTTCTGTGGACGGAATACCTTGAGGATTGCCGCCGGTCAGGTGATAATCCTCTTATGTATTCACAGTTTTGCTTCCATATCCAGCAGAATGAGCAGAAACGGCGCGCCACCATGCACATTCCCAGAAAACCGGGAGAACAGATAGAAGTCGACTGGGCTGGTGACCCGGCCCATATCGTCGACCCTGATACCGGTGAGATCACTGATGCATGGATCTTTGTCGGTGTACTGACGTACAGCCAGTATGCTTACGTGGAGGCTTTTATAAACGAACGGACCCAAGCCTGGATCACTGCCCATATCCATATGTATGAGTTCTTTGGCGGCGTTTCCCGTATCCTGATCTCGGATAACTGCGCTACCGCAGTTGACCGCAAACAGAGTGACTGGTATACGCCAAAGCTCAACCAGACCTATCATGAGATGGCGGAACACTATAACACGGCGGTCATACCTGCCCGAGTCCGCCGGCCCCGGGATAAGCCTGTCACAGAAGGGTCTGTGGGAAACATTTCCACATGGATCACTGCTGCATTGAGGAACGTACAATTCTTCTCTTTGTCAGAACTTAATCTCGCCATCCGGGAGAAACTTCGGAACTTCAACGCGAAGACCTTCCAGAAAAAAGAGGGCAGCAGAAGCAGCATTTTTCTTGGGGAAGAAAAGCCATTACTGACGCCGCTGCCTGCCACCCGCTATGAACTGTCCAATTGGAAAAAGGCTACTGTCCAGTTCAACTATCATATCGCAGTAGACAAGATGTACTACTCCGTACCTTATCAGTATATCAAAGATGAGGTCGATGTGCGAATGACGGACCACGTCATCGAGGTGTTTTATAAACACGAAAGGATCGCTTCCCACAAGCGGCTGCAGGGGCGTCCCGGCCAGTATTCAACAGTCAAGGAGCATATGCCTGCGGACCATCAGAAGTACCTTGAATGGGACGGTGACCGGTTCAGGCGCTGGGCGAAGGAGATCGGCCCGAATGCAAGCATCGTTATAGACAGAATGCTTACGTCCGGCAGGATCGAGCAGCAGTCCTACCGGGCATGCATGGGAATAATGAAACTTGCTGAAAAGCATTCCCGCGCAAAGCTTGAGGCTGTCTGCAGCAAAGCACTGACATACTCCAGTGCGCCCAGTTATAAAAGCATCAAGAACCTTTTTGCAACAATGAAACCTGAAGAGTTTGCCGCACTGACATCTCCTGCCATGGCTAATGCCAGGATAAATCCTCACGGCCTTACCCGTGGCGCCAGATACTACGGAGGTGTCGACCATGCTGAGTAATACCACGATTGACAAGCTGCTTGATATGCGCTTCAGGGCCATGGCCGATGCGTTCAGGATCCAGCAGGATGATCCTTCCATGAAAGAGCTCGACTTTGAAGAGCGGTTTGGACTCCTGGTAGATGCTGAATACTCCCGCCGCAAAAGCAACCGGTTAAAAAAGCTCATCCACGATGCTGAATTCGAAGAAAAAGATGCTTCTATCGCCGGCATTGACTATCAGCAGGACCGCAGTCTCAACCGGCAGCTTATCTCCCGGCTTGCGACCTGTGATTATATCTCGGAATACCGAAATATCTTTATCACCGGCAAGAGCGGCTCAGGGAAAACATACCTTGCCTGCGCCTTCGGGATGGCTGCCTGCATGAAGTACTACAAAGTGAAATTCGTACGCTTCTCCGACTTGCTTATGAGACTAAAGGAAGCCGAAGACGAATCACACTATCTTAAAGAACTCAAAGAATATATCAACCCGCGGCTGCTCATCCTTGATGAATGGCTGATGAACCCCATCACCAACGCTGAAGCGCGCTATGTCCTGGACCTGATCCATAAGCGAAGGAGGAAGTCCTCAACTATCTTCTGTTCACAGTATGAAGACTCAGGATGGTACGCACAGCTCGGAGGAGATGAGACTCCGTTGGCTGATTCCATCATGGACCGAATCGCCTATGACTCCTACAAGATCAATATACGGGCAAAAGATCCCAAAAACGATCGTTCTATGCGAGAGGTTTATGGCATTCGCCCTGAAGAACGTCAGTAACTGTTAACCATTGGTGGCTCCGTCAGTCCGGACAGGTGGCTCCGCCACCACCGGACAGGCGGCTCCGCCGCCCCGTAATATCCAGAATTCTTTTCCCACGTCTTCTTTTTCCCGGAAGAAATGAGAAAATCGACCAGCCAGAGTACAGCCACGATCCCCAGAATAACAAGAACTATCTTTGTTGATCTTCTCATACCCGCCCCTCTTTCTTATCTGATGCTTCAAACTTATACGATTGGTTTGATGCCGCTCTCCTGCTGATTCATGACTTTCGTGCTTTGGCCGCGGCTTTCTCCTCAAAGCGTTCTTTCAGGACCACCGCTCTCTGATGTGTTCCTTCCCCGATCAGTCCGGCCTCATCAAAGGCTTTCACGCAGAATGTGAGCATGCGTCCGTTGGGTGAAACTTCTGTCAGTTCCGTGTCTACGGTCACTTTCATCCCCTCCGGTGTCGCGGCCACATGGCTTACGTTTACAAGAGTCCCTACGGTGGTGCAGCCCTCATCAAGAGCTCCCTGCACGCTTGCTGCCGCCGTCTGTTCGATGGCGGCGATCATCATCGGCGTCGCGAATACATTCACAAGGCCGCTGCCCACTTTGGAGGCAAGCTTGTCCTCCGTCACTGTGAATTCCAGATGTCCTTTCATTCCCTTCTCAAGCATAGTGTTCTCCTTCCAGGCAGCACCCGGTTTCGGAACATCTGATCCCCGGGCGCTGTTTTTCGAAATTATAACATACTATTCTTTATCCCGGGGGTCTTTCTCTTCTGCCATAAACACTCTGTCGCAGCTGTCGGCAGTGGTGCGGCGGTGGGTGACGATGGCGACGGCAAAACGCTTCTGCAAAGCCGCGGTGAAAAACAACGAAGTCCACTTCCTCGGCACCGACATGCACCGCCCGGACCGCCGCCCGCCCGTATGGGATGCCGCGGTGAAATACATCAGGAAAAAAACAGACCGCCCCGACGTCCTCCTTCAGAAGAACGCGGAGCGGATGATGAATAATGAAGATTTTATCTGGTGATTTTTTGACACCTGAGTACTTTATCAGGTTCCGAACTCCACCACCCAGTATGTTTTTCCGCCTTTGCTAATGGAATCAACTCCGGCGCTTTTATACATGGGGTCCAGGATGCGCTCCCTGTGGTTCGCGCTATCCATCCAGAGATCCACCGCCTCCTCCGATCTTACGCAGGAATCACAACAAAGATGCTTTTCACCGCAGATAGGACATACCCCTGCGGTCTCCCGCTCTTCGTTGAGCAAATCGATAGCTCTCCGCTCTGCCTCAGACATATGTGTATCGGCGTATACATTCAAGGCGCCGGTTGTCAGGCTGACTGCAATGACGGCCAGCATTGTGATGAAACGGTGTCTCATGGTTGAATCCCTCTCTTTCTACAGATCTCTTTTTCTCATCTTTTATCTGTCTAAAGTATATAGGATCAACCATCACAAAAAGGCACAAGAGCATACACGCTCCTGAAGTTATCTGCTAATTTCCCTCATCAATTTAATGGTGTCAGGCACCATCAGGAATTTAATGGTGTCAGGCACCGTTATCCGCTAGCGGCATCATCACACGGATCGCCTGGTTGTCGATCGTGTATTCGTAGTCGTAATCCAGCAGCTCGGCCTCTTTTTCCGTATCGAGGGAATCGAAGCTTTCATCCAGAAATGCCCGGTAGGGGTCCCAGGTCGTGAGAATCAGCCAAAGGGTGTGGCCCGGTTCCACTGTATAGACCGTCGGCAGCATGTATATGGTGTAGTCGTAATATTTACCGGCTTCAAGCCTGACAGTCTCCGTGTACTCCCGGATGTCATCGCCCAAACCGGGGTTTGTGAGATCGGTGTAGCCGTAGGAAATGGCTTTCCCCGGAACACTGTCTTTTACATATTCCACGATATCGTTTGAATCGCAGGCTGCAGCCCCTTCGTATTCGCCGACGACCCGGACAGGCAGAACGTCGTTCAGCCGGTTCTTAACATGATAGGCCTTGAAGCGTTCGCCGTCATCAGCCGCGTCGATAAGAATGGCGCTGATCATCAGGCCTTCGTAATCCGTGACCCGGGTAGAAAGCTTCAGGTGGATCTCCGGCACGCCGTATACAGTGGCGTTTTCCGGCAGCGTGAGCGAATAAAAGGCCGCGCGGTTATCCTCCAGGCTCAGGTAGTACTCCTCCCGGTGCTCTTCTCCGTACAGGTCGGGATTATTTTCCTGTATGAACATGGATGCATACAGAGCGAGCCCCTTGGTCGTCACATCCGTCCGGTCGGCTTCAAAGGACACCGGTGCCTCCGTGTACTTAAATTCGCGCCAGCTGTCATAGGGATGATACTCTCCGTCCACATTGGACTGTGCAAGCACCGCCGGCATGTTCTCAGCGTCATTGTCCACGTCGTAAAGATAATGGGCGAGCCACCTGTTCTGGATCTCGTTCCACAGTTCACCCCGCACCAGGGTGTTATAGATGAAGTTGTGGCCGTCCTGGTGCAGAACGAGTTTTACTGTCTGTCCCGCTTTGGTAAACGCCTGCACCATTTTGTCCGCATGCCGTGTAGTTACGTTGAAATCGTTCAGCCCCTGAACGATCAGCGCGGAGCAGCGG
>Ga0310695_10011627_pt1 | contig 12531 bp, 8 predicted proteins | sample RumenRJG_04DNA_FD_203882 | JGI IMG/M metagenome (GOLD analysis project Ga0310695, IMG submission 203882) | Bovine rumen microbial communities from Lethbridge, Alberta, Canada - RJG_04 (v2) (version 2) | ecosystem: Host-associated > Mammals > Digestive system > Stomach > Rumen | place: Canada...
TCTGGGAAAAATACGATGACGGTCACACAGTGATACGGCTTGCGACTGACTGGGCAACAACCGAAGCGGAGACCATCGCACTGATCAATGTCTTGTAAAGTGAATAGCCGAATGATCGAGCAGCCTTTGAAAAACACTTTTACACGTATCCTAGAGAAGCACTATCTTAATCAGTTTTGCGTCTAATGGGTACAGATTCCGTTAGAAATGCGTCTAATGGGTACAACCAACATTATCGTTAGGAGCCTATAATAATACCGGGTGCATCTTATAAATAATAAGAGTAATCTCGGTGCCAGGGTCTTGGACGGGAGTGTATACAACAGAATAATGGAAAAGCAGATTACCGGCACTTCTTCTTGATATGGAGGGGTGCCGGTTTTTGTTTTTACAGCCAGTCAAAAACGGTGTACTATTAAAGATAGTTTTGGACGGCAAACAGGCTTCAAAGAAAGGACCCTGGGATGGCAGAAGAATATGATGTTCAGGCAATAATGAACGCACTGAAGGCAAAAGAGGAATTGGACCCAGATCAGCATGATGGCTGCTATGAGCTGATGCGTGAAACTATCGAAGCATATGGGAAACTGGATGATTTTTCGATACTAGATTACAGAGACCTGAATCTGGTGTATTTGACGACGGTTGGTACATGGAAACAGGGTGTAGAAAGCAAAAAGAAGACTGTGAACGATAGTCATCTAATGTCAGAGGACAAAGAATATCTATCGATGCTGTGGGATGAGATTTGGGATAAGGCCGGCAGAGGCGAATATTCGAACTACGAAATGGACGCTGCCGGCAATAGATCCATTGGGTTATTTGGAACTGGATTCTTTACTTTCCAGAAGAATACTACCGACACACATGCGCAGGCTTTTATAAAAATGTGTGTAGATATACTCACGATGACGGATGATAACGCAATGTATGATCGAGCTTCAGAAGTACTTACATCATCTTTTAAAGGTATGAAAGCCGCTTCTGCCTCCATGATTCTTCATTGTCTGAAGCCTTCCACTTTCCCGGTACTTAATTCCAATATGGGAAATAGAAACATCTTTGAAGTGCTCGGGGTGGATTTGGTAAAAAAAGATAATCTGGAGACATATATTGATAATTGTAGAAGGATAAAAGTCTTCCGAGATAAGAACTTTTCTTACAAAAACTATCATATTTTTGATATGGCAGCATGGAAAGTCAAGGAGTATGTGATCTCACATCCCACTGGCCAATTTGGATCCTGGGAGATCGTAGGTGAGGATGTTGCCAGAAAGAACTGTGATAAAACGTTCTTTGAAAATCATACAGCTGAGATTCCACAGGATATTTGTTGGTTCTTCCGTGCAAATGGCTTACAATCTGGACGCAAGCAGGAGCTTGTGCTTGTTTACGATGGATTCGAATTTGATGGATATATAGAGAGAGAATCCATTTCGCCAGCAAAAACCATTTTTATATGGGACTCTTCTTTGGCTGAAGAATTTGAGCTTATGGAAGATGACATGAATCAGTATGCATTGGAGTTTAGGCGTGATGACGAAAACAGATACGAATTGAGATTTGTTGAGGCTTCTAAACTCAAAAGAGCATGGCTGATCACATGGAATAAAAATAACTGGTATTGGCAGAACTTTGATCAAAAATGCGAGGGGTCCAAAACAGGAGAAACTTTTGTTGAGAGCTGGGCATGCTCAAATTCAAATCCACAGGCTGGGGATGAAGTATTCCTGATCAAACTTGGAGAAAAGCCAAGGGGTATAATTGGTCACGGATTCGTCAATCGGCCAATCTACGAGAAAACGCATTATGATGCGACTAAAGCCGCGGAGGGAAAGAAAGAAAAAGCGATTGATGTTGTCTTTGATCGTTTAATCAATTATGAACACGATAAGTTTATCTCCCAGGATGAACTTAATGAGAAGTGCCCCGCTCAATATTGGAGCCCCCAGAGCTCAGGAATAGAGATTAAACCAGAGGTATTGCCAACCTTAAGGATGCTGTGGAACTCGGTAACTTCTGATCACAATAAATATGGTTTTGCTGAGATGGTCACGTTTTTACGGGATTATTCCGGAGAGCATTATACGGTTCCGGAAAAAGCAGGGCAGAATGCCGACTATATGGCAGAGATGAAAAGACGTGGTCAAGAGGCACGCCAGAAGTTTATATCGTTTATACAAGAAGTGGTGAAGCAGCTTCCAGGAATCGAATTTGTTTCTTGTTCCAATTGGCTTAATCAGGGTCAAGTAGTTGAACGTTACCTGTGGGCCGAACTGAAGAATCCTGAATGGAAGAATTATCCGCAGAGTATTTCTATTTCTCTCGCGACTCATGATAAAGCTACTCCCGGTGAAGGACAGTATCTTTCTATTCGAGCAGATACAAGAGATGTAAGCAGTAAAGCGGCAGACTATGAGAAGCAGAAGAGACTACTAGATTGTGACCTGACTGGCGGCATGTCGTACATGGCTACATATGTAAATGGTGAGTACGACTACCTTGGAACTGACAAAGAGAACGTAAAACGGCTTTGTGATGATGGGACTATTCTGAAATTGGAGATCATTGAGACGATTGATGATTTGCCAGAAAAGGATGGGGCGGGAACCATTATGAAAGAGGCCGTAAAAGCTGCCAAAGAAATACAAGCTCTTTATGAGTATGTGATGTCTGACTCGGGAAAACCGGATGAAGATGGCTGGTGGCCGAGTCTTGAGGAATATGATCCTGGTATTACTGCTGATGAGTATTTAAAGTATTTTTCGACAGAAAGCATTGTAAAGCGTACTTGGGTAAATGCGCTGTATGAGCTGTATTTGATGCCAAATCATATGGCGAGTTGCAAGCAGCTTGGTAACAGATATGGTTACTCACCTTCGCATTATATTAGCTACTTTTCATCAGCGGGACAAAACATACAAAAAGTAACTGGAATCGGTAGCCCGGAAGATGATAAAAACGCAAAGTGCTGGCCAATATTATTCCAAGGAAAAAATACTAAAGAGGGCTATTGCTATAAATTGCGAGAACCGGTAATTGACGCACTAAGCAAGATGATGTCAGCTGGTATGTTTTTAGAAAAGGAGAATGGTAACGTGGCCCAGTTTGATCATAACCTCATTTTATATGGACCTCCTGGAACCGGAAAAACATATAACGCTGTCATTTATGCCGTTTCAATTTGTGAAGGTAAAGAACTGGATGAGGTGAAAAAAGAACCATATTCGGAGGTGCTTAGTCGGTATAGAGAGCTGAAAGAAGATGGAAGGATAGCATTTACTACATTTCACCAGTCTTACGGTTATGAGGAGTTTATTGAGGGAATCAAGCCAAGGCTGAATTCTGAAAGCGAGACTCTCGGGTATACCATTGAAGATGGCATATTTAAGGACTTTTGTAAGCGGGCCAGGACTGTCAAAGTACAAAGCACAGGAAATCTACAAATGAAAGCGCATCCCAGAATATGGGGAATGCTGCTTGGCGGAACAGGAATGACGGAACTCAAAAAACGATGCTTTGCAAATGATGAGATTCGTCTTGGTTTTACTGAAGTAAATGACGACGATATTGAGGAGGATTATACCGGTGATGCCACTGCTTCTTGGCAGGCAAAGCACATGGTATATGATTTCAAATACACCGTAGAGATCGGTGATATTGTTGTAATTGAAAAAGATAATAGAAGTATTGATGCCATTGGTGTTGTGACCGGAGATTATCAACATAATCCATCATATGATAGATATCCAAGAAGTAGATCTGTAAAGTGGCTTGTCAAGAACATCGATCAAGATATAGTTCAATACCTTCCAAAAGGAAGAAAGCAGCTCTCCAGGTTCTCATTATTTGCGTTTGACTATATTGGAATGGATGTAATCTCGCAGATTCTAAACGAGAATGCGATTGCCCCGATCGTGGAAGTTGATGAGGAAACAAAGCCATATATTTTTATTATTGATGAAATAAACCGAGGAAACATTTCAAAGATTTTCGGAGAGTTGATTACATTAATTGAGGACACCAAGCGTGCAGGGGCATCTGAAGCGATGGAAGCGATCCTTCCATACTCAGGAGAAGCCTTTTCTGTGCCCAATAATGTTTATATTCTGGGCACAATGAATACTGCAGACCGCTCCATTGCACTTATGGATACAGCCTTGAGACGACGATTCGAATTTACAGAGATGATGCCTGATCCCAAAGTGCTGGAGAGCTTAGGTGTTGGAACAATAGCAGTCGGCGACGACGAACTGAACGTAGCAAAAATGCTGGATGTTATAAACGAGCGAATCGAATATCTTTTTGATCGTGAACATACCATTGGGCACGCCTTCTTTACCAAGCTGGCAGATGATCCGTCGATAGAAACCCTTGCAGATATTTTTGAAAAGAATGTAATTCCGCTTCTTCAGGAATACTTTTATGAAGACTATGAAAAGATTCAGCTTGTACTGGGGGATAATAGCAAAGAGGATGAATTCAAATTTATTTTGGATCGCCCCATCAAAGTGAAGGATATCTTTAATGGGAACCCGGATATTGACCTTCCGGAAAAGGGATATACTGTGCAACACGAGGCATTTCTGAAACTGGAAAGCTATAAACAGATTGGCAAGGACCTGTAATATGAACAAACTGCTGGAGGTAAGGGAATTCGAGAAGATTTCCTGCAACCCGGATTTCAAAACAGAATATGCTTACCTCCCAGAATCGGTTTTTCGGGACTTGGAGGAATTCATTCATGCGTTTGCCGGTGATGATGAGTATTCGGATGCGCTGGAATTCTTGAAAATCAGCTTTCGCAGGAATGTAGGCGACATTATATCGGTGAACAACTATGTTGGCCTGATTCAGATGCACAATGGGTATCAGATTCAGGTTCTTCCAAAGATTGACTTTGGGGATGATGCTGACAGCAAAAATGAGGAGACAAAGAGGGTCTTCCTACGCATGCTTCGTAGCATGAAGGACTTTCCGAGTAAGGTTTTTAACGAAGCAAATCTGAAAATGGATCGGATGACGCTTTATGAGATCTTTATCAACATGTATTTGCAGGAGGTTCGAAAACTTGTAAAACACGGCATCAAATCGGCGTATATTGCCCGGGAAGATAACCTGAACTTTTATAAAGGTAAGCTGGTTGTAAATGAACATATCAAATGCAATGCCGCCCACGGGGAAAGATTCTATGTTTGTTATGACGAGTATCTCGTGGACCGGGCAGAAAACCGGCTGGTGAAGGCAACTTTGCTGAAGCTGCAGGGGATTACAAATAGTGCGCAGAATCAAAAGGAAATCAGGCAACTGCTTACTTCTTTTGAGATGGTCAGGCCCTCTGTCAATCACCAGAAAGAGTTTTCAAAGGTGGTAATTAACCGGAATACAAAAGACTATGATATGCTGATGCGCTGGTCCAGAGTGTTTTTGCTGAACAAGAGTTTTACAACGTTTTCCGGAGGGACAAATGCCAGGGCGCTCCTTTTTCCAATGGAAAAGGTATTCGAGTCATATGTTGCGCAGCAACTGAAAAAAGCACTTGTAGAGTTGGGATGGGAAGTATCTACTCAGGATAAGGGATACTATTTGTTTGACTCCCCACGGCAGTTTGCCCTGCGCCCTGATATCGTGATTACCAGAGAAGACGGGTCAATAATAATTCTGGATACTAAATGGAAAAGCCTGGTAGATAAGCCGCGAATCAATTATGGAATATCTCAGGCAGACATGTACCAGATGTATGCCTACTCAAAAAAATATAATACGCCTGAAATCTGGCTTCTGTATCCGGTCAATTCGGAGATGCGCAATCATCAAGATATTTCGTTTGATAGTGATGATGGTGTAAATGTCCGTTTGTTTTTTGTCGATGTGGCAAAAATCGAAAATAGTATGCAATCACTTAAGATGCTTTTGGAGGGGAAGGTTTAACAGAATGAAATTAAAAGTGCATACAAGAGTCCGCCATAAAGAATATGGTGAAGGCAAGATTAATAAGATTACACCAGAGAAGGTTTACGTTGCATTTAATGGGAAAATATTCATTTTTGATCTGCCAGAAGCTTTTGAGAATGATTATTTGATTCCGATTGAAGATGAAATCGAAATTGAAAGAAAAGAACAGCCTGAAGAAGTCAGAACAGAGAATATATTCAACAAGACGCAAGGCGTCAATGGGGTGATTCTTGATGCCGAGAATATGATTGGCTATGACACGATATATGAAGCGATAAATGCGGCGACAGGGACAAACTATACTGGTTGGATGAAGGCGTGCTGGCCAAGAGCAGATACGGATCAATCCTTCCGGTTATGGTTTATTAAACTTGCGAAAAGGAAAAACGGAGTCCTGGTTCCGGCTGCAAATAAGTGCTTGAATACTATTTCTGATGATTGCAATGAGATGGTTTACGACAATCTCAAGAAGAATGAGCCATCTGGCGAGTACAAGCCCTATAGAGGATACTCGTTAATATACACGAAAGATCCCAACGGCGGCCCCTATATTTTCCGTGGAGTTTTCATTGCGGATATGGAAAAATCACATACAAATCATCATGTTTCAAAGAGGGTCGGAACAAAAGTAAGGCTAATTGGTAAGCCGGCATACAAAATTGAGATACTGGATGATTTTAGAAAATAGGAAGAAATCAAGAAAATGTTAAGCTGATTATCAATGTAGATTGGATTATCATGCATGGGACTTTTATTTTTAGAGATAATAGCAAGATAATAATCTTGAATATAGAAGGTACACCTGGGAAGATAGTATAAATATTGATTATCGTTGATGATCCGAGAGATGTTAGATTATTTGATGGATTGATTATCTTGAATGTTGGTGGATTATACGGAGACACATCGATGGCTAAAAAAATCGGATATACGCCAATAAGTATTTTTGCAGCTGGCTGTGAGGCTATTGCAACTGCAGCTGCATTAACAAATCCTGCAACGGCTCCTTTTGCCGTTGGAATTGGAACAGCTGCCAGTGCTGTCGCCGGTGGCATTGAATTGAATGATGAAGAAAAGAATATTAAAGATAATCTTGATAAAGCGATGGACAAAGCCTGGGCAACAATCGATAAGAAATACAGGCTTTCTTTGCATACAGAGAAGTATACGGATAATTGTTTGACTGAACTTAAGAGAGAGGTGATGGGAGAGAACACTTCTGTAGAAGAGTTTGTCCGAAATACTGAAATTAAGGGATTCGAGCCAAGCATTGCTTTAGTGATTAAAGGCATCCTGAAAAAGCATGTGGCGACTTTAAATAGAGATCCAGCGATAATCTGGAATGATGAGTACACTGAGAATGCTGCAAAAGATATGGCATCGATATTGGTCGCTGCAATTAAGAGTGTATTTGAGGATGTCGATCACCTTAGAATACTGAAGGCTATTTCTGAAAGTGAAGAAAAAATAATTAATCGAGTTGAAGATAAGGGAGATCAAATTATTGAAGAAGTCCAAAAAATCAAACCAGCTATAGACCATATAAAGGTTCAGCTTTCATCAATGTCAAAGAACCCATTGAATGATAAGAGTGGCACTTTGATCAATAATGAATCTTCGGATATTAAAGGGAATTCAAACAGTTTTTCAAAAGATATTAATACTCTGTATTCACTTATTAAAGAAAGCCTTTTTGCATCTGAACAAAAAGATTCTTCTAGCTTTCTTTCCTACTATGATTTTGTGAAAAAGAGATTTACAAGAAAGAAACAAGGAGAATATGTCAAACTTGTAGGCGATTACTCTGATGAAGAAGCCTATATTGATCCTTATATAAATCTTTATAATTGGGCACATTCTGAGAAGCGTTTGGTTTTGTCATATTTAGAAAAATGGTTTGATCCCTACTCATATGGAGTAATGCTGATTTATGGTGAGCCAGGCCATGGAAAATCGACATTATGTGATAAGGCGGTAGTTGAGTTTTGTAAAGGGAAATTCCTTAAAGAGGCAAAAAATGTTTTAGCTGTTTCTCTAAATACCGGAGATAATCGAAGAATCATTAAAGACGGAATGGTGGTAATAGAAAATGCACTTGCTTGGGGAAATAATAGACAACACACGTTTACTTTTGAAGAGTGTCGCGGATCTCTCCTTTTTTTGGATGGATTTGACGAATTTATCGATGAGGCAAAAAAGGCAAATATAAGTGATATTGTTTCTTTTATGAACCTGGTAAGTGGTATTGCAAACGAATACGATTTACATATAGTGGTGCTTTCAAGAACTACAGCTGTAAAAAAGCATTTAAAGAGATTACATTTTCGTAGCTTTCAGTTATCTCCAATTACGGAAGAGCAGCAGAAGACTTGGATAGACAAACACAAAGATTATTACGACTATAAGAAGACATTTAAAACTCTACGAAAAAACGAAAACATGAGTGAACTATTAGGAATACCATTTTTGTTTAGAATGATTGTTCATAGTCGATTTAACCAAATTAGTAGCAATGTTGTTGAATTATATGATAAGCTTATCGATCATTTAATGGAAAAACGAAATATACGTGGAGATAGATTCGATAAAGTGGTTTTTGAACTGAGGAATCTTGCGTATAACATATATTGCTATGATACTGATACAACTACTATCAGCGAATACGAAATAGATACTCAATGGGTAGTCGCATTTTATATTAAGCAAGTTGATAAAAGTACAATTGGATTCTTTCATAGATCGTTTTATCAGTATTTTATGGCAGGATTCATTTACTATGGTATTCTTAATCTGAGAGAAGATAATGTTGATTCTTTTATAGGCCTTTTTGCAGAAAGAGAATTTGACGATACCGTCCAGCAATATCTTTCTTTAATGGTGAAAGAGGGAGATAGAGAACGAATAAATGCCAATCTTCAATTAATGATAAGCTCACTAATAAGGACAGAAGGATACATAAATTTTGAGCCTCGTTATTTGATGGGAGATACTGAAAAAACTAAAGTTGGAAGGACAATTAACATTTTTCGTAATATTATGCACATATTTGAAACGTTTACTTCTGTAATACAGGTGGCATTTAATACGGGTATTGATACTTTTTTTAGGCTATACCCTAGTGATCATCTCCTTATATACAGTGATATAAATGCAAGGGCTAATTTGACGAATTCTTATCTGAAAAGGGCTGATTTGACTGAATCTGATCTCAGCAGAGCGGATATGCGTGGAGCTATGTTACAAGGAGCATCTTTGATTAAAGCAACACTTGTCGATACTAATATGGATTCAGCGGATCTTAGTGGCGCCAATTTAACTCAGGCTAACTTATCTGGTTCTACAATGAATTCAGTTAACTTGTCCCAATCAATATTGATAAAATCAGATTTAGGGAGAACCATTATGAGTGGCTCGAATCTTGATAATGCCGTTTTGAAAAAAGCAAATTTAGTTGATGTTGATTTAAGCTATTCTAAAATGAATGGAGCGGATTTAAGACATGCCTATTTGATAAGAGTCGACTTAAGTGGCGTTGATCTTCGAGAGGCACTAATGAGCTTCGCTATTTTGAAAAATGTAGATTTAAGTGGAGCAGATTTAACGGGTGCGAATATGGACGGCATTAGTTTGAATAATGTTATCTTTAAAAACACAATAATAGATACAATATACAAAGATTATATTGATCCATCGATCGAGAATTACGATACTATTTTATGGGTCTAATAGTTCAGAGAACTACTAATATTCAGTATTCGTTTATGTTATAAACCTAGCTCAAGTATACCTGAAGACAAATCCATACCCCGGGGGTAGAAATACCTGCCGGGGTATTTTAATGGGGTAAACACTTAAGATATAGTAGAACTTTACAATTTTACCAACGAAATCTTGTGCAACGGAGGTCGAGACGATTTATCCAGTGATATGTTCAAATGGCCAGAAACCGCATAACTACGCGGATTTTTGGCTTTTTTAATATGTTGAACACATATTCTAACGGCCGATTTTTGTTGTATTTTTCTAAAAATATTCTTTCGCGCAAAAGTTTACTTTTTTGTTATCACATACTTTGGGGCAAAAGTCAGTAGTCGCTGATACCACGGGGCAAAAGTCGGGAATTATGCGCACTGGTATGGCAAGAGGAATTAGCATGAGATAAGAATAAGTATGAGCGCAGGCTCACACATCTACGGGAGTAGGAGCCGGAAAGCGAATATGATGCGTGGCTAAGGGACATGTTTTATCCGATCGTGGCGGGATTTACGGTTCCGGATACTTGCGGGATGTAAGCAAGAGTGGTATTGAAGGCTGACGAAGTACGGGAATGAAGGTATAATTGAATGAATCGAGATTTGACTTCTTCATTCTTCGAGGAAACGGATAAGATCCGGAAAAGATAGGAAAACATTTTAAGGAAGTGTTAGCGAGAGTGTTGCAAAAGAGAATGGCAGGTAATTCGAATGAATGATAATCAGTTAGGCAGAAATATACAGCATCTTCGTAAAATACATGCAGAAACATTGGAAGAATTAGGTGCGGTTATTCATTGTGCGAAGTCTACTATTAAAGGGTATGAGAACGGAAGCAGAATACCGAATCTTCAAATACTACAAACTATAGGAAAGCATTATAACAAAACAGTCGATGAGTTGACAAAGACAGATCTGACCGATCTGGAAGATTTGTCTCTCAATCTAAATTCGTTGTCGGAGATCATTCAGTTGATAAATACGATTATGCCGCTTTATTGCTCTGACAAGGCAATGAAAAATGATAATTTCCGAAAAGGATATGAGTCTGGGCAAAGGTTAATAGATGGTTTTTCCAAAGATGAGATAATGCCTGGTAGTATTATACTGAAAATATTTGAATTATTCCTTAATGCAGTTGATGAGTCAGAAACCCCAGAATCTGTGGCTAATTTAATGTGGAGTATTTTTATCTGGTGGACGCAATTATACGATGCGGAGCAGATTTTATCACTTCAAAACAAGATGCTATCCAAGAAATTAACGTTTAAAGATTATATGAAGCTCCGAGATTCGGAGAGTAAGGAAATCAGAGAAAAGAGAACAAGTTTTATTGCAGATTTTGAAGAGGTGATTACAGCCTCTTTGAGAGCGTTAAAAAATGAACAGGAATGGTCAGATTTGGCTGATTATTATCTCGCATTACGGTACGTTGTCGGAATGGTCGATACAGATTTATCTAGCGAGATGAATTCGGCTGTAGGGATACAGATGATGCTTTCATTTATGTCCCTTGGGAATGACCTCGCTTTTAAGTTCTGTGAGACATGTCTATCGGACTGAACACATTGTCCTTCTGTGGACATAATAGCTTAAACAAGGTTGATGTTCTCATATCGCGAACTCCAGATGATTTTGAAGTGGTTATACTATCACCATGATACTTAATATCATCCGAAGGAGGTACTCTGGTATGAAAGAAGAAGAGAAAGGCTTTGTCTATTGGGTTAAGGCACACAAGAAGGAATTGTTAATCGCTGGAATTGGTATCGGTGCGGGAATAGCGATCATCCTTGGAATTAAAAACAATGATGCGCTACTGGAACTGTGTGCAACTTTGAGAAGGTCGTTTTCGAACCCCTCTCTTCCTGTTAAAAAAGAAGCTGATGTGGTTCCGGCCTCACCAACCAGCCCTGTAATCGAGGTTGAGATACTCCCGGTAATAGAGGGGAAAGAAACAGGACGAACAATACAGTATCCTTTTGATGTAAGTGAGCATATCCGTAATCTGCATCCGGGATGGAAAGCGTCCGCAGAAAAGATAGCGGAAGCAGAGATGCTTGGAATAACATTACTCCCAGGACAAACATTAGTGGACGCTTATACGAAAGGAGGGCTGGTGGCATGAAAAGAACTGATGAGGAAAAGGCATTACTGGCTAAGCTCGCCAGCGGCGATGTTGATGGCATGGTTGGCGACGAGCGTGAATACCGTGAGTAATAGAGCGTTTTCTGTGGTAAGTACATCAAAGATGGCATACCGGTTTCGTACCGTCAGGGTGAATCCACACGGTTCTTTAATGGTAAGGAGAATAAAAGATTCCCGGTAAACGCGAAGAAGAGCACTATGCTACTGATGGCCGTAAGTTAGAGTTTTTGAAACGCTACGGCTGGCTGACAGACGATGATGATGTCAGGGCATATAGCACCAAATATAAACCTAAGAAATACGGAGGTTATTATGGCAAATTACAAGATTGTTTTTGAAGGCTATGAGCAGGACGAGGTTTTTAGCACATATGAGGAAGCTGAAGAGCATGCGCTGTATCTGGTTTCTTGTCATCATACCGGAGGAGAAATACTCGAGATGAGCAATCCGGGTGATTATCCATATGATCCGGATGATGAGCCGGAGTATGAAATCATAGAAACAGATGAAGAAGTGGAAGAACCTGACGAGGAGACGATATTATTTTCGGAAATTGTAAACAGCCCCGGCGTATATGATGACGAGGGCGAATTTGTAAGATGCCCGAATTGTGGTCACGGACTTCATTACTATAATGGAGTCAAGACTTGTCCGGAATGCGGACCAATGGAATAAT
>Ga0310695_10011628_pt1 | contig 12530 bp, 9 predicted proteins | sample RumenRJG_04DNA_FD_203882 | JGI IMG/M metagenome (GOLD analysis project Ga0310695, IMG submission 203882) | Bovine rumen microbial communities from Lethbridge, Alberta, Canada - RJG_04 (v2) (version 2) | ecosystem: Host-associated > Mammals > Digestive system > Stomach > Rumen | place: Canada...
AATATGAGCCTGTTGTCCCTGACCGCTATCTTCCGGTCAAGAAGCGCCCCATTAAAGATGCGGAGATCGACCAGGTCATCAGCATGATCAATGCCTCCAAAAAGCCCTTTGTCATGGTCGGCGGAGGAGCAGTGATCTCCGGCGCATCCGATGAGCTCAGGACCTTTGTCGACAAGATCGATGCCCCTGTCTGCGATACCCTGATGGGCAAAGGCGCTTTTAACGGCACAGATTCCCGTTATACGGGCATGATCGGTATGCACGGTACCAAGGCATCCAACCTGGGCGTCAGCCGCTGCGACCTTCTGATCGCCCTCGGCGCGCGTTTTTCGGACCGTGTCATCGGCAATGCCAAGACATTTGCCTCCGGGGCAAAGATTCTGCATATCGATGTAGATCCTGCAGAGATCAACAAGAATATCAAGGTTGATTTCTCCGTGATCGGCGATCTCAAAGAGGTGCTCGAGAAGATCAACGAAAAGCTCACTCAGCAGTCGCATCCCGACTGGCTCAAATATACATCCCAGCTCAAGGCGTCCTATCCGCTCAACTACGATCACAAGAAGCTCACCTGCCCTGCCATCATCCAGAAGCTGGATGAGCTGACGGAAGGCAATGCCATCATCACAACGGACGTCGGACAGCACCAGATGTGGGCGGCCCAGTATTACACCTACACAAGGCCCCGCACCCTGATCTCTTCCGGCGGTCTGGGTACCATGGGATACGGAATCGGAGCAGCGATCGGCGCAAAGATCGCCCATCCAGACCGCACGGTCATCAATATCGGCGGCGACGGATGCTTCCGCATGAATATGAATGAACTGGCCACAGCCAGCCGCTACAATATCCCGATCATTGCGATCGTCATTGACAACCACGTGCTCGGTATGGTCCGCCAGTGGCAGACCCTCTATTACGGAGCCCGTTACAGCGCCACCATCATCGAGGACAAGGTCGACTACTGCAAGGTCGCCGAAGGCCTGGGCTGCCGCGCCATCAATGTCACAAGCCTTTCTGAGCTGGAACCTGCTCTCAAAGAAGCAATCGCCTCGACAGAGCCTATCCTTGTCAACTGCGTCATCGATGAGGATGACAAGGTCTTCCCCATGGTCTCCCCCGGAGCTTCCATTGAAGAGGCCTTTGACGAGAAGGATATGATGAAATAAGTAACGACAGATATACAGGAGGAACACAACAACAATGGATAGAGTTTACAATTTTTCCGCAGGCCCCGCCGTTCTTCCGGAGGAAGTCCTTCGTGAAGCAGCCGATGAAATGCTCAACTACAAGGGGAGCGGGATGTCCGTCATGGAGATGAGCCACCGCGGTAAAATCTTCGACGGAATCATCAAAGAAGCCGAGGCAGACCTCCGCGAGATCCTCAATATTCCTGACAACTACAAGGTCCTGTTCCTGCAGGGCGGTGCCTGGACTCAGTTTGCGGCAGTTCCCATGAACCTCATGCGCAACCATGTCGCCGCTTATGTCATCACAGGCCAGTGGGCAAAAAAAGCATACCAGGAAGCCAGAAAGTATGGAGATGCCATCGCAGTCGCTTCTTCCGAAGACAAGACCTACAGCTATATTCCGGACTGCTCCGACCTGGACATTCCCGAAGAGGCTGATTATGTCTATATCTGCGAGAACAATACCATTTACGGGACCAAGTTCCATGAGCTTCCCAATACCAAGGGACACGATCTTGTGGCAGATGTTTCCTCCTGCTTCCTCTCCGAGCCTGTTGATGTCTCCAAGTACGCTGTTATGTACGGCGGTGTTCAGAAGAACATCGGACCCGCAGGCGTTGTGATCGCGATCATCCGCGAAGACCTGATCCGCGACGATGTGGTCCCGGGAACACCTACCATGCTCAAGTGGAAGACCCAGGCTGACAACGATTCCCTCTTCAATACCCCTCCCGCCTACGGTATCTATATCTGCGGCAAGGTATTCAAATGGATCAAGAAGATGGGCGGCCTTGAAGTCATGAAAGAGCGCAACGAGAAGAAGGCAAAGCTCCTCTATGATTACCTGGATGAGAGCAAACTCTTCAAGGGTACAGTCCGCAAGGAGGACCGTTCCCTCATGAACGTCCCCTTCGTCATCGGCGACAAGGACCTGGAAGCACAGTTCGTCAAGGAAGCGGAGGCAGAAGGCCTGGTGAGCCTGAAGGGCCATCGCTCTGTCGGCGGCATGCGTGCCAGCATCTACAACGCAATGCCCTATGAGGGTGTTGAAAAGCTGGTCGCTTTCATGAAGGATTTTGAAGCAAAACACCCCGCAGAATGAGTCATTGGATTGGCCGGAGCGTAACTGCCCACAGCTGCCCGCCCATTTTGTATCACTCAATACTGGTCGTAATGAACAGTTGATTGAATTGTAAAAATAGCGAGAAATCAAAATGTATAAATTTCACTGCCTTAACAATATTTCCCCCATCGGACTCAAGAACTTCACTTCCAAATACGAGCAGGTAGACGATATCAATGATGCAGAGGGCATTCTGGTCCGAAGCGCCGCCATGCACGACATGGAGTTCTCCGACAACCTGCTTGCAATCGCGCGCGCCGGCGCAGGCGTCAACAATATCCCCCTGCAGCGCTGTGCGGAAAAGGGAATCGTGGTATTTAACACCCCCGGTGCCAATGCCAACGGCGTCAAGGAGCTTGTCTTTGCAGGCATGCTGCTCGCCTCCCGCGACATCGTCGAGGGCGTCGACTGGGTCCGGGCAAACTGGAATAATCCTGATATCGCCAAAACAGCGGAAAAGGAGAAAAAACAGTTTGCCGGTATCGAGCTGGAGGGAAAGAAGATCGGTATTATCGGCCTGGGCGCCATCGGTGTCCGTGTTGCCAATGCCGCCGTCAATCTCGGCATGGATGTATATGGCTACGATCCCTATGTCTCTGTTGACTCCGCATGGCATCTGAGCAGAAAGATCACTCATGTTCTCCGGATCGAGGATATTTATTCCATGTGTGATTACATCACCATCCACGTTCCGCTCCTGGATTCCACCCGCGGCATGATCAATGCTGAGGCGATCAGCCAGATGAAGCAGGGTGTTGTCCTCATCAACATGGCACGCGATCTTCTCGTGGATGAAAAAGCCGTCGTCGAGGCGATCGACGAAGGCAAGATCCGCCGCTATGTCTCTGACTTCCCCAACCCCACCGTTGCAGGAAAGCGCGGATGCATCACGACACCCCACCTGGGCGCCTCCACTGAGGAGTCCGAGATCAACTGCGCAAAGATGGCGGTCAACGAGATGCGCGACTATCTGGAGAACGGCAATATCAATAACAGCGTCAATTACCCCCGCTGCAATATGGGTGTCTGCCAGAGCGTGGGCAGGATCGGCATCTTCCACAAGAATCAGGCCAATATGATCACCAACTTCACCAGGATCATGGGCGCCGAGGCTGTCAACATCGCCGAGATGTCCAACAAATCCCGCGGAGATGTTGCCTACACCCTGATCGATACCGATACAAAGGCTTCAGATGATGTGATCAGAGAACTGGGAAGGGTCGACGGCGTGTATCGTGTACGCGTGATCAAATAAGACCCGATCATACAGCTATACTGATCTACGAATTGTTTTGGAGGATACTACACACACATGGCTGACATTCGACCTTTTTGTGCCTGCAGACCTGCAGCCGGCCTGGAATCCGAGATTGCCGCATTGCCCTATGATGTATATTCGCGGACGGAAGCCCGTGAATATGTGGCTTCCCACCCGGGATCCTTCCTCGCCATTGACCGTGCGGAGACGTCCATGCCTCCCGAGATGGACATTTATGACGAGCGCGTCTACGAGCATGCCCGTGATCTGCTCAGGGACTGGATCCGTCAGGGACGCTTTGTCCAGGACACAGCTCCCTGCTACTATGTTTATGCCCAGACCATGGACGGGCGCACGCAGACAGGCATTGTTGCCTGCTCCTCCATCGACGATTATGATGCGGGCGTGATCAAAAAGCATGAGAATACCAGAGCGGACAAGGAGAAGGACAGGATCTGCCACGTCGACGCCTGCAGCGCCCAGACCGGCCCCATCTTTCTCTGTTATCGCCAGAATGCCTGCATCGATGAGGTTGTAAAGAAGGCAGCTGCCGGCATTCCCGCCTGTGATTTTGTTTCCGACGGCAATATCCGCAATCGTGTCTGGATCATTTCCGATCCTTCGGACTGTGAAAAGATCCGCGATGCATTTGCCGGCATTGACAGCATTTATATCGCGGACGGGCATCACCGCTGCGCATCCGCTGTCCGTGTAGGAAAAATGCGCAGGGAGGAAAATCCCGGATATACAGGAGAAGAGGAGTTCAACTACTTCCTCTCCGTGCTCTTTCCGGAGAACGAACTCAAGATCATGGATTACAATCGGGTCGTCCACGATCTCAACGGTCTCTCTGCGGATGCTTTCCTGGAAAAAACAGAGAAGATCTGTGAGATCATCCGTCCTGAGAATGATCAGACAGCACCCATTCCAGCCGCCAAGGGCCAGATCGGAATGTATCTGCAAGGCCGCTGGTATCTTTTGAAGATCCGTCCCGAATACAGGAACGACGATCCTGTTGCCGGTCTCGATGTCTCCATTCTGCAGGATTGCATCCTTGCCCCGGTGCTCGGGATCGGTGATCCCAAGACGGATTCCCGCATAGAGTTTGTCGGCGGGATCCGCGGGACAAAGGAACTGCAGGACAAGGCGGATGCCATGCACGGCGTCTCCTTCCTCATGCATCCCACCTCTCTGGGAGAATTATTCGATGTCGCCGATGCAGGCCGCCTGATGCCGCCCAAATCGACCTGGTTTGAGCCCAAGCTCCTCAGCGGACTCTTTATCCATTTAATTTGATGTATTAAAAAAGAGCAGGTCCTCCTCTTTGACCGGGAGGGAGCTGCTCTTTTTCTGTCTATTCAGCTTTTTTCTGTCTACTCTGCGTTATGGTATAATCTTCATGCTTGAAGATGATTCTTTCTTTACGTTACTTTACTTTTCTGGTTTTTATTTTGTCCGCTTGTCGCCCCAGAAGAAGAGCGCCACTGTGCCGGGGCCGGTGTGGCTTCCGATCGTCGTTCCGATATTATTGATCTCAACTTTCCCGTTGAGATTGGGGAAACGCTCCTCGACTAGACGCGCGACCTCACGAGCATCCTCTTCGCAGGCCGACTGGGAAATGTAGCATTTTCCGCTGTAGGATCTGCCGTCCTCCGCGTGCTCCTCCATCCTGTCAACGATGGCGCGGATCACTTTCTTTTTGGTGCGGATTTTGTATCTGAGAGTCAGGCGGCCCATATGATCCATGTTGAGAAGAGGGCAGATGTTCAGCAGTGTTCCGATCGCCCCTGAAGCTTTGGAAATACGCCCGCCGCGGATATAGAAGGTCAGGTCCGTTGAGAAAAACCAGTGATGTACTCGAAGGCGGTTTTGCAGCAGCCAGGAATTGAGGCTGTCAATATCCATGCGGGAAGCCTTCAATTCAGCCAGTTTATCCATGAGAAGTCCGTAGCCGGAGGAAGCGCCCAGTGAATCGACAATATAGATCTTCCTCTTCGGATATTTCAAATGAAGCTGGTCGCGCGCGATGCACGCGGAATTGCAGGTGCCGCTGATGCCGGTGGAAAGACAGACATGCAGGATATCCAGGCCCTGCCTGAGAAAGCCTTCGAAATAATCTTTATATTCCTGTACATTGACCTGGGAGGTAGCTGTTGATGCACCTGCCGCCATACGGGAATAGAATTCCGAAAAGGGGATGGTCTGCCCCAGATCATCGGGATATTCCTTTCCGTCCAACTGATAGTGAAAACAAATATAGTGGACTCCGATTGCTTCGAAGTGTTCTTTTGAGAGATCGGCTGTGGAGCAGCAGCTGAGAATATAATTGTTGTTCATAAAACAGGCTCCTTTCTATGTTAAAGCGCTTGGGAATATTCGTTACAGTTCAGACCCACCTGAAACTCGAGGTGTTTTTCGCGGGTTTTTCGCGAAAAACCCGAGTTGAACGGCGAAAATCCCATCGCGTAAGCGATTTGGAATGGGATTTTCGCAAGTTACTGTCACGCCCTCGATAGGGCGTGAACAGTAACGAATATTCTACCTAATTATAGTCGTTGCCATGAAAAAGGCAATACGCCTTAAATGAAAATGTTCCTGACTTTCGGGAAGGACTTACTGTACAGAACTGCCAAAAACCCGGGCTAAAGGGCGAAACGCGCGTGTATGCGCCCTGGGATTCGATTTCGGCAGGATACAATTTCATTACACGATGCCTGGCTACTGTACAGACCCACCTGTAACGCGAGGTGTTTTTCGCGCGCTTTTCGCGAAAAACCCGAGTTAAATGGCGAAAATCGCGCGCACAGCGCATTGGAATGCGATTTTCGCAACGTTACTTGTACACGCCCTCGATAGGGCGTGTACAGTAACGATGCCTGCGCGCTGAAGATCGCCGGCATTATTTTGAGGTTGACAGTTTGCCGGCCAGGGATTAGAATTTGGTTATCGTTTTGGGGGCTGGGTCGTCCCGGCTGAGACAGAGTAATTGATCTCTGATACCATGGAACCTGATCCGGATAATGCCGGCGTAGGAATCGAGCGAGTACATCCAGATACAGACTTATCTGTAAGCCGGTTGTATACATGCAGTGCATAAATACGTTCAGCGTAAATACGTTCAGCACAAAGGCGGTTCAGAAACAGCAGGTTCTTTCGGATGAAGGAACCTTTTTTTTGTGAAGCGGAATCCGGATTTTGAGATTCCGCTGTGAAATTTAAAGGAGCAGGAAATGAGTGAGCAGAGAAAAGTGACACAGCGTCTGCTGGATAGCAGCAGGGACCTTTGGGAGGCCTATCTGGAGCATCCTTTTGTAGAGGGAATCGCGGACGGAAGCCTGGACCAGGAGAAATTCCGCTTCTATATGGTGCAGGATTATCTGTATCTGATTGAGTATGCAAAGGTATTCGCCCTTGGTGTGGCCAAGGCCAAAGATCTGGACAGCATGCGTCTGTTTGCGGGTTATGTAAAGCAGATCCTGGACGGCGAGATGGATATCCACCGGGGCTATATGGCCCGCCTGGGGATCAGCCTTGCCGATGCGGAGAGCGCGCCGACGGCTCTGGACAACCGTTCCTACACTGCCTACATGCTGCAGGTGGCTTATGAAGAGGGACCGGCGGAGATAGCGGTTTCGATCCTTTCCTGCGCCCTGAGCTATGAGCATATTGCCCGCAGGATGCTGGAGAAATATCCGGAGGCGGACAGTCATCCCTTCTACGGTGAGTGGGTCAGCGGCTATGCCAGCGGGGAATATCATGAAGCGAATGAGGAGCTGATCGCGCTGACCGAGCGTCTGTGCCTGGATATGAATGAGCAGCAGCTCCGTCATATGGAAGAGATCTTCCGTATATGTTCCCGCTATGAAATGTCTTTCTGGGATATGGCATGGGAGATGCGGGGGTAATCATAAATGCTGGACTTTAAGGATGTGGTCTTTCAGTTTCCTGAGGAAGAAAAACCGATCATCGACCACCTGGATTTTCATGTGAACAGGGGCGAATTCATCTCTATCATTGGAGCTTCCGGCTGCGGAAAGAGTACCATCTTCAGACTGATCAACCGCCTGCTGGAACCGGAAAACGGAGAGATCCTCGTGGCCGGGACAAGGGTCGCCGGAAAAAATCCGCCAGCTTCCGGGAAGGAGAACTCCCGGAAGGGCACTCATGGCAAGACCTGGGGAAACGCTCCTGTCTGCGGATACATGCCTCAGCAGGACCTTCTTTTTCCCTGGAGGACAGTCGAAGAGAATCTCTGTCTGCCCATGGAACTTCAGGGAGGGATTTCCAAAGAGGAGCAGCACAGAAGAGCGCAGAAAGCGCTGGAGGATGTGGGACTTGCCGGAAAAGGGGACAAGCGTCCCTCCGAACTGTCAGGAGGCATGCGCCAGCGCGCTGCCTTTGCCAGGACTCTCCTGACCGGTGCTGAGCTGCTGCTTTTGGACGAGCCTTTTTCGGCGCTGGATTATCTGACTCGCATCGAGATGCGTGAATGGCTTCTGGAGCAGTGGGAGAGGGAGCAGAAAACTGTCCTTTTTATCACACATGACGTAGAAGAAGCTATTTTTCTGTCAGGCCGCGTGCTCGTCGCTGAGAGAACACCCATCACTTCCCTGACTTCTGTTGAGATACCTCTCGGCCTGCCGCGATCGATCGAAGACCTGAAAAAAACTGAAATACAGGATATGAAGGAGGATCTGATCGGGAAGCTCAGAAATGCAGTGATCGATCTGCCTCTTCGGGCGGAAGAATAAAGGGGTAAATCACGGGTATAAATAGGGTATAAATAGAGGAGGAGAAATGTCTTCTGCAAATGCAAACCGGGCAAATCTGCCTGCCGCGATACTGGTCTTTGCCTTTCTGATGATCTGGCAGATGGCTGCCCTGGGAATGGATGCAGCCTATATCCTGCCTTCGCCGATCCAGGTTGTACAGAAGCTTTGGGACCTGCGCGGACCGCTTTTTACGGCACATCTTCCTGCCACTATGCAGGTGGTGGCCATCGGACTAATTATTTCCATCGTGCTGGGAATGGCGCTTGCCATCCTGATGGACGCCAGTCCCGTTGCGGAAAAAGCCCTGTATCCGCTTGTGATCGCCTCTCAGACCATCCCTACCACAGCGCTTGCCCCTCTTTTTGTACTCTGGTTCGGCTATACGATCTGGAGCAAGGTGCTTGTCACTGTGCTGATAACCTTTTTCCCAATCACGATCACAGTCTTTGACGGCTTTCGGTCCGTCAGGACTGAGATGAAAGATCTTATGTTCTGCATGGGGGCGGATACCCGGCAGATGTTTTTCAAACTGAAAATCCCCGCCATACTTCCCTACTTTTTTTCGGCGCTGAAGATGGCCGTCCCGCTCTCTGTGATCGGAGCGGCGATCGGGGAGTGGCTGGGTGCCCAGAGCGGCCTTGGATACTTCAGCCGCCGAATGATGACCCAGCTGGACGGAGCAGGTGTTTTCGCGCCGATCCTGCTGTTGTCCATCGCGGCCATGCTGCTGGCGGCAGTTGTCTCTGTCATTGAGAGGCGGGTCATCACCTGGAGGAATGAATAGGTACCATAACCGGTAACCCGGAAATAACAGGTACATCACATGTGGTTTTATTCGTATATATTTGCAAACAGGAGGTCATAGCTAAAGTGAAAAGAAAAAACCAAAAGAAGTCCCTGATCAATGTTTTGACAGCTGCAGTGCTGTGCGTGTGTATGTGCGTCCTCTGCCTTGGATGCGGAGGGAATGCCGGACAGGGCACGGGAGCTGCCTCCTTAAATGAAGAAACTGCAGAAGGGGCGGCGGACGCTTCCACGGCAGCGGGAAATTCTGACCAGCAGGAAGCGGCGGATTCAGGGGAGCTCAGGAAGATGAATGTGGTCCTTGACTGGTATCCCAATGCCCTGCACGCCTTCCTTTATACCGCGATCGAACGCGGATATTTCGCAGACGAGGGACTGGATGTCAAGATCCGTTTCCCTGCCAACGAAAATGATGCACTCGCTCTGGTGGCGGCCGGGAAAGCCGAAATCGGTCTCTATTACCAGCAGGACATTATCCAGGCAGTGGCCAACCAGGGCGTCCGCATTAAATCCATCGGGGCCGTTGTCCAGTCTCCCCTGAACGTGATCCTGTCTCTCGCAGATAAGAACATCACCTCTCCCAAAGACCTGGTGGGCAAAAGGGTAGGCTTCGCCGGAACAGCGCTGAGCGAGTCCCTGGTCTGGGCCATGATGAAGGCAAACGGCGAAGATCCTGACAGCGTGGATCTGGTCAACGTCGGATTTGAACTCATGAGCTCCATGACCACGGATCAGGTCGATGCGACGATTGGCTGCCTGGTCAACCATGAAGTGCCCCAGCTGGAAGAGGAGGGCTTTGACGTCAACTATTTCCTTGTCAATGAGTACGGGATCCCCAATTACTACGAAGCCGTCTTCCTGGCAAACGATAAGATGATCGAGGAAGAGCCGGAGGTGCTGGCTGGCTTCCTGCGCGCCTGCGAAAAGGGATTTGATGATTTTCAGGCTGATCCCGACGCCTGCCTCCAGATCCTGCTCAACAATCAGAATGAAGAGAACTTCCCGCTTTCTCCCTCTGTGGAGAAAAAGTCCTGCGTGACTCTGATCCCTCTCATGGAGACAGCGGATGCTCCTTTCCTTTCCCAGACAGAACAGACCTGGCAGGAAAATATCGACTGGATGTTTGAAAACGGCCTGATCGACAAAAAGATCCCCGTATCCGATGTCGTCGCCAACGTGAACTGACGGGCAGGGGTGTCACGGGGACGGTTCCTTTGACACCAGGTGATACGCCTGGTGTCAAAGGAACCGTCCCCATCGACACCCCCGGCGACACCCCATGTAAACCAGCGGCCGGGCGGCCGGCGGACTTTCAAAGATTTTTAAAAAGATTCTTGCCAAATCAGCACTGAGTCTATATAATGAATAAGTCGCCTGCCGAATAGGAGGCGTGTGTATGGTATGCTGGAATAGCGCAGTCGGTAGCGCAACTGATTCGTAATCAGTAGGTCGAGGGTTCGAGTCCCTTTTCCAGCTCTTTGTTGCGCGGATATGCATGACCGGAGAGAGGGTGGAGCATGTCCGCGCATATTTTTTTAACAGATAACGATATTGCAATCGCTGTTTCCGGAAGCAGCCGGATTTTTGCACATCATTGTAACAAAGGAGAAGAGTATGGCGCAGTTATGGGGCGGCAGGTTTACAAAGCAGACAGATGAGGCAGTGAAGGCCTTTAACGATTCGATCGGATTTGACAAGCGCCTGTACAGACAGGATATAGAGGGCAGCATGGTACATGCCAGGATGCTTGGGAAACAGGGCATCCTGACCCCCGAAGACTGTGAGTCCATCGTAAAGGGTCTGCAGGGGATCCTTGATGATATCGAGAACGGTAAGATGGAGATCACTTCCGAGTATGAAGATATACACAGCTTCGTGGAGGCCAATCTCATCGACCGGATCGGCGACGCGGGCAAGCGTCTGCACACCGGACGCAGCCGCAATGACCAGGTTGCTCTTGATATGCGTCTGTATACCAGGAGTGCGGTCGAGGAAGTGCGTACACAGACCCTGCGTCTTCTGGGAGTGATCCTGGATCTGATGGAGAAAAATACGGACACCTTCATGCCCGGCTTCACCCATCTGCAGAAGGCACAGCCCACTACCCTGGCCCATCATCTGGGCGCCTATTTTGAAATGCTGCGCAGGGACTGCACAAGGCTTGCCGACTGCCGCGTCCGCATGAACGAGTGCCCTCTGGGGGCAGGCGCAATGGCGGGTACCACATATCCTCTGGACCGCGCCTTTGTCGCAAGAGAGCTTGGCTTCGACTGCCCGACAAGGAACTCCATGGACAGTGTCTCCGACCGCGATTATCTGCTGGAGTTTCTCTCGGATCTGTCCATTTTGATGATGCACCTTTCCCGTTTTTCCGAGGAACTCATCATCTGGAACTCCAACGAATACCGCTTTGTGGAAATGGACGATGCTTTTTCCACCGGCAGCAGCATTATGCCTCAGAAAAAGAACCCTGATATCTGCGAACTTGTCCGCGGCAAGGTAGGGCGTGTCTACGGAGACCTCATGTCACTTCTGACCGCCATGAAGGGACTTCCTCTTGCCTACAACAAGGACATGCAGGAGGACAAGGAGCCGGCCTTTGACGCAATCGACACGGCCCTGGCCTGCATTCCTCTCTTCGCGGACATGCTCAGCACCATGAAATTCAACAAGGATGTCATGGAGAAGAGTGCCATGCGCGGATTTACCAACGCGACAGACGCGGCGGATTATCTGGTCGGCAAAGGCGTTCCTTTCCGGGATGCCCACGGCATTATCGGACGCCTGGTCCTCCACTGCATCGATGCCGGAAAGGGCATTGAAGAACTGACACTGGAAGAACTTCAGAAATTTTCCGATCAGTTCGAAGAAGACGTCTTTGAGGCGATTTCACTCCGTGCCTGTGTAAACCGCAGACTCACTGCCGGCGCTCCCGGCGAAGCGGCCATGGCTGAAGAAATCGCCGCCTGCCGCAGCTGGCTTCAGGCACAGTGATTTTGAAAGCTGCAGCTCCCTGGTAAAGATGCTTATGTCATAAAAAAGCAATGTCATAAAAAAGTATTGACGTAGATAAACAAAAATGGCATAAAGACAATATCGATTAGTTTGCTTTTCATAAATAGCATTATTTTATATAAGGAGAAGGAAGAAATGAGTGAAAAATTACGCGTAGGTATCCTCGGCGGCACGGGAATGGTGGGACAGAGATTTATTGCCCTCCTGGAGAATCACCCCTGGTTTGAAGTGACAACCATCGCGGCAAGCCCCCGCAGTGCAGGCAAGACTTACGGCGAGTGTGTAGAGGGACGCTGGAAACTCGAGGTTCCCATGCCCGAGTCTGTCCGCAATATCGTCGTAAAGAATGTCAAGGACGTAGAAGATGT
>Ga0310695_10011631_pt1 | contig 12528 bp, 7 predicted proteins | sample RumenRJG_04DNA_FD_203882 | JGI IMG/M metagenome (GOLD analysis project Ga0310695, IMG submission 203882) | Bovine rumen microbial communities from Lethbridge, Alberta, Canada - RJG_04 (v2) (version 2) | ecosystem: Host-associated > Mammals > Digestive system > Stomach > Rumen | place: Canada...
CACATCCCTATGGAGAGGCATCCCGCCGAGCCGCAACAGCGCGCCGCGTGGAACGCGGCGCGTTTTGTTTCCGGCAAGACGCGGCGCGTGTCCTTGCGCGCCGGGCGCATCTGTGTTTTTCTCCCATTCGGTTTGAGATTGGAAACAACCGGAACAACTGGAAAAAACAACGAGCGTACGCCAAAGGAAAGTTGTTTCAAACAGTTGTTTCCCGTTATCAAAAAGCGAGATGGTGAATTACGCAGATGCGGTTTGAGATTGGAAACAACCGGAACAACTGGAAAAAACAACGAGCGTACGCCAAAGGAAAGTTGTTTCAAACAGTTGTTTCCCGTTATCAAAAAGCGAGACGGTGAATTACGCAGATGCGGTTTGAGATTGGAAACAACCGGAACAACTGGAAAAAACAACGAGCGCGCACCAAAGGAAAGTTGTTTCAAACAGTTGTTTCCCGTTATCAAAAAGCGAGACGGTGAATTACGCAGATGCGGTTTGAAATTGGAAACAACCGGAACAACTGGAAAAAACAACGAGCGTACGCTAAAGGAAAGTTGTTTCAAACAGTTGTTTCCCGTTATCAAAAAGCGAGACGGTGAATTACGCAGATGCGCCCGGAGGCGGGAGCATCTGTGTTTTTCACCCAAGCGGTTTGAGATTGGAAACAACCGGAACAACTGGAAAAAACAACGAGCGTACGCCAAAGGAAAGTTGTTTCAAACAGTTGTTTCCCGTTATCAAAAAGCGAGACGGTGAATTACGCAGATGCGGTTTGAGATTGGAAACAACCGGAACAACTGGAAAAAACAACGAGCGTACGCCAAAGGAAAGTTGTTTCAAACAGTTGTTTCCCGTTATCAAAAAGCGAGATGGTGAATTACGCAGATGCGCCCCCCGGAGGCTGCGGGCGATTTCTGCGCTTGTTATGCGGGGGGCTTTTTTCTATACTCGCTGCGCATGGAAATCAAAATCCTACCGTCTCTTCTTGCAGCGGATCTTGCGCGCCTCGGCGAGGAAATCTCCCGCGCGGCGGATTCCGGCGCGGATGCGCTCCATTTGGACATAATGGACGCCCATTTCGTTCCGAATCTGTCGTACAGCCCGGAGATATCCGCGCTGTCGCGCCGCGTAGCGCCCGGGTTCTTCCGCCACGTCCATCTGATGATGACGCGCCCGGACCTCTACATAGACGCATTCGCCGAAGCCGGCGCCCAGACGATTCAGATACACGCGGAATCCGACATGGACGTCCACGCCGCTCTCGCGGCGATCGAAGCGCGCGGAATCAAGTCCGCTGTCGCCGTGAATCCCGAAACCCCGGCCTCCGCCGTGTTTCCGTATCTCGGGGAGACTTCCGAAATCCTCGTGATGACGGTGCATCCCGGGCGCGGCGGGCAGAAATTCATCGAAGAATGCCTGCCAAAGATATCCGCGATACGCCGCGCCGCGCCGGAGGGGACTTCCATCATGGTGGACGGCGGCGTGAACCGCGAGACCGCCGCGCTTGCCGCGCGGGCGGGCGCCGACGCGTTCGTCGCCGGATCGTATCTTTTCAAACAGCAAGACATGCGCGCGGCGGTCGCAGACCTGCGCGAAACCTGCCGGAAAGAATATGGCACAGACGCTTGACAACATCCGCAACTTCTGCATCATCGCGCATATCGACCACGGCAAGACCACGCTCTCGGACCGGGTGCTCGAACTCACGAAGACGCTTTCCGCGCGCGAGATCAAGGAGCAGACGCTCGACGCGATGGATCTGGAGCGCGAGCGCGGCATCACGATAAAGAGCCATCCCGTGTCTATGATATACACGGCGGACGACGGCAGGCAGTACCGCTTCAATCTCATAGACACGCCCGGACACGTGGACTTTTCATACGAAGTGTCGCGCTCGATGGGCGCCTGCGAAGGTGCGATTCTCGTGGTGGACGCGTCGCAGGGCGTGGAGGCGCAGACCGTCGCGAACACGTATCTGGCGCAGGACGCGAAGCTGGAGATAATCCCGGTCCTGAACAAAATCGACCTGCCGGGATCGGACGTTCCGGGCGTTTCGCGCCAGATAGAAGACGTGCTCGCGATTCCGATGGACGAGCCTCTTTTGATTTCGGCCAAGACGGGCGAAGGCGTGAAAGAGGTGCTCGAGGCGGTCGTCAAGCGCATCCCGCCGCCGCGCACCCTGGGCGCGGACGCGCCGACGAGGGCGCTCGTGTTCGATTCCGTGTTCGATGCGTTCCGCGGCGTGATCACGTATGTGCGCGTGGTGGACGGCCGCATAAAGGCCGGCGACGCGATACGCTTCATGGGCACGGGACGGACCGCCAACATCCACGAGACGGGGATATTCTCCCCCTCGCAGAAGCCGGTGCAGTCGCTCGAAGCCGGAGAGGTCGGATATCTCGTCTCTACGATAAAAGACCCTTCGGAAATAAAGATCGGCGACACGGTGACGCTTTCGCGCAACGGCGCCGAAGAGCCGCTGCCGGGATTCCGCGACGTCCGCCCGACCGTGTTTTGCGGAATCTATCCCGTTTCGACGGATGAATTTCCCAAAGTGCAGGCGGGGCTGGAGAAACTCCACCTCAACGACGCGGCATTCACGTTCCACCCGGAATCGTCCGCCGCGCTGGGATTCGGCTACCGCTGCGGATTCCTGGGGCTTCTGCACATGGAAATCGTGCAAGAGCGCCTGCGCCGCGAGTTCGGGCTGGACATCATCTCCACGCATCCCGGGGTGGTCTACAGGCTCCAGATGCGCGACGGCACGGAAAGGGAGCTGGACAACCCCGTCCTGATGCCGGACGTCACTCTCGTGGAGGCGATATACGAGCCGGTTTTGAAGGCGCGCATAATAACAACCGGCGACACGATCGGCGATGTGATGCGCATCGTGATGGACAGGCGCGGCACGCTGGAAGGCACCGAAACGCTCGACTCCCGCCGCGTGATGGTGAATTGCACGCTGCCCTTGAACGAGATACTGATCGACTTCCACGACACGCTCAAATCCGTGTCGCACGGGTACGCTTCGATGGACTACGAGCCGGCGGGCTACCAGAAGAGCGACATCGTGAAGATGGACGTGCTGCTGAACGGCGAGACCGTGGACGCGTTCGCTTCGATGGTCCACCGCGACAAGGCGCGCGCGCGCGGACTGCAGATATGCAAGGCGCTTGCGGACGCCATTCCCCCGCACCAGTTCAAGATCCCGGTGCAGGCCGCGCTCGGCAAGACGATCATCGCGCGCGAGGACATACGCCCGTTCCGCAAGGACGTGCTAGCGAAGCTCTACGGCGGCGACGTCACGCGCAAGATGAAGGTTTTGAAGAAACAGAAGGAAGGCAAGAAACGCATGAAGGAATTCGGGCACGTGAACGTGCCGCAGTCCGCCTTCATCGCGGTTTTGAAAGGCACGGCGAAGGAAAACTGAAATGTTCGGGCGCATAAAAGGTTTTTTCGAGAGGCGCAGGCTGCGCAAAGCGCTCAAGGCGCGCATTTCGGCGGCGCGCGTTTTCCTGTGGACGAACGAAGACGTCCTGGCGCCGGAGGATGCGGCGGCGCTGCGGGCCGCAGTCGCCGCGCGCGACGGCGAAGCCGCCGTCGCGCTGCTGCGGCGCCTCGATCCGCCGCGCGCCTTCGCGGGGCTCCGCGAATGGCTCGACATCCTGGTCGTTTCGATCTCGGTCGCGATGGCGTTCCGCGCGTACTGGTTCGAACCGTTCAACATTCCCACCGGTTCCATGCAGCCCACGCTGTACGGAATGCATTCGCGCCCGGCGCGCCCGGACGATTCCACGATGTGGGACGTGCAGCCGCTGAGGTTCTTCAAGTGGGCCGTCACGGGCGAGCGGTTCGTCACGATCAAAGCTCCGTGCTCCGGCATCGTGCGCCTCGAGCCGCGCAACGACGGAATGTGCCGCGTGCTCGTATCCGGGAACGACGCCGGGGAAGTGCCGATGGACGCGGTCGTGAACGGAGACGCCCGCGTTTCCGCGCCGGGCGCGGACGGACGTCCCGTGGAGCGCATGGTGCGCGTGCCGGCCGCCCTGCGCGGCGTCGGCCCGGACGGCAAAGAGCGCGACGGCGAGGGCCGCCTTTACGTGACTGTGCAGACCGGGCAGAGCGTCCGCGCCGGAGATACGCTGTGGTGCGGCTCCGTGATTCCCGGCGACTTCCTTTTCGTGAACCGCTTCGCCTGGAATTTCCGCAGGCCGCGCCGCGGCGAAGTGATGGTGTTCGGCACTACGGGCATCGAAGGTCTGCAGCAGGACACCCATTACATCAAGCGGATGACCGGCATGCCGGGCGAGACCGTTTCGATCGACGCGCCGCGCTTCATCGCCGACGGAAAGCCGCTTTCGGAGCCGGAGCGCATCGGCCAGATATCGCGCCGCGAGTCCTTCATGGAAGGCGCGCCGCCTTACGCCGGGTACGTGAACGAGGGCGCGCTGCATTCGCCGGAAGTTGCGATGGAACTGGGGCCTGACGAATACTTCGCCTGCGGCGACAACCAGTGCAACAGCTACGATTCGCGCTTCTGGGGCCCGGTTCCGGGACGCAAACTCGTAGGCCGCGCGTCATTCGTCTTCTGGCCGTTTACTTCGCCGCGCCGGGGATTCATAAAATAGAGGAGACTGGCAATGGAAGAAAAAGAACAGCAGATCCGCATTTCCGCCGGCTCCGTGGAAACCGCCGCGTGCCCCGCGTGCGGCGCGGAGATGGATACCGGCGGCATAGAGCCGTTCACGCCCGTTTCCTGTCCGGCCTGCGGCGCGGAATTCGAAATCCCGGCGCGTTTCGGGCAGTTCCTGCTCTTGAAGACGATGGGGCACGGCGGAATGGGCGGCGTGTATCTGGGCCGCGACGAAATGCTCGACCGCCAGGTGGCGATAAAGGTCATGCTGAAGGAACTCGGCGACGACCCGGAGTTTACATCGCGCTTCCAGCGCGAGGCGCAGGCGGCCGCAAAACTCAACCACCCCAACATCGCGCAGATATACTCTTTCGGAACCGAAAAGGGCCAGCCTTACATCGCGATGGAGCTTGTGCCCAACGGCTCGCTCGACAAGAAGATGGAAAAGGAGCCGGGCGGGCTCGACCCGGCATGGGCGATGAAGACCGGACTTCAGATCGCCACGGGGCTTTCCGTCGCGGCGGAGGCCGGTCTCGTCCACGGCGACGTGAAGCCGGAGAACATACTTTTCGATTCCGACGGCAACGCCAAGCTCGTCGATTTCGGCCTTGCCGCCATGCAGGGCGATTCGAACGAAATATGGGGAACGCCGTACTACATCTCCCCCGAAAAGACCAAGCGGCAGAAGATAGATTTCCGCGCGGACATCTATTCTCTCGGCGCGACTCTCTACCACGGGCTTGTCGGGAGGCCCCCGTTCGACGGGCCGGACGCCGCGGCCGTCGTGAAGGCGCGCCTCGGCGGAGTCCCGGAAAAGCCTTCCGCGATCCGCCCGGAGATCCCCCCCGCCGTGGACGCGATAATCATGCGCATGCTCGAAGAAGATCCCGCGCGCCGCTACCCCACGTACGAATCTCTCATCGGCGACATCAACAGGTATCTTTCCGAAGCCGCCAAGTCGGGGCGCAAGATAGGCCTCGGGTCTGGAAAGAAAATCGTATTGAAGTCTCCTTCCCGTCCCGCCGGGCAGCGCATGCAGCTGAAACTCTCCCGCCTGGGCGCGGCTTCGGCGCCCGGTGACGCTGGCGCGGACGGCGGATTCGACGACGTGCCGGAAATCGGCGCAGTGCCGGTGAATGCCGTGAAAGAGGGAATGAGCCCCGGCGCGAAGGTTGGCATCGTCGCGGGATCGATTTTAGGCGCACTCGCCGTTTTCGGGCTTGTGATGTGGCTCGCCCTCAAGCCGAAAGACAACACCGAGGAAGTGAATGCCAAGGCGCGCGAGAGCATCAGGGAAAACAACAAGTCCGTCGCGGCGAGCCGCGAGAAGATGAAATACTTTGTGGACGAACAGGAAAAAGCCGTTTCCGACGCGCTCGAGGCGCTGAAGCGCTCCACGAAAAACCTCGCGGAGTTTTCGCCGCAGGACGCCCCGTTCCTCCGTTTCCCCGAGCCTAAGGATCTTGCAGAGGCCAGGAAGCAGCTGCGCGAGGCGAACGGAACGGCCGAGCCTGAGACCAAGGGCGAAGAAGGAAAGCCGGACGTCGACGGCGTGTCCAAGGAAAACGCGCGCATCGCGGCGGAACGCAGACTGGCCGACGATCCTACGCGCCTGGGACCCGACGAAGACCCCGCAGATCCGGATGTGCAGGATCGCATAGCCAAGGCCCTTGCCGAGAAAAAGGCGCGCGAGGAGGCTGAAGGCAAAACCGCAGGCGCTTCTCCGGCTCCGGCGGCTGCGGCCGGCGCGCCGGCGGCTCCGGCGCAGGGCGGCGCGGCGCGGAAGATTTCCTTCCTTGCGGACAAGCTCCGCAACCACTGGAGCGAAGGGCACAAGGTGGAACTGCGGCTCCTGAAGCTGCGTCTGCGCGAGAAGGAGTTCAACGCGCTCTGCGAAAACTACGACGCGACTGCGTCCGCTCCCGTGACGCCCGCGTCGGCGCAGGCCGCGGGAACGACCGCGTCCGCGATAACCGAAATGCTCGGCAACACGGAATCCGAATACAAGGATCTTTATTCAAAGGCGTCCGTGCTGAAGACGCGTCTTGAGTCTTTCGACAGGGACATAGTGGACCGCGCGCAGAGGCGCAAGCGCAAGCAGGAGGCCGCGGAGAAGGAGGCGGCCCACCAGAAACGCGTCGCGCAGGAAGACGAAAAGCGCAGGAAGGACTATGAAGAGTCCAAGGTGAAGCAGACTGCGCTTGCGGCGGAAAAATACGCCCTCGTGGAGCAGCTTCTCAAGTCGCAGAGCTGGGACATAGCCGTGAACCAGCTAAAGCGCGACGAACCGCTGTTCACCACGAGCGAAGGCCATATCGCCTTCGAGGACGCGCTCCACAAGGTCGAGTACATGCGCGACCTGCACAAGTGGCTCATAGAGTCCGCGAAGGGGATGAAGCTCTCTCCGTATGAAAGCGACAAATCCGTGAGAGCCAAGCTCAAGAATCCGCGCCAGAACGGACAGTTCGTGGTGGAAAGCGCGGACGCGTCCACCATCACGATAGTGTTCCGCTACAAGGACGCGCGCAACAAAGACGTGGTCGAGAGAGTCCCCGGGAAGATCGTGTGGAGCAAGATGTATTCCGAATACAAATTCTGGCTGAACAATCTCATATATACGCGCGTCGAGCACGTGTTCGACGAGACCCTGCCGGGCGGCAAGGAGGAGAACCCGTTCAGGTTCAAGCGCAACAAGAAGCAGTATTCCTCCGACCTCATGGGGGCGGCGTTGACCTACCGCACGTATTTCCCGGACGACAAGGGCGCGTTGAAGCGCGCCTCCGCGCTTATCGCCAAGGCCATAGAGGATTTCCCCGACCGCGCGGACGAGATCCGGCGCATTTTCCCCGATGTCAAGGACGGCAAATGAAAACCGCCGCAAAGGAGCAGCAGCCATGATACAAGTGAACGAAAACTATCTGAAGATACAGGCGTCGTACCTGTTCACGGAAATCGCGCACCGCGTGAAGGCCTTCCAGGAGTCGAACCCGGGGGCTAAGATAATCCGTCTCGGCATAGGCGACGTCACGGAGCCTCTCGCCCCGGCCGTGGTCAAGGCGATGTCCGCTGCGGTGCGCGAGCAGTCCAAAAGCGCGACTTTCCGCGGCTACGGGCCGGAGCAGGGATACGCGTTCCTTCGCGAGAAGATATCGGAGTGCGATTTCGCGGCGCGCGGCGTGAAAGTGTCGCCGGCCGAAATTTTCGTCTCCGACGGCGCGAAGTGCGACACCGGCAATTTCCAGGAGCTGTTCGGGCCGCGCGTCCGCATAGCCGTGCCCGATCCGGTATATCCCGTGTACGTGGATACGAATGTGATGGCGGGGCGGACCGGCGTGCAGAAAAACGGGCGCTACGGCGGGCTTGTCTATCTAGATTCCACCGCGGAAAACGGATTCGTCCCGGATCCGCCCTCCAAGCCCGTGGATCTGGCATATCTATGCTTCCCGAACAACCCGACCGGCGCGGTCGCCACGAAGAAGCAGCTTGAAAAGTGGGTGGACTGGGCGCGGCGCGAGAAGGCGCTGATTCTTTTCGACGCCGCGTACGAAGCGTTCATCCGCACTCCGGGCATTCCGCATTCCATATATGAAATCCCCGGCGCGCGCTCGTGCGCGGTGGAATTCCGCAGCTTCTCCAAGACCGCGGGATTCACCGGAACGCGCTGCGGATACACCGTAGTGCCCGAGGGGCTGAAAGCGTGGACGTCCAAAGGCGAGCCGGTCGAACTGCGCCAGCTCTGGATGCGCCGCCAGACGACGAAGTTCAACGGGTGCAGCTACGTGACCCAGCGCGGCGCGGAGGCCGTCTACTCCAAGGAAGGCGCCGCGCAGACGAAAAAGACCATCGACTTCTATCTCGAAAACGCGCGTCTCGTGCGCGAAGCGCTGTCGTCGATGGGCTACACCGTGACCGGCGGAACCGATTCCCCGTATCTCTGGGTGGATGTGAAAGGCGACAGCTGGAAGTTCTTCGACCTCCTGCTGCGCGAGGCGCAGGTCGTCACCACGCCCGGCGCGGGCTTCGGGCGCGCCGGAGAAGGCTACATCCGCATATCCGCCTTCAACAGCCGCGCGAACGTCAAGGAGGCGATCGCACGCCTCTCGAAGGTGCTCGCGCGATGAAAAAGCTGTCTGCGGCGTTCGCGGCAGTCCTTATGGCGGCCGCCGCGCAGGCCGACACTGTCTATCCCGCCGAAGGATGGACGGACCGCCCCGATCCATGCGCGTCGCCGCTCGCGCGGCGCGGCGGGTCGATCCGTTTCAACGGCGCGCAGTATCCGAAAAGCTTCAACAACTACGTCGATCCGAATTCGTACACCGAAATGACCTTCGGCCTGATGTACGAAACGCTCCTGACGACCGACAGCGTAACATCGGACTACGCGCCGGGGCTTGCGCGGCGCTGGACGGTTTCGGACGATCTGCGCGTCTTCACTTTCGAAATCGACCCCGCCGCGAAATGGTCCGACGGCGAACCCGTCTCCGCCGAGGACGTGATATGGACTTTCGATACAATCATGGATCCGGCCAATCTGGCCGGTTCGTTCAGTTCGCTGCTGATCGGTTTCGAGCGCCCCGAAGCACTTGGCGCGGAGTCCGTTTCGCCTTCCGGGAGGAAGTTCCGCCGCACTGTCCGTTTTCGCTGGAAAGACAAGACCCCCAGCTGGCGCGCGCTTCTCAACTGCGGAACGTTCTTCATCCTGCCCCGGCACGCTTTTGAAAACCGCAAATTCATCGAAATAGACATGACCGGCGCGGTCGTCAGCGGGCCGTACCGCCTGGCCGAGACCGAATACCAGGTGCAGGCGGTGTTCAAGCGCCGGGCGGACTGGTGGCGCGAGGGAACGCCCGGCGCCGCGCATCTTGCGAATTTCGACACTATCGTGATGCGGTACTATTCGGGCAACGAGAACGCGTTCGAGGCGCTTCTCAAGAAGAAGATAGACGTGTACGCCGCCTATTCCGCCCACATATTCATGAACGAAACGCTCGGCCGCAAGTTTACGCGCAACTGGATAGCCAAGCGCGTAGTCTCCAACCACAAGCCGTCAGGCTTCCAGGGGTTCGCGATGAACCTCCGCAAGCCGATATTCGCGGACGTGCGCGTGCGCCGCGCGCTCGCGATGCTCGTAGACCGCGAAACGATGAACCGCACGCTGATGTACGGCAGCTATTTTCTGCACAAGTCCTATCTCGAGCAGCTGTACGACGAAGCGCATCCATGCACCAACCGGACATACCGGTTCGATCCGCCGGCCGCGCGCAAACTCCTCGCAGAGGCCGGATGGACGATGAATCCGGAAACCGGCGTTCTCGAAAAAGACTTTCCCGGCGCCGGAAAAGTCCCGTTCAGGTTTACGTTCCTGTCGCGCGAACAGAGCGACGGCAAGTTCCTTGCGCTTTTCGCGGCGACGCTCAGGGAATGCGGAATCGAAATGTCGGTGACGCGCAAGGATTTCGCCGGATGGCAGCGCGACATGGAAAGCTTCTCGTTCGACATGACATGGGCAAGCTGGGGCCCCGCCCTGTTCCCGTGCCCCCGCCCGATGTGGGACTCCCGCGAGGCCGACAGCAAATCGTCCATCAACCTCTGCGGCTTCCGCAATGCGCGCGTGGACGAACTCCTCAAGGCCGAGGACCGCGAGTTCGACCGCGCCAGGCGCGAGGACATTCTCCGCGAAATCGACCGCATACTCGTGGACGAGTGTCCGTACATACTCCTCTGGAACACGTCCTCGACGCGCCTTCTGTACTGGAACAAATTCGGCACGCCGGACGCCGTCCTTCCGAAATTCGGAAACGAAACGGCGATCCCCGTGTACTGGTGGGCGGATCCCGGGCGCGAGGAAGACCTCGCCGAAGCGGAAGTCGGCAATCTCGTGCTCCCGAGACTCCGGCTCGATGTCGTCTACGACGAAGTCATGCGCCGCGCTTCCGCCGGGCGGAACCGGACCAAGTGAAATGCAGGATGCAAAATGGAATTCAAACTTGACAGACCTCTCGTTTTTTTCGATATAGAATCAACCGGCGTCAGCCCGCGCAACGACCGCATAATCGAACTTTCCGGAATACGTATCGCCGTCGACGGAACGGAAGAGTCGCGCACATGGCTTTTGAATCCGCAGATGCCGATTCCCCCGGATTCCGTTTCGATACACGGGATAACCGACGAAAAAGTCGCGAACTGCCCTGCGTTCTCCGATGTCATCGACGAGGTGGACGCTTTCTTCGCAGGGGCCGACGTGGCCGGATACAATTCAGAGCGTTTCGACATTCCGATCCTTGAAGAAGAATACCTCCGCTGCGGGCGCGCTTTCAACATGGAAGACCGCCGCAGCATAGACGTGCAGAAGATATTCTTCAAGCGCGAACCGCGGGATCTGTCCGCGGCCGTGCGCTTCTACTGCGGGCGCAGCCATGAAGGCGCCCACGGGGCGGCGGCCGACGCGCGCGCCACGCTCGACGTGTTCAAGGGGCAGCTTGAACGCTATTCCGACCTGCCCCGCACTCCGGCGGAACTCGAAGAGGCGCTGACGCCTCGCGATCCGCTCAACATCGACAGGCTCGGCACGCTCCGCTGGATGCGCGGGGAGCTTTGCGTGAATTTCGGGCGCAAGAAATCGACGCCTCTCAAGGAACTTGCGCGCCAGGACCGCAACTATCTCAAGTGGATAGTGAACGGCGACTTCCCCGTGGAGGCGAGGCTCGTCTGCAAACGCCTCCTCGACAGCGGCGTCCTGCCCGATCCTCCCCCCGAGGCGCTCGCGCAGTCGCGCGCCCAACAGCACGGAAGCCGGCAGCCTGCGGAGCGCCCCGCGCGCTTCGTGCCGCGCAACGCGGCGGCATCCAAGTTCAATTCCTCGCTTTCTGACGCTCTTGGCGCGGCTTTCGGCGGCAAATAGCGCCAAAGCCGGGCAGGGCGCGCCGCGCGCCGGTTCAGCCGCCGAGGATGAAATCGCGGAATATCCGCCCTCCCGGCGTCGGCTGCGCTCCGGTTTCTTCCCTGCCGCCGGCCGCGTTTCGGCGCATGCACCGCAGCGCGCTTGTTTTTTCGACAGGCAGATATTCTGTCCACGGTACGGCAATACTGTGCCTTTTCCCGTCGCCGCCGGTCGCTTCCTTCCATTCGACGCGTTCTTCCCCGCGGTATCCGTGCGCCGTGACTTCGATGATGTCTTCGCCGGCCCCCGAAGGGACTCTGACGGTTTTCAGCAGGCACCGCGTAATGCAACCTTCGGGCTTGAAGCGTTTTTCCCCGCAGTAGTTCGCCGCCGCCTCGCACTCCCGCCGGCATGGAATGTCGCGCGCGCCCGCGCCGCCTTCCTCAAGAGTTTTGAATTCCGTCTCCTGGTAGAGAGGGATGCACAGCAGCGGCGCCAGCGTAAAGTATATGTTTTTGAAATAGCGTTCGTTGAAATCCGAGAAGAACGCCTTTGCGGCGTCGAAGTTCCAGCTGCGGAACGTCGCAGGGTCGGTCCCCAGCGCGGCGTCGCGCAGATGTTCCGGAACGATTATGTTCGTCTTTTTGCGCTTGATGAATGCGAAATCGTCTCCGAAACCTATGGCGGAGTCTTTCATCAGCGACATCATCTGGACTTGCGCGACCGGCGTGAACATCAGACGGAACTGCACTTCGTCGTCTCTGTCTTTTGCGTGGAACCACGTTTCGAATTCCTTGTTGCCCATGAGGGTGAAATTCGAATCGTCGTCGAGATTCCGCGAATACGCGTCGAGGCGGTTCAAACGCCATTTTTTGCGGATGGCGCTCCAGAGATTTCCGTCTTTCCCCGTGAAACCCGACGGCACGCGCGAGAACGACAGATCCGGCGCGCCGTCGTTTCCGTACACCAGAACGGTGCGTTCGTAATATGCCGGAACCGGCTTCGTCACGTAGGCGTG
>Ga0310695_10011632_pt1 | contig 12527 bp, 10 predicted proteins | sample RumenRJG_04DNA_FD_203882 | JGI IMG/M metagenome (GOLD analysis project Ga0310695, IMG submission 203882) | Bovine rumen microbial communities from Lethbridge, Alberta, Canada - RJG_04 (v2) (version 2) | ecosystem: Host-associated > Mammals > Digestive system > Stomach > Rumen | place: Canada...
CATCTCGTCTATCGAGACATCCCTGGGCTCGTCATCAGAATCCTCTTTCTCCGGGGCCGGCGAATCATCCAGGACCGGGTTGTCCTCCAACTCAGCCTTGACACGCTGCTCAAGCTCCTGGATAGGGAGCTCGATCAGCTTTATGGTCTGGATCTGGAGAGGAGAAAGCTTCTGAGTCTGCTTAAGTTCGAGTCCTTGCTTGAGCATAACCTAAAAGATTGATCCCACGGGGGGATAATTGATGGTTTCCTTGACTATGAAAGCGGAAGGGAAGGAACCCTTGACCTGCTGAAGAAGACGCATGGCCTCGGATTTCGTCCTGAAATCCCCCACTGTCACCTTGAAGAACGGATTCGAATATGTCCTGTAAGCCGCTATTCCGGGATACATGCCCTTGAAACGTCCCATGGCAGCCTCAGAGGCTCCGCGGGAATTCTGTTTGTTGTCATTGAATATCCTCACCCGATATCCGGAAATCTTCCTCGATGAGTTCGAGGCTATCTGGCGGTTCATCGATGACAGGATGCTCTGTGACTGATGGACAGTGACATTGGGAAGCAGATTGAAGATGCTTTTCCCTATAAGAGTGGAATCAACGGCAGGGGTGACGGGGACATCACTCTGTTCCTGCGCTCCCATTCCCGGCGCTAATCCAAGGCACAATGCCATGGCTATAATCAAGACAAAAACCTTTCTCATTTTCCCTCTGCCATTTTTTGTAAATCCAAATCCTTGAACTTCAAGGTAGTACCAGCACCGCTCTTGAGTTTGACCTTAGCCTCCACATCTGTAGTGAAGCCTTCCAGGGAATTGCCTTGCGCTATCTGCAAAGCTTTCCGCAGGCTCACTCCCTCGCTCAAAGTGGCGGAGCATGGCAAATCATAAACTTTGCTGCACTTCTTGTCAACCTTGATAGTGTCAGCGGAATAAAAGGCGAAATCCTCGCCCTTGTACTTGAGGATACCGTTCAGGCCGGTAACCTTGAACGCGAAAGTGGGGTTGTCTATTCCTAGAGCCAGGACAGCGTTGATCGTACGCAACCCGCTGAAGGAGTATGACTCCACCCCGACGGACGTCACTTTGATATCCTTCACCTTCTCGACACTCCCGCATCCGCAAATCTGGATAGACAAGGCCGCGAGAAGGACTAAGAGTATGTGAGACAAGTGTTTCCTCATTTCCGCAATTCATTTCATGACCTACAAATATAGGAAAAAATACTTATTAGCTGAAAAATCCATATCTTTGTACATACACCATCGACAATGAAAAAGAGAATATACATAGAGACATACGGCTGTCAGATGAACGTGGTCGATTCAGAGGTCATCTTCTCGATCATGAGTAAAGAAGGCTATGAGCGAACCGCCAACATGGACGAGGCTGACATCATACTCGCGAACACCTGCTCCGTCAGGGACAACGCCGAACAAAGGATCTGGGGACGCCTTGAGGTTTTCCGCAAACAGAAAGAATCCCGCCCGGGAGTGATTGTGGGGATCGTCGGTTGCATGGCGGAGAGACTGAAAGACCAGCTCACCAAGACAGGGAAAGTCGATCTTGTCGCCGGTCCTGACACCTACAGGACAATCCCGGACATGGTCAAGGAGATCACTCCAGGCAACCCGGCGATCAACGTCTTGCTCTCAAGGGAAGAGACTTACGCTGACATAGTCCCCGTCAGGACCGACAAGAACGGGGTCTCAGCCTTCATCTCCATAATGAGAGGCTGCAACAATGTCTGCTCGTACTGTGTCGTGCCGTACACCCGCGGGGCTGAGCGCAGCAGGAATCCTGAGACCATCCTCGCCGAAGCGAGGGATGTGTTCTCGAAAGGCTACAAGGAAGTCACCCTGCTCGGACAGAATGTGGACTCGTATCTCTGGAAGGACGGTGAGCGCCAGGTTGACTTCGCCGACCTGCTGGAAGCCGTCGCCATGATAGACCCTTCTTTGAGAGTACGATTCGCGACGAACCACCCTAAAGACATCAGCGACAAGCTCATCGAGACCATGGCCGCCCACAGGAATATTTGCGACCACATACACCTCCCCGTCCAGTCAGGAAGCGACCGCATGCTGGAAAAGATGAGAAGGCGCTACACGAGAGATTGGTACATGGACCGCGTCCGTAAGATCCGGAAAGTCCTCCCGGGATGCGGGATCACCACCGATGTGATCGCTGGATTCTGCTCAGAGACTGAGGAAGACCACCAGGAGACCCTGTCCCTTTTCAGGGAGGCCGGATTCGACTACGCCTATATGTTCTGCTATTCTGAGAGACCAGGGACAATAGCGGCTAGGAACTATCCGGACGACGTCCCGCAGGAAGTCAAGACCAGAAGACTTAATGAGATAATAGAGCTTCAGAACCAGCTGAGCCTGGAGAGCAACAGGAGGGATGTGGGAAAGGTTTTCGAAGTGCTGGTGGAAGGCCCTTCAAAGAGAAACCCCGAGGAATTGTGCGGGCGGACAGGAAGCGACAAGATGTGCGTTTTCCCGGGACTGGGACACAAGGCCGGAGATTATGTGCGGGTCAAAGTTACCGACTGTACCTCCGCGACCTTGCTCGGAACCATTGTCGAATAACACTGAACTAACTGATATATGGACAAGTACATACTCGCTTTGGATCAGGGAACGACCAGTTCCAGGGCTATCGTTTTCGACCACGCCGGCAATGCCGTGTCGGTCGCCCAGAAGGAATTCACCCAGTATTTCCCCAAACCCGGATGGGTTGAGCACGATCCCATGGAGATCTGGTCAAGCCAGATCGGAGTCGCCCAGGAGGCTATCTCCGCCTTAAGGCTGAGCAGGGATGAGATCGCCGCGATCGGAATCACTAACCAGAGAGAGACGACCATTGTCTGGGATGCCGCGACCGGTGAGCCTGTCCACAACGCCATCGTTTGGCAAGACCGCAGGACCGCCGAATATTGCGACTCGCTGAAAGAAAAAGGCTTGACAGGAATGATACGGGAAAAGACCGGCCTTATCATTGACGCTTATTTCAGCGGCACGAAGATCCGTTGGATCCTGGAGAATGTCCCCGGAGCCAGGGTGAGAGCCGAAAAGGGAGAGCTTCGCTTCGGGACTGTGGACTCATGGCTGGTCTGGAACCTCACCGGAGGCAAAGTGCATGTCACCGACGTGTCCAACGCCTCAAGGACAATGCTGTTCAACATCAACACTCTCCAGTGGGATCAGGAACTGCTTGACCTTCTGGATATTCCCATCTCCATGATGCCCCAGGTCAAATCCTCGAGCGAGGTCTATGGGGAGACTTCAGGCGACGTGTTCGCCGAGGGCGTTCCGGTGGCCGGCATGGCCGGTGACCAGCAGGCCGCCCTGTTCGGACAGATGTGTACGGAGCCTGGAAGTGTGAAGAACACCTACGGCACCGGATGCTTCATGCTGATGAACACCGGAACCGAACCGATAATGTCCAAGAACAACCTCCTGACGACAATCGCCTGGAAAATAGGAGATACGGTCAATTATGCACTGGAGGGCAGCATATTCGTAGGAGGTTCTGTCGTCCAGTGGCTCAGGGACGGCCTGGGTATCATCAAGAGCTCGTCCGAGGTGGAAGAACTTGCGAGAACAGTCCCGGACAACGGAGGAGTTTACTTCGTGCCGGCCCTGACCGGAATGGGAGCCCCTTGGTGGGACCAGTACGCCAAGGGAGGCATCCATGGCATCACAAGGGGAACCACGGCAGGACATATAGCCCGCGCGGCGCTGGAGGGAATCGCCTTCCAGACCATGGACATTGTGGGAGCCATGGAGAAAGACGCCGGAGTGAGGCTCTCTGAACTCAAAGTTGACGGCGGAGCCTCCAGGGACAACCTCCTCATGCAGTTCCAGGCCGACATCCTCGGAGCGGATGTGATCCGCCCCCAGGTCACTGAGACGACGGCCAAGGGAGCTTGCTACCTAGCCGGACTCGCGGTCGGATTTTGGGACAGCGTAGCTGAGATCAAGAGCCAGTGGCTCGCCGAGCGGGTATTCCACCCGGAAGCTCCCGAGGAGAAAGTTAATGCCTTGAAAGAAGGCTGGTCAGACGCCATCAGAAGGACAATCAACAATCTTTAAATATTCAGAACATGGAAGTGACTTTATGGACCAAATGCGTCTTTGAGTTCATCGGGACGCTCGTGCTTGTGCTGATGGGTGACGGTGTCTGCGCCGCCACAACCCTGGAGAGATCCAAGGCCAAAGGGGCCGGCTGGATCGTCATAACCCTCGCATGGGGCTTCGCGGTAATGGCCGGTGTGTTTATCGCCGGGCCATATTCAGGTGCCCATCTCAACCCAGCGGTGACTGTCGGTTTCGCCGTGGCCGGGACCTTCCCTTGGAAAGAGGTACTCCCCTACTGCATCGCCCAGATGCTCGGAGGTTTCTGCGGAGCCGGTATTGTATATATTTATTACAGAGACCATTACAAAGCTTCGACAGCCAATCCTGACGGGATTCTCGGAACTTTCTGCACCATGCCCGCTATCGACCATAAGCCCATGAACCTCCTGAGCGAGATCATCGCCACCTGCGTGCTGGTGTTCCTTATCCTCGCCATCGGAACCCAAGGTAACACTCCCAGTGTCGGCCTTGGAAGCATCGGAGCGTTTCCTGTGACAGCCATCATCATGTCCTTGGGTATGTCTTTGGGCGGCACGACCGGTTACGCCCTCAATCCCGCCAGGGATCTCGGTCCCCGCTGCATCCATGCGCTTATCCCGCTTGAGGGCAAGCGCGACAGCGGCTGGAGCTACAGCTGGGTTCCCGTAGTCGGCCCCATGGTCGGCTGCCTCCTCGCCGCCGGCCTCTACCTGCTGGTTTACTAAAATATTAGCTGATAAAGAGCAGCTCGCGGTATTTGGGAAGGGGCCAGGTGCGGTTGTCAACCCGTTCTTCAAGTTTGTCTATAGGGCGGCGGAGATCAACCAGGGCCTCCGCGATCCGATGATACGCCACGGCTCTCTGGTAAAGATCCTCGATAGCGTTCGCCATCTTGCGGGCCTTCTTCATGGCCTCCGCCTTGGCGCTGATCTCCTCAATGTAGCTATTGATCTGGTTAATGAGCCCAAGCTCGACCGAGCAACCTGAAGTGTCGCCGAAAACTCCCTGGCTCAGAGCGACTTCCTTCAACAGCTTGCTCTTATAGTCAAGCGCGGCCGGAATGATATGGTTGATCGCCATCCGGACCATGACCCGGGACTCGATCTGCACCTTCTTGATGTACATCTCCCACTTGACCTCATTGCGGGCCTCAAGCTCTTTCAAGGTATATACCCCTGTCTTGGCGAACATATCCACCGATGAGGGCATCGTGAACTGCCTGATCATCTCAGGAACGCTCGTCTCGGTGTCGAGCCCGCGGAACCGGGCTTCCTCCGCCCACTCGGGAGCGTAACCGTTGCCGTCAAAGCAGACCACATCGATAATAGATGCTATTATCGGCTTTAGGACATCCATCACAGCGACATTCAGAGGTTTACCGTAAGAGAGCTCAACATCGAGCCTGTCTTTGAAAAGCATGAGCTGCTCAGCGACGGCCGCGTTCAGGGTCGTCATCGCTCCGGCGCAATTGGCCGATGAGCCGACGGCGCGGAACTCAAAGCGGTTTCCGGTAAAAGCGAACGGGGAGGTCCTGTTCCGGTCCGTGTTGTCCACGAATATTTCCGGAATCTCCACAAGACCAAGATTTTGGCCCTTCTTCCCGGCTATCTCTATAGGAGTGTCGGAGGGAACTTCCAAAAGCTTTCTGAGAACGCCGGTCATGGTTCTGCCCAGGAAGGCCGAGATAATCGCCGGCGGAGCCTCATTACCACCAAGCCTGTGCGCGTTCGTCGCTGACGCGATCGACGCCTTCAACAATCCGTTATGCTTCTGGACGGCGGCCAGCACATTGACGAAGAAAGTGATGAACTGGAGGTTGCTCATAGCGTCCTTGCCGGGAGCGAGCAGCATCGTGCCCGTGTCCGTTCCCAAGGACCAGTTGTTGTGCTTTCCGGAGCCATTCACGCCCTCAAAAGGTTTCTCATGAAGTAGCACCACGAAACCATGCTTGCGAGCGATCGGGTTCATAAGGTTCATTAGCAGCTGGTTCTGGTCGTTAGCCAGATTGGTCTCTCCGAATATCGGGGCAAGCTCGAACTGGTTCGGAGCCACCTCATTGTGACGGGTCTTGATCGGGATTCCCAGTTTGTGGCCGGCGATCTCAAGATCCCTCATAAACTCAGCGACCCTGGATGGAATAGCTCCAAAATAATGATCGTCAAGCTGTTGGTTCTTGCTTGAGGCGTGTCCCATCAGGGTTCTTCCCGTGATCATCAAGTCAGGGCGGGCCGCATACAGCGACTCATCCACGAGGAAATATTCCTGCTCCCAACCCAGATATGTGAAAACCTTCGTGACAGAAGGGTCGAAAAGCTGGCATATCGGCAACGCCGCGTCGCAGACAGCTTTTATGGATTTTTTAAGAGGTGTCTTGTAATCCAGAGCCTCACCAGTGTAGGAGATGAAAACCGTTGGAATACAAAGAGTATCGTCCATTATGAATACCGGAGATGTGGGATCCCAGGCGGTGTAGCCACGGGCCTCGAAGGTCGCTCTGATGCCTCCGTTGGGGAAGGAGGAGGCGTCAGGTTCCTGCTGGGCGAGAGCCTTCCCGTCAAACTTCTCGATGACCCCTCCCTTGCCGTCGTAGTCGATAAGAGAGTCATGCTTCTCGGCCGTTCCCTCGGTAAGAGGCTGGAACCAGTGAGTGACATGGGTGACATGGTGCTCCAAAGCCCAGACCTTCATGCCCTCAGCGACTTTGTCAGCGGTCGCCCGGTCAAGATGTTTCCCGTTGTCGATGCAGTCCAGCAGCGCTCCGAGAGTGTCCTTGTCAAGATAGGCCGCCATCTTGCGGCGGTCGAACACCAATTCCCCGAAATATTGCGAAGGGAGATCTCCGGGCTTGGCAGCCGGGACCGGTTTCTTCTCGAAGGACTCCTTCACTAGATCAAATCTGTCGGTACTCATAATTATTAATTGATTGGATTATATTTCACGGCTATGTAGGGACCCACGGTCCAATGCTGATTGTTCTTCACGAAGGCTTCCAAAGCCTCGTCAGATGACAGTTTCTTGGTTCTGGTCACTAGAATCAAGGGCTTGTCAGAGGGTTTCCTCCCAAGGATCTCAGCCTCATAAAAAGCCTCAAAATCCTTTTGGTAATCAGTCACTTCCCGTCCAAGATATACCTTCATCGGGAGGGGACGGCGAATCTGAACGGCAGCCACATCAGCATCCTGTGGAATTGTCTGGCAGAGATTCCCGTAGCCGATCCAATCATTGGCCTTGGGAAGTACGGAGGAGGCTGAGTAAACAGCCAGGAGCAATGAAGCCCCGAGGAACATCATCGAGACGCTTGGAACCTTCTTTGCGAACAGGTAATAGAGACAGAACACGGCTCCTGAGAAAAGGAGCAGCGTCGCCAGTTTGAGTGTCCATGAGCCGATGAAAGAATATGGTGCCATCAGCTCAGCCAATTTGGGAATATTCTCCCCGAAAGCAAGGGCAAACCCGGCGGCTAACGCCAAGATCCCGATCAGCCCAGCAGGCACGGCCAAGGACCAGGTCATCCACTTCTTCCACCCTGTCCTCCCTAGCACCTCCACGAAAAGCAGGACCATGAAGGGCATGATCGGAGCGAGGTATATGGCGAGTTTCCCGCTGAACAAGGACAGCATCACAAAGGTGGAAACGATTGTCACACAGAAAAATAGCTCCTTGTCGCCAGATCCTTCGCTTCGCATAGATCCTTCGCTTCGCATAGATCCTTCGCTTCGCTCAGGATGACAGAGGGAATAGACCAGGGCACCGACGAGGAGGAACATGTACGGGGCGACAATGTACCATATCGCCACAAAATAGTACCAGATGGGAGCCTTATGATGGAAGGAGTTGACGGCCCTTCCGACAGTCTGGTGGAAAAGCAGGTTGTTAAGATAATCCTTTCCCCCGTCGAGATACACGCCCCCGAACCAGATGACGCACAGCCCGGCGATAATTCCCCATGTCTTCCAACCGAGGTATTTCCCGATCTGCCGGCCCTGCCGTTTCAAGAGCAAGAAGCATATTATCGCCACGGGAGGCATCAGAATGCCGACCGGTCCTTTCGTGAAGAGGGCGAGGAATATCCAAAGCGGCAGAAGGATTTCCTGCCTCCGGCGATTGCCGGAACAGGTGTAAAGCAACCAGAAGGAGTTCAGAGCCAGGACGATGAACATAGTCATCATCATGTCCATCCTGAGGAACACCGACACCCCGAGGAAAAGGGCGCATGTCATCATCATGAATGCCACGGCGATCCGGTCCGTCACCTTCTCCAAAGAACTCCAGCGATCCATGACAGCTATGATCACAAACGCTGGGATTAGGGAGAATAGCGACAGGAGGAACATTGAGTGCTTCCCGAGAATCAGCTTGCAAAGCATCACTATCCACAGATAGAGCGGAGGTTTGTCTGCATAGGCTTGCCCGTCCAGGGTAAAAGCGAATATATTCCCGTTTTCGATAGCCTCATCGGCGATCTGGAGATACCTCAACTCGTTATCCGGCGTGAAATCCCTCATTATCATCACCGGCAGCAAGCACAGGAAGATAAAAAGGAAAGTCACGGCAAGGGGATGCCTGGTGAGGTAATTCCCGGTCTCAAGTTTTGGCATATTCATTATCTTTTTTGAAGCCCAACATGAGGTTTCTCACATAAGCGACGAAACCGAAAGACTGGCCGAGGATGAGCACGGGGTCTTTCCTGAATATTCCATAAGCCACAATCACGCCCGAACCTATCAGGCTGATGATCCAGAAGCCGCGGGGCAACACGCTTTCATGGAGGCGGTGGGAATATACCCACTGATAGACGAACCGGAGCGTGAATATTATCTGCCCGGCAGAACCGAACAGTACCAACCAGAGGGGTATGTCCTCATTCTGGAACATATTGGCCACAAAGGACTTGGCATCATGCAACAATAAGCCTACCGCGATGAAAGGAGTCAGAACCAGAAGCGCTTTCAAGACAGGGGAGAACCTTTTCCACAACCCTTTCGCATCCAGATTCCACAGATAGACGAAATATGATATGAACTGCCCTAGAATTATGGAAAAATCGTCCCGCATCACCCCATAGACAAACATAAGGAAGGCCCCGATAACGCTTAGACCCCAATAAGCGGAAGGCGAGGTGACTTCTTTTTTACGCTCAGAATACAGCCACTGGAAAAGCGTCCTTCCCGCAAAGAAGAACTGAGCGGCGAAGCCGATCGTGAAAACTATCCAGTGTGGTATGCCGTGCATCAATTTTCCAGGTTGTTTTCAGTCACTTTGAAATTGCAGTACCTGGGTTTCATCCAGCGATAGGCGAAACAGTCGGCGAAAGGCCCCCAGAGCCGGTTCCAGAGGTGATATTTGGACTTCCCCGCAATGCGTGGGAAATGCCTGACACTCACCTGTTTGTAAGAACCCCCATCCTGAAGGAGCACCAAGGCAGGGAAAAACCGGTGCATGCCCTTGAACATGGGGATGCGCTTGGCGACGTCTGTGTGCAGGACTTTAAGGGGACAGCCAGTGTCCAGAGCCCCGTCATGGGTCATCATCCTGCGGAATCCATTGGCTATCTTTGACTGCGTGTTCTTGAACCAGGAATCTTTCCGTCCGGAGCGTATTCCCGTGACCATCGAATAATTGTCTATGTCCTCAAGCAAGAGATTGAAGTCTTCGGGGGCTGTCTGGAGATCCGCGTCGATGTAGCCGACAAGCTTGGATTCGGCATAATCAAAACCAGCTTTCAACGCGGCCGAGAGTCCGGCGTTCTTTTCGAAAGATATATAAAAGAAGTCTTGATGACGGGAACATATATCCTTGATTCCCTTGAGGCTCCCATCTTTGGACCCATCATCCACAAACAGGACGCAAGCCTTTCTTGAGCACTCCGGCAGGAAAGCGGAGAGGCGCTCCTCGAGCCTCTTCATGTTTTCTTCCTCATTGAATATGGGGACTATAATCGTAAGGTTGTAGTCGATTGTCCTGTTCATCTGTGTAAAATAATTGCGAATTTAAAAATTTCCGGGGGATGTTCTTCCAAAAAAACTCGAAGACACGTTTGTTTATGTAATCAGAGCCAAGATTGTGGGTGTGCCCGGGGAGGAACATCTGCTCGAAATACTTCCCGTTTCTCACCAATTCTGCCACCACCTGAAGTGTTGAGGCAGGATCCACATTGTCATCCATTTCCCCATTGATAAGCAGGAGTTTCCCCTCCAGTCTCCAGGCATTGTCCACATTGGAATTCTCCCCGTACCAGGGGCCGATCGGATAACCCATCCATTGCTCGTTCCACCACATCTTGTCCATCCTGTTGTCGTGGCAACCGCACAACGCGACCCCGACCTTATAAAACTCCGGGTAGAATAAGAGCGCCGACAGGGTATTCTGTCCTCCGGCCGAATAGCCGTATATTCCCACATTACTGATGTCCAGGAACTTATACTTTGCCGCGGCGGCTTTCATCCAGAGGATCCTGTCCGGGAATCCGGCATCTTTCAGATTCCTCCAGCAAACATCCTGGAACGATTTCGAGCGGTTGTCAGTTCCCATCCCGTCGATGCTGACCACAGCGTAGCCAAGCTCCAGGAGTTTCGAGAAACGCATCTCATGACGGAAATCCTTGACCACATGGGAATCATGCGGACCGGCGTAGATATATTCAATGACAGGGTACTTCTTTCTTTTGTCGAAATTGTACGGGAGATAAATCGTGCCCCAGATGTCGGTTGCGCCATCCCTTCCCTTAGCCTTGAACACAATAGGCATGGTGTAGCCTTTCGCCAATATTCCAGATATGTCCTGCCGCTGGATCTCCATCAGGACGGAGCCATCCTCCGCCGACCTGGCTACGCACACGTTGGGCAAATCAGGTCTTGAATAGTTATCCACAAATGAGGTGTAATCCTTATTGAGACTGACGGTGTGATTGGCATTCTCCGGAGTCAGGTCAGTGATCCGGCCCGAGGAAAGATCAAGTCGCACAAGATGCTTATTATAAGGATCTTCCCCTTCAGGAGCATGGAGTCCATTGACATTCATCAGGACATATCCACCTTCCTCATCGACCTTGTGGATCTCCCTGACGTTCCACTCCCCTTTCGTGAGTTGCCGGGCGGACCCGCTCTTGGTGTCAATCATGTATAAATGCCTCCAATCGTCCCTCTCCGAGATCCAGAGAATCCGCTTCCCATCCTTGAAATAGTATCGGTACAGGTCATAATAATAAACGAAAGTGTCCGACTTCTCTTCAGCGAGAACACGGCTTTTCCCTGTCGAGGCGTCAATAGCGACCAACTGGTACAATTGGTGACCACGCTGATTATATTCAAAGGTGAAGAAGCCGGAGTCCGGCGACCAGCGACCCATAGTCAAGAAATACTGGTTGAGCCATTTACCGGTCTCGAGAGGGATCCCCGTCATTGATTCCACGTCAAACAAGGCCGGTGTCACCTGAGGCAGGGCGTCACCGGGCTTTGCATAGTCAAGCCATCTGTATTCAGGTTGGACCTGTTCAGAGGGTCGGGAATTCCGGAGGAGAATCTGCCTCTCCTTTATCACTTCCTTCCTGAACGCCGCCAGTTTTCTTGAGTCAGGTGACCAAAGCACCATGTCGTAACAGTCCTGATCGGTTCCGTCAAAACTCAGCTGACGGCCAGACTCTTTTGAGCCCACCTCCCGGATCCAGATATTGTTATCCTTGAAGACCGCCTCCAGCTTCCCATCCGGAGACTTCACGGGACGGCGTTCCCCTCTCTGATAATCTCCATGAGGATTCTTTCGTAACTCATTCAGCTCAGCCTCAGTTGTTTCCGAGATTGTTTCTCTTTGAAGATCGACTTCAAAAACCTTCACGCTGTCGGGAGTGGATGTGCTGAATAGGAACTTCGACGAGTCTTTCCACACCGGCTGAACCGCTCCCCTATAGACTGTTTTTCCAGCCTCCGAAAGCTCGGAAACCTTTTTCTCGTACAACTGCTCGAATCCTTTCTCAAAAGTCTGGGCCGGCAGGATCATGGAGATCAGGATGGCCATCCCCGTCACCAGCGTACGCGTGATCACGGCTGTATTTCGCATAGTTGAACTCATAATATGTAAAGATAGGCATTCGTCTGATTTTTTACTATATTTAACCCATGTTAATCAGCATTATTTCCACACTGCTGGCGGCGGCGTCCGTCACTGTGTACAATCCAAGGGTGCCGGTCATCGTGGACCGGGAGTTTAATGTTGTCTCAGAGATAGTCATTCCAAGCGAGAGCGCGAGGGACGCGTCCGGGGAAGTTGTCGTGTCCCTGGATGGGATTCCCCTTAAAGCTATCAAGGATGTCAGGCTCGTGTACATCGGCACGATCTCCCCGGTGATGTCGCGCACGAAGTCCAATGTCATGAAATCCCACTACAACTATTGGGGAGCCGGACAGGAGGACT
>Ga0310695_10011633_pt1 | contig 12527 bp, 8 predicted proteins | sample RumenRJG_04DNA_FD_203882 | JGI IMG/M metagenome (GOLD analysis project Ga0310695, IMG submission 203882) | Bovine rumen microbial communities from Lethbridge, Alberta, Canada - RJG_04 (v2) (version 2) | ecosystem: Host-associated > Mammals > Digestive system > Stomach > Rumen | place: Canada...
ATAGGTACCACAAAATATAATAGCAGCTACAGTCCAATGTGATTGTAGCTGCTATTGCTATAGTATATAGGTATTACTACCTGTAGTTTATCGAATGCTTACAATGGAAATGGGAGTAGATATTGGTGGTATTAATGAGGTGGTAATGAATAATGTTCCTCCAAAGTCTGCCAATTATTTACAAAGAGCAGGACGCGCAGGAAGACGAAATGAGTCGAAAGCTCTAGCATTGACTTTTTGTGCCCCTAATCCGATAGGTTCTTATACTTGGAATCATCCGAAGTATCCAATGACTCACATTACTGAGACTCCCCTACTTAAGCTTGAAAGCAGACAACTTGTTCAACGTCATGTAAATGCTTTAGTATTTGGGGATTTTGTATCTTCTCAGGGAGGAATACGTGTAACAGCCCAGTTAATGGACTTTTTTGAAGCCACGGATAATGCCTCATATTATGATCAATTCTTAACTCACATAGATAAAGTAATAGGAGGACAGCGCGATACATTAGAGATTCCCTATCAACATCTCATAAAAGGTACAGCTCTAGAAAATTCTCCCATAGGAGATGCCGTATTTGCAACGAAAAAAGACATAATTCAAGTATACACCGTCTATAAAACTCGATTCGACTCTATCAAAAAGTCAATCGAAACATTGAGGGATGAAGATGGTAGTAATGCCGCAATAAAAGCGTTGGAACACCAAAAGGATAATTTCCTTAAAATAGCATTATTGACGTTCCTTGCCGAAAATTCCTTCTTACCAAGTGCTGGAATACCAACTGGTCTTGTTGAATGTATGTTATCGTTAAGCGGGGAGAACAATTATCCGACAATGCATTTAAGCCAGGCTATTGCAGCTTATGCTCCAGGCAATCAGGTTGTCAAAAATGAATGGATATATGAACCTGCCGGCATTGTTCTGAAAACAAAATACGATGACAATACGTCAAGGTATATTCTGCAAAACTGCAATCGATGTGGCTATACAACTATTGATTCTGGTTCGGCAAAGAACGATTGTCCGAAATGTGGCGGAACAGATTGCATGCATGGTATAAAGGACATGAATCTAGGAGAACAAAGGTTTACGGAGGTTGTTGAACCTGCTGCTTTTTCTATTGCATGGGGTACCAAGCCCACTCGCAAGATGAATGGCCAAGCAAGTATGAATTTTATCCAACCTGTTCTTCTAGAAATGGACAAATGGGAAGATAAAATGTCATCTGCAAAGATGATTGTACGTTGTTCTACTTCTAAGTCAGAGATACTCTTCTATAACAGAGGACGAAATGGATTCGGCTACGCCTTCTGTCCCTATTGTGGTAAGATGGAATCTGAAAAGAGCATTGACTCTACAAATACAGTTATGGTAAGGCATAGACATTTATCCAACGGCTTAGTTTGTCCAGGTAGTGGAAATGTACGTCGACATGTGTTACTTGTAGGACGCTACCAAACTGATTTTGTAGAAATAAAATTCTATAATGCTGATAACACCCTCATTAATGACCCAGAGACACTATACTCCTTAGGAGTTATACTAAGTAGAAAACTGACAGAACTACTTGGCGTAAATGATGGAGAGATTGACTTTGGCTACAATAACAACAGTCATACTATCTTCATTTATGATACAGCTCTTGGTGGTGCTGGATATTCGCCACTGTTCCGCGAATACAAGGACATAATTTTGAACATGGCATATAATGCTCTCAAGCAATGTGACTGTGAAAGGGCCTGTACTAAATGCCTTATCGATCGTCGCTCACAGTGGTATCTAAACTACTTAAACCGTCAGAAAGCATTGGAATGGCTGGAGATGGAGTTGAAATCTCGCACAGCTCCTGAATCCATTACAGCCTTAATTCCTGACGCTTCATGCGTGACCACCGATTTTGCAACAGAACTATACCAACTCTCCCGAAATAAGGATATCAGCAAAATTAGATTCTTCGTTACTAGCGACTATTCAGAATGGCAGGTTAGTGAATTTCCATACAATAAATTGCTTAACGAGTTAAAGGCTAATGGTATAGAAGCGACATTCATTCTTAACAAACCGATAGATTTTAATGGATGTAAGTCAACAGAAAGGGCATCATTATTATCGGCACTGTTCCAACACAATTTTGGTTATTGTACTGAAACAATGCCTACTACGTTATCACTACTTTTAGCCGTTACATTTAATGATGGAAAAACTAAAACATACTTTGGTGAGAACATTAATAGAACACTGTCTGGATGTTGGGGAAAAGGAGATGTTTATTCTTCAATGAGCGAAATCCAATTAGACTATACTAAAATTGACGTTGTGAACTTAGTTCAGAGCGCATCTGACGGTGACGGCTCAATAATGTTTGATTTGCGTATTAATAATGATTGTTCTATCGATAGACTATTTGATACGCTCATTAGCTACAAAACAGAAAAATGGGAAGTCATAAAGAACTCGCTTTACGGAAAATCCGCTTCTATTGAGTATTCAGACCGTTATCTCTATACGCCTTTAGGTTGCATGATGCTTGCATATTTCATTTCAAGATTGCATGAAATATTTGGCATTAACATCTCTACTATCAACATATCCGTAACAAGACCATCAAATAATGATTTCTTTCTCAGAAACTCTACTAAAATATGCGATAACTTCCAAAGCAGTGAGGTTAGGAACAAGTTTATAGAAGATGCTATCAGCGAAGTGGTAGGTAAAATTCCGACAGTAAACGATAGTGGTTTCATACATCACGAACGTTGTTTAACGGTAAAAACGAGTTCTATGGAACTGTGTATTAGGCCAGATGCTGGTATCGCATATGGATGGAAACCTAACGGACGAGAAAACATGGATTGCACAGACGAGGACTTTAGGTATAATTGGGACTTGGAGGTGAATTTATATAATCAACGTAAAAGATATGACGGAATACTATATACCATTTCATTTAATAATATTTAATATGAATTCGTTATATAATATACTAACTATTTTCTTCTATGAAGAAAGGCTGCACAGAAACGAACTATCTTTGCACCAGAAAACAGAAAAAGATGTTCAATTAAATTTTTGTGCATATGACAGAGTTAGCAAAATGGGCATGGTTGATACTACTATGTATTCTCTTCTTAGGGAAATGGACATTGGTTATTATTGTATTTGATATCGTAGTATTTCTCTTGGTACTATGGCTTAAGCCTGAATGGTTGAAGAAGTTTTAAATTAAAACAAACAATCTAAATAAAGTGAATATGTTTGGAAAAAGCAATAACAAGAAAAGGGAAGGCAACAGGCCTGGCAGTGAACGGGACATGTGGCGAAAGGAGTACCAGAACCAAGACGAGTTCGAGTACGACCGTTACGTCTATGGTGATAACGAGGCATGGTAATTAAATATAAAAAAATGAAACATTTCATTGCCATTCTTATTCTCATGCTTACAGTCATGGCATGTGGAAATAAATCGAAGCAGACTGAGACGGGTATCTTTGATGATCAGTCTGTTACGGAACAGGCCGAATCTGATACTACTTCAGGTCTTGTTCGTGAGGCGGTTCCTCAGTCAAAAGAGGAGTCATCCACTTCTGTTAATTCATCCTCGTCATCTTCGAAATACGTTCATAATACAGGCAGCTATGACAATATGCGCGGTTTTGACCCTTCTTCTGAAGACGATATGGATGATAATGGCATGAGCCGCTATATGGAAAACAATGATGAAGAAGGTTGGGATTAATCTAAAACGTAACAACTATGGCATACAAACCTTGGGAAGTACAAGAGAATCTCTGGAAAGAGAAATGTGAGTGGGGTACGCAACAAAACAAGGCCTTCCTTGTTGACCACCTTTCAAAGCGCACAGGCAAATCATGGCTTGATACACTTCGAGACCTGGATTTTGCCGAACAATCTGGTATGTTAAATACAAATGATGATGGTTCAGTTGAGATAAAATAATTAACGCTTGTACCACGATATGGTGCAACCTATATTTACCTTTGCAACGAAAACTTAAAATCGATAGATATGAAAGTATTATTTTCACCTGAGTATAGAGGCCACGTTTTCCTCGGAGTCAACGAGGAAAACGCACTGTTGATGGATGTGATGGTGTGTGACGCCACCGCCCTGATTGGTATGTTAGAACTGCGGTTGGGCATCCATGTGGAAGACCATCCAGGACACTACCGCACAGTGAAGTATTTTGAAGCGATGACGGATTATATGAAGAAGAATCCTCAGAACATATTGTCGGCATCGTTCAAACTCTCCAGCCTTGGTACCGCAGAACAAGCACTACGCTGGCGCGACAGTCTGGTTCTCGACAAGTGGCAAGGCAAGGAGGTTGCAGACATGGAACGTCTGAACGTGCTGGCCGGCATCGAGAAGCAATTTGACTGTCCGGGCATGGCAGACAGGTTGAAAGATATACTTATATATATTAATAAGGAGAAGGCAGACTGCTTCAAAGGTATCGAGGTGGAGTTGCCTTGCGCAAAGGATCTGCTGCATCCGGCAGTGGTAGAACTGTTGGAGGCCATGCAGGAGCATGGAGCCAAGTTGACCGTCAAGCCCACCAAGGAGGGAAAAGCAAAGAGCAACCTTGACAAGGTGGCCACTATGCTACAGTCCACATCGAAAGAAAAGATTAAGCTGGACGAGACAGACCACTCCTTCCTTATCTATCAGTTCTACGATGAGAATGCTGCTAACGAGTATCTGGCCCTAAAGGGTGATGAGATAAAGGCTGACGTATGGATTAACAACAGTAATAAAGCGATGGATAACTGGATGCGCATGATGGGTAAGCCCACCATGGGAAGCACTATGGCAGAGTCGATGCCACAGTTACTGCAGCTCTTCGTGTCAGGTATTGATATGATGAAAGAGCCACTAAACATCCAGAGTCTGATTAGCTGGCTCTATGCACCCATACAGCCATTTGGCACCTATTTTGGAGGATTCCTGGCAGAGGCCATTATCAGCGAAGGCGGTTACAGAAACGAGGCTTGCAAAGAGCTGGTAGATAATTATATCTCAGGTAACAAGCCTTTCTGCTTTGAAAGCTACGACGATGAAGAGTTGACTGAGAAGGAGATTGCCAAGCGTCACCAGAAAGAATCTGACGAGCGCAAGCAACTGGTGAAAACCTATCTGCCTGCTTTCGAGGCAGCAGAGGAAAGCAAGTCTATTGATGCAATGCGGCTGCGCCAGTATCTTAATAGTCTTTCTGCATGGGCAAGAAACCGCGCTCACTATTTGCGTGAGAAGCCTAATAATGAGGGTTGGTGCAGTCAGCTGGAGTCGTTGGCACAGATGTGTGACACATTTGTATTGTTGATAGATTCTTCTGGAATAAAGGACCAGATAGACATCAAACAGGTGGACTCGTGGGTTAGCACACTCTATAAGGGGGAGTCGTTCTTGCAGTATGCAGCGCAGGTGGGTAGTCGCGAGCTGATTGACAGTCCGGCGAAGATGGCCACCCGCAGCAAACGTACAGTATGGATGAACTTCGTTGGTGGTGAAGATAAACACCTGGACTGCAGCTTCCTCTACCCCACTGAGAAAAATGCTGTGAAAGATTGTCTGACTATATGGGATGAAAACAAAGAGGCTACCCTGAACCAGATGCTGCAGCAACTGCCATTTGTGATGACAGACGAGCAGCTGATATTAGTAATGCCAGAGCATGTAGGTGGTGAGATTCCTGCCAAGCATCCAATCTTAGTGAGGCTGGAAAGTCAGGTGGAGAACCTACAGGACTTTATTGAAACGCCCAATCTGCTTGACGAAAAGACAGAAAGCGTGAAGCCCATCAGAAACAATAATACTGAGCGGTTACTTCACTTTGACCATGCGGACAGGATAAAATGGCCCAGCCACCTGAGCTATTCATCGCTAAGTACGCTGGTGGAATACCCATTGGACTTCATGATGGAACGTATCTTGAAGATTGGCAGCACTGGTCCCAGTTGCATTGCCGACCTGAAGACGACAAAGGGTAATGTGGCCCACGCAGTGATAGAACACCTGTTTGCACCACGTGATGAGAAGCGCTGCAGCAAGGCAGACGAGATAGCCAAGCGCATAGAAGAAGAGTTTGACGAGCAGGTAAGAAAGCAGATTGAGGCTTGCGGTGCCATTCTCTATCTGCCGGAAAACAGACTGGACGCAGAACTGCTGAAGGAACAGTTGCGCCGCTGTCTGGACGTACTGCTACAGATTATCCGCGAGAACAATTTGGTGGTGACAGGTTGTGAGCATCAGGTGAACAAGGACATGGGCCTGTTGCAGAACGATAAGAACTGGGATATGATTGGCTTTATCGATATGACACTAGAAGACGAGAACCACCATCCTGTGGTATTCGACTTCAAGTGGACGACATCCAAGAGTTATCATCGTGACCTGTTAACAGCAAACCGTTCGGTACAGTTGGAACTCTATCGTGACATGTTGGGTACGGAAAAGCGCGATGCAGTGGAGCGCACGGCTTACTTCCTGATGCCAGAGGCCCATCTTTACAGTAAGGAGCACTTTGAGGGTCTGAACTGCACACAGATTACACCTGAAAACAGTGACAATATTGTAGAACAGCTAAAGCAGTCGTTCTTCTATCGGAAGAATCAACTGATGGCTGGTAACGTGGAGATAGCAGAAGGATTTGAATTGGGTACTATTGACTACTACAACGATACGGAAGCAAACAACCTGTTCCCACTAAAGAACGAGGCAGGAACAGAAGCTGCCAATATCTTCAGCAATTACACTTTATTTAAAGGAATACAGGAGGACGAAGCATGAAGAACGTAACATATATCAATGCCAGTGCAGGTAGTGGTAAAACATATACACTGACACACAAGCTCGCTGAGCTTATAGAGAACAAGGTGGTGAAGCCTGAACAGGTCATCATGACAACTTTCTCGGTTAAGGCTGCAAATGAGATGAAAGAAGAGGCCAAGAAGGTGCTCTATGACAGCAAGCTCTTTGATGAAGCCATGCGCATAGACCAGGCTATGATTGGAACCATTCACAGTGTGGCACAGGCTCTTATCAAGAAGTACTGGTTTTTCCTGGGACTATCACCTGATATGGGCGTGATGGACGAGGATGACACGAACTTCTATGTATCACAATCGCTGGCAGACCTGCCTACCAACAAGGAGCTGAGGAAGCTGCATGCTTTCTGTGAGGACTTCGGCATACAGGCAGCTTGGGGAAGTGATAAGAGAGGTCTGGATTACGACTTCTGGAAATCGGATATTCAGCGGATTATCTCGTACACTACTAACTACGAGGTTAACAGCTACGAGCGTAGTATCCAAGAGTCACTGGGTTTTATTCGCCAATTTGTGGACTCAAACATCAAGTCTTCTTATACCAAAGAAGAACTGACTGCTGTATTGAAGGTACATCAGGAATTCATTGACAGTCAGCCCGACAGTGATGCCAACAGAAAGAGACAGACGGAAATTCGTTCCCTATGGCGTGGCATCGGCAATCCAACTGTTGGCTGGTATAAACGCCTGTCTACTCTTTTGAAAGCTCTGAAGAAAGGGTGTCCTGCATTAAGTTGTCAGGTGCGCGATGAGTTGGAGTCCATCTGGCACTGGCCCCTTGTCTATGAGAAACAGGAAGAATATATCAAGTTGCTTTTTGCCTTGGCAGAGCGCTGGAGAGAGCGTTATACCAACTACAAGAAGGAGAAGAATCTGCTGGACTTCAATGACATGGAGAAGTACATGCGTGACCTGCTGAACGACCAGAAGGTGTCAGAGGAGATTTCGATGGACTATCGCTATCTCTTTGTGGATGAGTACCAGGACTGCTCTCCGATTCAGGTAAAAATCTTCGACCGCCTGTCAGAGCTAATGGCAGAAAGTATCTGGGTGGGCGACTATAAACAGGCTATCTACGGTTTCCGTGGCAGTGATATTACCTTGCCCAAAGCTGTTGTAGACCGTATTGCACAGGAGAAAGACGGCTGTAAGATGGCTAAGCCACTGGATACGTCTTACCGTTCGCTGCCCGACATCGTGAATGTCTGTAACAAGACGTTTAAGCAAACTTTTGCCGGTGTGCTTTCTGAAAAGGAAATCACACTGAAAGAGCACCGTCAGAATGAGGAAGGAATCACTTCGTTGAGATATTGGGACTTGGCATCTGACGAGAATGTAGGTGTGGCTGGACACGTTGCACGACTTGTGCAGCAAGGCGTTGATCCCAAGGACATCGCTGTGCTGAACAGGGCTAATGCGCCACTCTATGCCTTAGCTGGTGTGCTGAACCAAAAATACGGCATCCCTGCTAGCAGGGAAAATCTTCCAGTCATGGATATGAAGGCCACGCCGCTGGTATTGGCTCTGTTGGCATTGCTGACCAGTGAGAAAGACTCGTTGGCAAAGGCCCAGATTGCCCTGCTGACGGAAGAAGGATTTGGTACCAGGGAAGTGATAGAAAGCAAGCTGATGTTTGATGCTGACGAGAACAACCGTCCGCAAAACTACCTCAATGATATACCTTTGGTGAATCGTCTGCTGCAGCTTCGTCCGATGTTGAAGCAACAGTCGCTGGCAGCACAGATTGAGACTATGATCATTGAACTTGACCTATATAATGAGGTGAAGAAAGTGGATTATACATCAGAAGGTGCTTCTTGTCTGGATACGGTTATCAAGGCTGCAGGAACCTACGAGCAGCATTGCATCCGTATGGGTATGGCTGCAACCGTCAGCGGATTCATGGATTACCTGAAGGTGGTCAATCCTATTGGTTCCGGCGATGCCAACGGTGTACAGTTGCACACCTACCATTCGAGTAAGGGCTTGCAATGGAAATATGTGATTCTGACTTCGCTGAAGGAGAAAATCTGTGATATGCCCAAAACAACGAGAAAGCAGATTTTTGGTATCCACTTCAATTATACCGAACAGCCTTCCGCTGAGAATCCGTATCCGGAAGTGTATATTAGCGTGATTCCGTTCGTGTATGGCACAGGCAATTCGAAAGTTCCTGTTGATATTGAGGATAAGATTGAGCGTATGCCTCAGTTTACGAGAGCCTACGACAACTTCATAGCGGAAAATAACCGCCTGATGTATGTAGGTATGACACGTCCGAAGGATGTGCTGATTATGGTACTGGAGAAAGCCACAAAGGGTAATCACTCGCTGCAATGGCTACAGGACATCGGTTTGAGTAGTGTAAAGCCTGATGACAGCGACCTCTTGGGCGTTGGCTATGACTTTAAAGATGAGACAATTACTGAGACATCTTTCGAGTACCACTATTACGCTGAAAACGAGAAGATGAGGACGCGTCGCATACCATATAACGAGCCGCTTTGTGAGACTGAAAAGAAGGCTATTGCTCCCAGCACCATTCATGAGAAGGGCGATGTGGAAGAACACTTCGATATATGCAAGCGTATGTCAACGGGTTCGCTTGTTGGAAAGACAATGGCTGACGCGGGTGACTGTATCCACCAGATTTACTGCGGCATAGAGTCGCACATTGATGACGAAAACTACTATCGTCAGCTCATAGATAGTTATGGTGTGAAGACATACCTTACCGATGCCGTAGCTATTCGCACGGCATGGGAAAGTCTGACAGCATGGCTAACGGAGCAGTTTGGTGCTGCTACTCATATCTATCACGAGCGTCCGTTCACACTGCTTCGTGATGGTCATGTGCTGACAGGTAGCATCGACTTGGTATGGCAGACCGAAGAAGGCGATGTACTGATTGACTTCAAGACCTGTCCGATGGGCAGGGATGCTATCCTGAAGCCTGAATCAGACCACTATGCTGGTTGGTATGCCGGACAGTTGGATGCCTATACGGATGCCCTTGAAGCAGCTGGTGAAAAGGTCATCAAGCGCCTTATCTACTATCCCGTCAGTGGACTAGTCTGTGAGATTGGCAGGGCATTCCAAGCGCCCAAGCTTGTCATGCATGCCAATGTCTACTGTTTCGATGCCAGCAATAGCTTCGACATTAATAAGATGATAGAAGGTGCAGCTAAAGTACTTGACGCAGCTATCTTGTGTGGTGAGTTTGATCCTGACGAGGAAGAAATACAGCGTACGCTCATGTATATTAAAGGTGGTTCGACCCAGGGTATTGAGACGATTCTTCTGAAGACGGGACTGTTCACCATTAACCTCCCCTACCTCGCATCAAGAACGGATGTAGCTCTTGCATTCACTTTGATGCGAGAAGCTAAGAAGATTCGTCCTGAGTTGGTCATCTACGATGGTGACGAGAACACGTTTGCTGACTTGTCTGAAGAGAACGAGGTGGATACTTATTACTATCGTTTGGACAATATGGCCAATATCATTGAAATGCAGGATGACCATGTGGGAGTGAACGGCATTATGCACGAGTTCCACATCTTCCCAGAATTCATCAAGACACAGATGCCTGACTGCAAGCCGGAGGAATGGATATACAAGGCTTTCGAGGATTTCATTGATATCCAATGGAACTATGAAGGCTATGATAGTTTTAGCCGTGCAGAGATAAAGACTCCACAAGATGAAGAGTTTACTGCACGTATCCTGGCCAACAAGAAAGGATTTGCTGGAGTCTGTGAGAAAGTGATTCTCTTCGATGGCAAAGAAAATAAGATTGTGGACATTGACGAGTTCTTTGAAGCAACGAAAGGCAATAAGTATATCAAACGTTTGGATTATGCCCAATTCGTTATTGATGAGATGCCTGAAAAGAAGTGGAAGGCCTTCTATGACTCCTTCGATGTAGAGCCGATTCGAAAGCCCAAAACTTACCTCTTGCGCTGGAATCCGAAGATTAGCAGCTATACGCTTGAAGATTATCGTCATGATGTTAAATACAATCCTGATGGATTCTGTTCTAACTGGAGTGTATATGAATGGGAGGAAGCTCATGATGGCGACCGCTACTATATGCTGCGTACTGGCGATGATAAGCCTGGTATCGTTTATCGCGGAATCTTTACAAGCGAACCTTATGAGGACGAGGATTGGAACATGACTGACAAACTGCGTCACTATGTTGACATGGACTGCTACGACTGCATTCCTGCAGACGAACAGTCGCCTATTACTATCAAGATTTTGGAGGAGAATATCCCAAACATCAACTGGCGTGCTGGTCACTCTGGAGAACTGCTTAGCGACGAAGACGCTGAAAAGTTGGATGAGATGTGGGAAGAAATGGTGTAAATAATGGCATAACACATGGATATAGGATATATTAATTTTGGTACAGAGGAAAAGAATAACCTGTATAAGGTGATTCAGTCTATACGAGACCATCACGCCATTGATGAATTGGGTATTGGACGTATACGTGATGCCTTTTCTAATAAGATGTTCCCAGGCATGTCTGTCCTGCAAGGGCGTGCCAAGTATTTTGTGCTATTACCATCTTTATATCTAGAAGCTGAAAAATGTCATTATAAAACCGTGGAAGAGGTACGCAATAAGGTGCTGGATATGGAAATTAAACTTACCCGTCAGCTTCTTAATGGAACACCTCGTAAAGAAGACCAATTAAGCATAACAGGAAGTTCATTAATCGACAAAGCCGAAAAAGACAGAAAACAGTATGTTAAATATGACCCGTCATACATTTACTGGGGTGGCCTTGTAACCTATGGCTTTGTTAGAACTGACGGCAGCGTCTATAGATTAATATTTGAGCGATCAATGGCAAGGCATAATAGCCCTCAGAAATATCGTAAGTCTGACGAAGACGACACAGCAGATAGTGAAGATTTATCTGGAACAATTCCGTTGTTTGATACTGGTGGCTTGAAATATGTATTAGACGGCAAATCTCCAATATCCGCAAATCTCAATAAGGCAGAGTCTGAATTTCTGAAAAAGAGAATTGAGCTGTCAGAGAATAGTAAGGACAGTTTGCTAGCTTATCTTCTATGTAATGATATTCCATTGGTGGAGAATTACCAAGACCTTGAACAGGTCTGGAACGAATTGCCAGAATCATATCTATATACATACAAGTTATCCGCAAAATTCTCTCGATATATTTATCTTCTTCGTATTTTTTACAACTATCTTTACGACAAACGTACAGCCAGTGAAGAAGTAGCAAAAAATCAATGGGATGACTTTATCTCCTATTATGAAGATTATAAAGATGAATTTACAGAGAATGCAATGATTGAGATACTGTCGTATGTAAATGAAGATGTAAATGATAAAGCAGTTAAAGATTTCTGTCAGTTCACAGCCAGATGTGTAGAAACAGAAGATTATAAAACGCTAGAAGAACTGATTGTTGCCCGTGAAAAAGCAACTAAAGGATGGTCGAGAGCCAAACTAACAAACTGGGAAAAATATACAGGTGTGCCCCACACTGGCGCTTTTTTCCTTGATTACAGATGGAGTTTGGTGTACAAAATGATAAAAGAAATCAAGGGAGGATTGGAGCATGGCAGCTAAAGGACAAATGTTAAGCGACCACTTATATGGAGATTTACTTGCATCTCCAGGGTATGACGTTG
>Ga0310695_10011636_pt1 | contig 12526 bp, 9 predicted proteins | sample RumenRJG_04DNA_FD_203882 | JGI IMG/M metagenome (GOLD analysis project Ga0310695, IMG submission 203882) | Bovine rumen microbial communities from Lethbridge, Alberta, Canada - RJG_04 (v2) (version 2) | ecosystem: Host-associated > Mammals > Digestive system > Stomach > Rumen | place: Canada...
GCCTTGGTCTGATACTTGGTTGCGAGCTTGGTCTCGAAACGTCCAAGTCGCTGTACGCTAACGTACTTAGTTGGATTTGTGATTGCCATAATGCAAAACAAATTTGATGTTAAACAATAAGTGAACTAAAATATCTGGGGGCGGTAGTTATCCGCCAAATCAGATTCTTTCAATCGGCATTGGAATTTTTCAACTTTCAACTCTCAATTTTCAACTTTCAACTTCCTCCGCCTCCTTTGCAGGAATTGTCATGGTAACGAGCATTTGTCCGTCAACCCGTCTGCATCAGCAATTGCTTCTGTCCGCTTTCACTGCTGTAGTCGTTGAAGAACTACGTGAACATGGTCATGATGTCTTCACCCGTGATGTGGTAAGCACCCTTTGCCATTGTTCCGTCCTTCTTTTGCTTGCCAACCCAGAAACCGTCATTGAGTTGGTAGATGTCGATGTTCTGTGTCATAATTCTTCCTCCTCTTCATCAAAAATGGAATCAATGTCGTCATCGGATGCCTGCTGTTCCACAAACGCCTCGTCAACCGCATCCTGCACCACTTGTGGGTCAACCTGACCTCCGTGTTCGGCAATGTACTCTCCAAGTGTCTGGTCTTCTGGAATGTCGGACAAGACACGCATCAATTCGGGGATAGTGTCAATCTTACCATCCTGCGTGAATTGCTCAATCAATCGCTTGAATTGTTCACCTGTGGTGTTGTCAAGCATGACTTTGTTTGATTTGTTCTTTTCTGCCATATTCTTATGATTTTTTGAATGCTATTCTTTTTCCGTCTGATGTGAGGATGAAGTTGCCATCCATGTCTGCCAAGTACTCGTTCCCGTCGAGGTACTTTGTGAACACCCGTTTGAAAGTTACCGTCACGCCGTCCGTCACGCAGGAGCATTGGCATGGGGTCTTGTGGCATGAGCAAAATCCTACATCTTCAAGGTGCTGCTTGTCTGTAATGACCATATAGCCGTCCTCGTAATCATCATCGGGAATGTTCACGGTGGTGGTGGCGTAGTACTTGCCCAATGGCGCATCGACGAACGTAAAGTAGAAGTTGCCTTCCGTGTCACGGATGCAGTCATCGGGATTGATGTCGAGCGAAATCCTGTGGAACTGGTCGCGCACCACAACATCCCACGGGTCGGTCTTCTGGTCGAACTCGTCTGCCGTTATCACGACTTGATATTTCAAGTTGGTGTGTGGATGTATCATAATCTTTTTGTTTTTAAGTCCAATTTGTATCTATACTATCCGCATGAGGGCTATTAGAATCAATCCCTTGATGCCCTACCCAAACATACCCGAATCCATCGTAAGTGACCTGTGTCGCCGAGTTAGTCCAGACAACGGCTTTACATTCAAGATGCACCACTTGTGGTATCAAAGCGATGCTGACATTATTATATGTATCGTCCCTAAAGTAATTCTTTCCATTGGCTGTCCAAATTGCATCGTCTTGGTTCATCGGCTGCAAGTCCATCATCCCGTCTATACGATTATAATATCCTATGGAATCTATCTTTATAGTGATTTTTCTTCCAATAAGTTGCCGCATCTCATCTGATGTCATGATATGCGTGTTCCCGTCCATATCCGTAGTATGTCCTCTATCAAACAGATTAGAGAAAGCATAATAAGGCAAACGATAATGAACATTTGTTGAAGATGATGCTTCTGGCAAAGATTTGATGTAAATAAAATTTCCACATGCCAAGACATCAATATAATATCGTTTATGGGTGTAACTTCCCTGTTCAGAATACTTGCAATCGAAATCACCCATTTGGTCGGTTTTGTACCATGCCTCGATAATCTTATCCCTGCCGATATTGTGCTCCCAGTCAATTACAGTTATAAGGTTGTTGATCCTTCCCTCTATCGTTACATCCTTGAAATAACCGTACTGAGAGTAGAAGAAACCCTTCAACCAGTCGGCATAGATGTTCGGACGGAACTTACAATCTGCGACTGTCAGTGAGTTAATAGTGATAGTACCGCTTCCACTCTTGTAGTAATGGGCGTATTTCTCTGTTCCTGTAGCAAGGTAAGATATTCTCCACGATGAATCCGATTCGGACTTGGTTCTTTCTGTTAAAGATGTTGAATCCAACACAATAGCATTGCTCCCGTCAGCATCAGCTATCTTAATATGGAGCACAGCACTACCAGTAATGCTGACATTAAGGATGATTGCTTTACCTGTATTTGCATCCCAACCGCCAAGTCGATACCTATATGAAGATGAATACGCCGTATTGCTTACAGTCCTTGCCGTATCATAATACAGCCTTCTTTGGATATTCCTTGCCCCTATATCTGACGGGTCAATGTAATTATACCATCTGATATTGTTCGCATCCCTCACCCCGTCCAACGACACGGAAGAACCATAGTAACTGAACATATAGTCCTCGTTGAATATAGCAGAACCCAGCTTGGCGAAATTGGAGAATATCGCCTCGGAGATAAAATACTTCATGTTGAACATCTGCTCCCAATCTGTTCCAGGATAGCCAGCAGAAGAAGATGGGAACGTGTATGTGCCGTTCTCTCCCTTGAAAGCATAGCATGTTGTGCCATTGCTGCTAACGACACTCACATACGGCGCACTGGTGTCCGTAACAGTGAACGTAGTGCCTGCCAATTCTGCGGAATCTCCTGCATAGTACAGATTTCTTCCCATCTTTCCTTGCAACCCGTCCTTGCTGATAGGGATAGCGATATTGGTAATGACCTTGTTTGCATTATAAGTGGTGTCATCCACCAAAATAAACTCTACAGAGACGTATGGTGTGGAAGAAGTGATGCTCAGCGTGCAGTTTGTCAACGAACTATTCTTGGCAGGGGTCGTATATGTGCCATCAGTCTTCAGGAATCGGTAGAAAACGGTGAACACATTAGAGTTGAGAGACTTGTCTATCTGGTTGGCGTTAGTTCCGACGTGCGTCTCATTGTTGGTGCCGACCTTCTTCACGTAGCCGCAATAGAGCGACTGACTGGATGGAGAATAGGCGTTGCCGTTAGCCTTGAAGTGTATCTTGTCCACATTCGGGGTCAGCTCATAGCTTATGTTCGGCTCACCCGTATTCCCTTGTCTGTTCACTGGTATCTCCAACTCAATCAGATAACCGCTGTGGGTGGTATGTGATGAATCATAGATGCACACGACGAAGGCGTCAATCGCATTAGCCCCATCACGATACACCGTTCTGGAAGAAAGGCTGTATGATGTAGCCTTTCCTCCAGATGCGATGAGTGAATATGAACTTCCCTTCTTCGTGAACACGGCATAGTAGCAGGAGAAGGACTTTGTTGACTGCCCTGCCTCTTGCTGCCAGAACTGGAAGGTGGATGAATAATTCACCTGCGAGACATCAGAGCCGATGTCCACGCTCCCGTTGGAAGCCGTGATTCGGTACGTGATGCCATTAACCAGTAATGATACCGTGAACGAATTTGAAGAAGTTGCCATATTCAGTTTGGGTTTAGATTAAGATGCTGCTTAGTTGTATTCAATGCTGATGACACCTGTGAGCGAACCTTCAAGGGTGTTCACATTGTCTGCTGTGATGACAAGGTTGAACTTCTTGGGCGTAGAGAGGAAATCAACAGTGCGCCATCCGTTTTCATCACCCTGGTCAACATTTGGGATTGGAGCGACATTGCCAGTATAGAGAGTGCCATCTGCTTTCAGGATGCGTACCTTCCCATTATGAACATTTCCTGTCAATATGGACGTTTCCAATTCTTCCTTTTTTGCCATCCAGAACTGATAATTGACGGCTTCGTTGCTACGGATTGCCGTATCGCCACCAGTTCCAAACTCTCCTGCAACAGTGTATTGACCACCGCTTTCAGTATATGTTCCCTGCTTGGATTCAATAACCATTACATCGGGATCTCCTTCATCGTCCAGTCCTCCAACGGCAGTCCATACAAGCGTTTCCGCACCGTCAATGGTGGCATAGAATTTACATTCAATCACAGCGTAGTCGTTGAAGTCGCTACCAGAAATCGTACATGTATGCCCTGTGCTCTTTGCCTGTTTGACAGAGCCGTTAAGATACCACTCTGTCTTATAGGAGTTGGCCGCTCCGTTCGTGTCATACAAAACACCCGTCAATGTGGCAGTGTCGTCTTCGGATGTAAGCACTTGCTTGCTGTATTCAATCGAACCAAACCAAGTGCCGCCGTTGATATTGCTGATGGAGATGTAAAGCGTTCCCCTGACAGGAATGGTGTCACCTTCGTTCTGATGGTTCCCGACAAATGTAATGGTGTCAACATCCACATTGCTTCCATTTGCAAGATTGTTCAATATCTTGAGGGCGGGCTGGTTATTGTACGATGTGCTTTCAAACAAGTTAGCGTATGTTCCCGTACTTTTGTGATTTGCACCAAACGTCAGTAGTGTCCCATTATAATACCACTGTGGGTCTTCTCCTTCTGGCGGGTTAAATGTGGTGCTTGACGCACCATCCATAAAGTCAAGATAGACGATTGGCTGATTGGCAGCGACACTCCAATCTGGAATTGCTTGCGAACCATTCCATGCTTGTGCGGCAGTCTTGGTGGAAAGAAGCCTTGCATGATATGTCGAGCCGTCCTTCAGGAGCGAAACGACAAATTTATTTGATGATACCAAACTCATAATATTCTTGTATTAAGTGATTTATTCTTCGTTTTCCCCTTCGGTCACTTCCTGTGGAGTTTCCTCTTCTTGCAAGGCTTCATCTTCGGGGTCGGGTTCTACGACTGGCTCTGGCTTGGCTGGGCCAAGTTGGTAGCCGTTCTCAATGATGAGGGCTTGCGCATCGCTCTGTGAGATTTCCTCAATCTGGTCATGCAGGCCGTTGAGCATCTCTTGGGGAGTGAGACGTACCCTTTGCAGGTCTTGATGGTTGATGACGAATCGTCCGTCAGCAACACGGTAGCGGGCTTCTATCAATCCCGTTCTGAATGTCAGTTCGGGCGTTGCCAGATAAACATTAGTTACTACTGCCATAATTTTGTGTTTTAGTTGTTATTATTATTCGTCATCTTCCACCACACGGGCGAGAACTATCTTGTCCTCATGGGTAATGGAGTTGGTCTGCACCACTCTGCGGTACGGGCCAAGGAGATATACGTCTGCATACACGTTTGTGTTGATGTTGCCTGCTGCAAGGAACTCTGCCATTTCCGATGATGGGAGTGTCAGTGTGAATCCCCATCCTCTGTCAACAGGAGTTCCTACGTTGGTGAGTCTGGTGTACCAGTGGTAGCGCAAGTGTCTTGCGGCTTCCACATCGTCCATCGTCTTTCCGTTAAGGTTGATGATGTTGAAGAACTCCATATTCTTTACGACATGCGTCAACTTGCTTCCTTGTCTGCATCCAGTGATAATCTCTGGAGTCGGGGTGTCCCATGCCAAGTGGCGATATACGCTGCCTGGGTAGTAATCTCCTGGCACTTGGTAATAGGTCTTCCCTGCAACTGGAGTGTTGTCACTTGATGGCGTGTATGCGTAGCGCGTGAATCGGCGGTAATAGGTCTTACCCTGCTGACCGATGGTGTCAGAGGAGAGCACATATCCTTCATCGTAGTGCTCATACCAGCCATTAGCCACTGGGCTTTTCTGTCCTGCTTGCACTTCGGTGTAGATGTATGTTGCTGCGCCACGTTCACACCAACCTTGACCGACGGGAGATTTGTTGGTCGTATCGGTGATTTCCTTTTCTGGCTTTCTCGCCTTGACGATGATGTCCAAATCATCTCCGTACATGGCATCAATATTGATGGTGTCCGTACCTTGACCTTTTCCTGTTGGTTGGGTTGCCTCCACATAGCAAGGGAATTTTCCGTAGCCGTCCGATGCCAGTTCGTCAATAGGAACGGGAGTTGTATAAGTTCCATCCCTGCCTTGCCATTCCCAATAGACACCTGCGGAGATGTCTTCGGCGTTAAGAAGTGCTTGCGCACGAAGCGTGAAGATTGAGCGCGTATAGTACGTCTTGCCCACCTGCGGGGTGGTGTCGGTTGTTGGTGTATAGACATACGCACCAGCAGAGCCAGAACGCTCGTACCAACCGCTTTCATTTGGGTTCCTGTCAGTCGTGTTTGTAACCGCTGTATAGTCTGCACCAGACTTCCCGATGAATGGAGAGAAGTGAAGCACTTCCTCTGTCAGAATATTGAGTTGTGGATAGACAATGGTCGAATCCCTCATCGTATAGAGATTTACGGTGTCCACGATGTTATAGTACTTACCAGACACGCGAGGGTCAATATACTGGATATTGCATCGTATTGTGACAGGCTTTTCTACTGGAATGTTCTTGCGGACAATAAGTTGGCTACCCGATATGTAATACGGGTCATTGGTGTTGGTGCTCGAAATGGGCAAGTCTGCACCGTTCTGTCCTTCTCCCAATGCCGTCCACAATACCGAATGAAGTGTAGCTGTGCTCGTTGTCTTAGCCTCTTGGTCATATACGGTCACGGTCGGGGTGAGCAACAACGGAGTGATTTCACGATTGGGCTGATACGAGCCATCGTTGTCGTAATACCACTGATTGAGCAGGCCCGTTGCATCAATCCTTATGTTGTCGTCAAGAGGAACGAGCTGGGTCGCCATCACCATTGGCTGTGATACGTTAAGTCTTTTTCCCATATTCTTATACTATTACTTGGTTGTTTACTGTTCTTGTCGTCTTGCCGTCATTGATAGTCACCTTGCAGGTGAATGACACCTTATTGTCCAATCCCCATTCCATCGGCATGTCTTCGTTGGTGAGGTGTAGGATGCGCATACGCTTGTGGTTGGCATTCCATGTTTCGTCACGCTGTTCGCTTTCCGCTGTGGGATGTTCAAGTGAACGCTCCCACCACCAGTTCGAGACTGAAATATCAGCCGTGATGTCCACATTCCCGATAAAAAGGTTTGGGGTAACCACCGTGTCCACATTTCCTCTGTAAAATGCCTGTCCGTTGGATGAAACAAACTCGATGGAGTAGTTCTCGTTTCCGTCTATCAGTTTCCAGTATGGAGAACCGAACTTCGGAGGATAATATGTCGATACACCTCCGCTGACCACAGGCTGGTTTTCAAGACACATCCATGTTCCAGAGTTATGTCTGACGGTGTGCGTCTCATAACGCCCTGTGTATTCATTATATGCTCCATGATAGTAAATTCCGTGCATCGGGCAAGGGAGGTCAACAAGTTGGTCGTATGCTGGTTCAAAGTACTTTCCAGACATATTTGTTCCATCCTCCCAATCCCCACAGAACACAACCGTTGACAATGGCTTGTCGGTACGAGGCGTGACGGGTATGAAATCGTGACATAATATACCTTGCGCGAACAGATAGTCCTTATCTGCAAGGGATGGGTGGTCAGCAATAAGCGATTGATAGTTTGGCCATTGCTTGATGAAGTCAGGAGTCTTGCCGAATGTCATGCCGAAGTTATGTTCTTCCAGCAAAGGCTTGTCAACTTGGCTCAACTTCATGATTCTACCCTCGCTGGCAGAGAGATAGAAGAACACCTGACGTTTCTTGATGTCGGCAATCAATTCCTCTTTCTGCGCTTTCTCTTCGGGAGTATCGTCTGGGAGAACTGGAACGGAATAATCAAAGCATCCCCAATGCGCAACCACCATGCCGACACAAGGAGGGAAGTTCTTATCCTGCGGAATCAAAGTCTGGTCGTCAGCATAAAGCACAACCTGCACTTGGTTCAAGCCCAAACGACCCTGCGCCGTGTTCCTGTCGGCAATAATTTTCATCCATGAGGTGAAGAACTTGTTGCCACCCGAATCGCTTGGAAGGTCATCATAATCTGGAGAGTCCTTGTCAACAATCGGCTGTCTGCCTTGCTGCTTGGCGAAATAAGCCTCCGCGAGTGTGTTAATCACACCCCTCAGAATGTTTCCGTATCTCTGTGCAGTGAAGTAGCCTTCCCACTTGTCCTTGAACGTAAGAATATAAGACACAGAACCGTCCGTTTCGTCAATCACCTGTTCAACTTCCTCAATCTGGTCATTGTCCGTGAAGATGGTGTCACCCTCCTGTGCCTGCAATCGGTTGATACGAAGCTCCTCCGTTTCCAGATAGTTCCTCACCTTCAAGCTCGACACCTCCATGTTGCCGTTCTTGTCAATAGCCCACCCTGAAACCTGTGCTTGGTAGATTGAAGACTGAGCAACTATATCACCACCATTGGCATTCTCTCCATACACCGCCACCTTTTCTACGTGAAGGGTGTCTTCAACTACGGTTTCCCCTTCTATTGTTGCATCGCCTCCTATTGATGTATCACCATGAATAGTCGCATCATTATCCACTTCCAGACTTCCAGAAGAAACAGCGCCACTTCCCTTTGATAGTCCTGCCTCTACATGCACATCGCCGAATGTGGCAAGGTGTGGGTCAGTGTCGGACTGATCCTTGCGGAAATATTTATTATCAAGTTCGGCAATCTTGGCTTTGATGTATGCAGCGACGGAGCGAGTGGTGGCGATGGTGTGTTGGTATATCCATTCGGTAAAGTTTCCGAAATCCGCATCAACGAGAGAGGCATCGTCTCCATGTTGGTTGGTGATGCGGTCGATGAAGGTGTCGCCAGAATTATGGAATGAGAGTTTGTCGAATGGCAGGAGCACCTCGATGATGTTGCTGGGCGATAGGTGGAACATCTTGGCCCATACACCTGTACCATCCTCATTGTTGCCCTTGGCGGTTTCAAGTTGTCCGCTCTGAATGACGTTCAACCAGGAGCGGGTGCCGGCTTCTGGAATATTGATGGTGCCAATGTGGATGTAATAGAATGCGAGACCCGAGGTGTTATTGGCATCCGTATTCGCCAGTGCGTAAGGAGTTATGAGTTGCCCTTCTTCGTCGGTGGCCAATGCAATGTCTGGGTACTGAACCAATTCCTCACCATCTTCCAAGAGGATAGTTCCATCATAATCCACTTCGTAAGGAAGGAAAATCAATTCGCCATTGGTGCCATTATCTGAAGCATCGAGGCGGATATATGCACGGATCTTTGCATCGGAATAGCGATACACCTTATTGCCCCCTACCAGCGCATACCCAAAGACGGTATTATAACCAGTAAAGATAAACTTGCGATACCCCAGTTGTGCATCATAACCTATATTCAGATTACGTCCTGCTCTGGTCGTGAGAAGGTTTGCGATTTTTACAGCTGCTCCAGCCGCCACCGAAACTGAACAAGTTTCAGAGGTTTGGAATCCGTCACTACCTGTGTTTACGTTCAGGTCGATAGAGAGTGCGGACGAGGTGAAGTAGTATAGAGCAGGAGTAATCACCTTATGTACACTTATTGAGAACTTTGTGTTTGTGTTGCAAATATAATAATTCTATTGCAAATTATATGCTTTTTATCCAGAAAAAATAATCAAGTGTAGCATTTTTATTCAATAGACGGGACAATAATATTGAATTTGACCTCTGGAAGTTGAGTTTTTGTTTTGTCAACAAGTGTCACATCGTCCGCTTCGAGGTGAACGGAGATGGTTGCGCTGGTCGTCTCGCCCGTCTTTGGATTGAGAATGGGGACGGCAATCCATACATAGGTCGCCGTGAGAACTTCACGCACAAACCACTCTGCCCATACAGAAGGGATGAATCCTGTGGACATCTCGATCTTTCTGGACGGGTTCTGTGCTTGTGTGAGCAGATTGAGGTTTGGCGAGTATGACGGATTAGATATGATGGGGAACTCGTCAGATTTTGGAGACAAGGAATCCTTTGAGAGAGAGAGGGCAGAGAAAGTTTCCAAGACGCCCATAGAGTTGCGGAAGATGAGTTGGTGGCGGTTGGGATTTTGTTCTGCGATAAGCTGCAGTCCTGCCGTGACAGCAGAAACAGCAGAGGCTTGTGTGCTGACTGTTTCACTTTGTGCAGCGGTGGAGTAGGAGGAAGAGAGTTGGATATCGCCCACGTTCTTCAGTTCGAGGAGGGCAGGGGAGGATGGGTGTTGCGAAGGATTCGCAACAGACAGGACGGAGGTAGTGGAAGCGTGGGGTTTGGTGGTCATGTTTGCAGCAAAGGCTTGGACTGCTGCCGAGGGAGTGAGCGCCATTGTCTTGCGCAGTTGTGGTTGAAGACCACCACGAAGTACGTTGATGCTATTGATGATGCTTGTTGCAGCCCACGCCTGTTCTTCGCCGTTCTCCAAGTAGCGCACATAGGCCTGGACACTCGCCTTGAATGGGACGTACGAATGAGGAGTGAGGTTAGGCGACGGCTCCTGCTGACGGTCAATGAGTTGGTACTCTGCTTGGAGCGCAGAAGAGATGTCGGTATAGAGCACATCGCCAGCAATGGGGATGAACTGCTGGGAAATCTCGTGAACGTGGCCGCCATTGGCAGTCACAACGATGACGAGTTGTGGAACCTTCGCATTGCGGAGACTGTTCACATCTGCGCTCGTGATGGTAGATGAGATGATGATGGGATCAGAAGCGAAGATGTGCTTATAGTTGTCGATGATGGTGGTGGAGTGGGTCATATTAGTTGAGAGTTGAGAGTTGAAAGTTATTCTTTGGGGTCGTCATGCCATGACGACATACACGACAGTTAGAGATAGGAGAGTGTGACTTCGACATGGGAGAGACCTGTTTCGTTATTGACTTCGTAAGAAGTCTTTTCAATGAGACCAGTGTATTGGCCAAAGGTATGCCAGCGATTCTTGTCGAGTTCGCGGAGTTCCTGAATGGTCATGGTCGTGTCAAGGACGATGGTTCGTGCATGAATGAGGAACCAGAAGAGTTCGTAGTTGAACTTATGCAGGAGACCTCGGTGCGCGTGTTGGGAAGCGACGGGGTAGTAATCCGTTGTCGCCGTAGCAGGAACATTGGTGAGGGTATAAGGCTCTGCCGTATCTGGGAAGTAGTAGATGTTGACAAGTGCCTTGATGTTATTGATGTCGGCTTGCACAGCATCATCCTTGATAAGGATGTTCTTGGAGTCACGGAGCGTGGTGGGCGATACCGTTCTTGTAGGGATGTTCGCACCGTAGGTATTCGCCTCAGAAGGAGTGAGCACCATGCCGTCGTCCTGAATGACATTCAGCATCTTACCATTGGCGATGTGTGGATATATGTACACCACATTGGGGAGACCTGTCACGCTCCAACCTTTTGCGGAAAGTGCGGACTTCAGCACTGGACGTAGGGCAAGAAGGTCAGGGTTGGAATCGGGGAAGAGGTAGGCGAGCCAGTAGGAAGCCTCTTGCTGCGTGGAGACTTTCACTTGCCCGTCCGTCACCTTTTCTCCTTGGAACCTGCAGACCTTTTCGGCTTGCAGTTTGAGGGAGACGCGGCCGTCTGTGTCAATACCGCCTTGATCTGTTCCATTATAATCGAACATGTTACCAAAGTGGTCGATGGAATCTGAGGTAAAGGCATAGCCGGTTGGTGTGAAAGCCCAACGAGCGTTGCCGTTGCCATCATAGTCCTCCTGCACGACATCCACTCCTGCGCTATTGCCAGGACCTCGCATGATGCCCAACGTGAAACCTGCATCGTAGGCAGTCAATGGGTCTTCATCATAGCGGACTACAGGCTTTTTGAGCGTGCCACGCGCCCGTTCTTTGTCGTACTTCTTGGCATATTCATTCACCTTCTCCATGTAGTCAGAAGAGTAGCCGTATCTGCCCCAGAACTTGACACCAAACGAACCTGCTTGCCAGAAGGTGGTCGGTTCACTACCATCCTCCTTTGCCCATTGTTGCGCACTGAAACTCTCTGACAAAACCAACTGTTGTTCGTCCTCCAGTTCCACATCCAAGAAGACAGCATACTGACAATCCTCCGCTGTTTGTGGCTGCTCCTTACTGCTGAGCGCGCTGGTACGCTTGCGATGTCCATCCTCTATCTGCGCCGACGTTTCTTCCACCTTACCCACGATATCGCAGATGACAGGCGAGAAACCTATGCTGACTTCCTTGATGCGGTCCGCATCGGTCGCCTCTTTGGTGGTGTCACCTACCCATGCGTCATGAAACATGCCCACCTCGAAGAGTGACGGGTACCATTCATCTTCCGTCTTGGCATCTTCATCCACCTTGATGCGGAACCAGTTGCCAGTCACGGTGTCATAATAAGTGTTTCTGTCGTAAGCACCCTTTTCCTTGCGGATGCCAGCATAACCATTGCGGATGATAACTGGCGATGCAGGATTCTCCTTGTTTGGATCGTAGTTATAACTCGTATCTTCATCACCACCACCGTATGTCATCTTCACACCACGAATATCCTTGTCCTTGTGGTAGGCATGGTGGACGATGGCGGCACTCTTTACAGCAGTATGGTCGTTGAATACATCTTTGGCAAAGACCGCCCTGCATCGCTGTCCCTCGGAATCATAGATGAAGCGGACACCAAAAGCGTTTTGCAGTTCTTCGATAATCTTGAAGGCATCCGTGTCGGGGAAATTCTTGGAGTTGGCATATTTCGTCCATGCGTTGGCAGAAAAGGTGGCATCTCTTTGCACTATATTCGATTTCTG
>Ga0310695_10011638_pt1 | contig 12524 bp, 9 predicted proteins | sample RumenRJG_04DNA_FD_203882 | JGI IMG/M metagenome (GOLD analysis project Ga0310695, IMG submission 203882) | Bovine rumen microbial communities from Lethbridge, Alberta, Canada - RJG_04 (v2) (version 2) | ecosystem: Host-associated > Mammals > Digestive system > Stomach > Rumen | place: Canada...
GATGCTCGTCAAGACGCGCGGCGACCATGCCGAGGCGCTGAAGGCCATACGCGACACCTACTCGCAGACCATGCAGGAGGTGAAGGGAGTGCCCAAGGAGGCCAACGCCCGATATATGGACGAGTACCTGTACGAGGCGCTCAAGAAGGAGCTGGATACCACAAAGATGGTGATCGTCTTCACCGCCATCAGCCTGCTCATCTCTGCACTGGGCCTGCTGGCCATGGCACTCTATCATACCGAACAGCAGCGCCGCAGCATTGCCCTGCGGCGTGTGATGGGAGCCAGCGTGAAGAATGCCTTCTGGCAGATAGTGAAGCGTTTTCTGCTCATCACGCTTGTGGCCATCCTCATCGCCACGCCCCTCAGCGTCTGGCTCATACGTCGCTATCTGGAGGACTTCCCTCACCACATCGCCTTCCCCTGGCCGGTACTGCTCGCAGCCGCACTCTTCTCGCTGCTTGTCGCCGTATGCTCCATCATCGAACAATCGCTGCGCGTTGCTCTGGAGAATCCGGTGAAGAGCATTCATGCAGAGTGATGACAGACATTTTGTCCTCTTTCACGACATCTTGGCCCTGCGTTCCTGTCTTGCATCCCATTTGTTGATACTCTGGCGGATGTCGCTCCATACGAGGAGAGACAGAGAGAGAAAGAACACAATGTTGAATCATAAAGAAAGAAGAAACGCATTATGAATCTGAACAAATTTACCATCAAAGCCCAGGAAGCTGTGCAGGAGGCCGTAAACCGCGTACAGCGTCAGGGACAGCAGGCCGTGGAGCCCGAGCACCTGCTGAGCGGAGTGCTCAAGGTGGGCGAACAGGTGATGCAGTTCATCTTCCAGAAGTTGGGAATCAACTTAACGCTCGTGCAGCAGGCCGTAGATGCTCAGATTGGGTCGCTGCCCAAGGTGTCGGGCGGCGAACCATACCTGAGTCGCGAAGCAAACGAAGTACTGATAAAGGCTGAGGATCTCGCCCAGAAACACGGCGACGAGTTCGTCTCGCTGGAACACATCCTGCAAGCCATACTGACCGTGAACTGCACAGCCGCCAAGATGCTCAAGGACATGGGCATGAACGAGAAGGAACTGCAGAAAGCCATCGAGGAACTGCGCGGCGGCGAGAAGGTGAAGTCGCAGTCGAGCGAAGATACCTACCAGAGTCTGGAGAAATATGCACGCAATCTCGTGGACGAGGCACGGGCCGGCAAGCTGGACCCCGTCATCGGACGCGACGATGAGATACGACGTGTGCTGCAGATCCTGTCGCGACGCACGAAGAACAACCCTATCCTCATCGGCGAACCGGGCACCGGAAAGACAGCCATCGTCGAAGGGCTGGCTCACAGAATCCTGCGCGGCGACGTGCCCGAGAACCTGAAGGACAAGCAACTATACTCGCTGGACATGGGCGCGCTGATAGCCGGTGCCAAGTACAAAGGCGAGTTTGAGGAACGACTGAAAAGCGTCGTGAACGAGGTGACGAAGAGCGAGGGACGTATCATCCTGTTCATCGACGAAATACATACGCTGGTAGGTGCCGGAAAGAGCGAGGGCGCCATGGATGCTGCCAACATTCTGAAACCCGCATTGGCACGAGGCGAACTGCGAAGCATCGGTGCCACTACGCTCGACGAGTATCAGAAATACTTCGAGAAGGACAAGGCACTCGAGCGACGCTTCCAGACCGTCATGGTCGATGAACCGGACACGCTCTCGAGCATCAGCATCCTGCGTGGACTGAAGGAACGCTACGAGAACCACCATCGTGTACGTATCCAGGACGATGCCATCATCGCCGCCGTCGAGCTCTCGGCCCGATATATCACCGAGCGTTTCCTGCCCGACAAGGCCATTGACCTCATGGACGAGGCCGCTGCCAAGCTGCGTATGGAGCGCGACTCCGTGCCCGAGGAACTGGACGAGAAGACCCGACGCCTGAAACAGCTGGAGATCGAGCGCGAGGCCATCAAACGAGAGGGTGACAGCGAAAAGCTGGAACACCTGAACCATGAGATAGCCGAGCTGCAAGAGGAGGTGAACACCTTCAAGGCCAAATGGAAGAGCGAGAAGGAACTGGTGAACCGCATCCAGCAGAACAAGCAGCAGATAGAACAGCTGAAATTCGAGGCCGAGCGTGCCGAACGCGAGGGCAACTACGGCCGAGTGGCAGAAATCCGCTACGGCAAACTGCAGGAGCTGGAAGACGAGATAAAGCACATCCAGCAGCAGCTGAAGGAGACTCAGGGCGCCGCTGCAATGGTGAAGGAGGAGGTCACGGCCGACGACATTGCCGATGTAGTATCGCGCTGGACAGGCATCCCCGTGAGCAAGATGATGCAGAGCGAGCGTGAGAAGCTGCTCCATCTCGAGGAGGAACTGCATCGGCGCGTAATCGGACAGGACGAGGCCATCGAGGCCGTCAGCAATGCGGTCAGACGCAGCCGTGCCGGATTGCAGGACCCGAAGCGCCCCATCGGTTCGTTTATCTTCCTGGGAACCACCGGTGTCGGCAAGACGGAACTGGCCAAGGCATTGGCCGACTATCTCTTCGACGACGAGACTATGATGACGCGCATCGACATGAGCGAATATCAGGAGAAGTTCAGCGTGACGCGACTCATCGGAGCGCCTCCTGGCTACGTCGGCTACGACGAGGGCGGACAGCTCACCGAGGCCGTGCGGCGCAAACCCTATCAAGTGGTGCTCTTCGATGAAATAGAGAAGGCCCACCCAGACGTCTTCAACACGCTGTTGCAGGTGCTCGACGACGGACGGCTCACCGATTCGAAGGGTCGTACGGTGAACTTCAAGAACACCATCATCATCATGACCAGTAACCTGGGCAGCCAGCTCTTCCAGCAGGCCAAGACGGAGGAGGATTTCGAGAAGACTCGTCAAGCTGTGCTCGACCTGCTGAAGAAGACCATCCGACCTGAGTTCCTGAACCGTATCGACGAGACCGTGGTCTTCCATCCCCTGACCTACGGCGAGATAAAGCAGGTAGTGGGCCTGCAGATAGAGGGCGTCAAGAAGATGCTCCGGCAGAACGGTATCACACTGCAGGTGGAAGACTCGGCCGTGGAACTGCTGGCCGAGGTGGGCTACGACCCCGACTTCGGTGCACGTCCCGTAAAGCGTGCCATCCAGCGCCTCCTGCTGAACGACCTCAGCAAGGTGCTCCTCGGAACACAGATCGACCGCCAGCGACCCATCCGCGTCTGGGCCGACGGCAACGGAAAGCTGAGTTTCAGCAACTGACAAAGATCTTCACTACTCATCAAAAGGCAGAGCGCCGATTCCGGCGGCTCTGCCTTTTTTCGTTGCCGAGACGAAGGAAAAATTCACTTTAAGCCCCAAAGATACCAGACATTACACAATTTCTTTGTAACTTTGCACCGCAAATGAATTAATAATATCATACAAGTAATGAAGAAACTTTTCCACTGGATGATGGCCGCCATCCTGTTCTGCGGTCCCATGGTATTCACATCCTGCTCGAACGATGACGAGGAAACCATCGTGCCATCCACAAAAAACTATTTCACGCTGTGGAACTCCTGCGAGGCCCTGACCACCCTGCAAGCCTACGTGAAGGATGTCACGAACCCCGCCTCGCCCAATTATATCAAGGAGGAAGACCGCATTGCCACATTCGACATGGACGGAACGTTCGTCGGCGAGCTCTACCCCACTTATTTTGAATACAACCTGCTCGAGTACCGCGTGCTGGACGACCCAGCATATCGGGACATCGCGCCAGACGATGTCCGCGAGACGGCACAGGAGATTCGCGACTTCGTAAGGGAAGGAAAGCCTCTCCCCTCACACTTCGACATGAAACACGCCGAAGCAGCGGCAAAAGCCTACGCCGGCATGACCATCGCCGAGTTTGACGCCTACGTAAAGGCCTACGCCTCCAAACCTGCCAATGGCTTCAGCGGAATGACATACGGCCAAAGCTTCTACAAGCCCATGCTGCAGGTGTTCGACTATCTGGAGGCCAACGGCTTTACGTATTACGTGGTTTCAGGCTCTGACAGATTCATCTGCCGCGCACTGGTGGAGTCCATCGGCATCCCCTCCAACCGCGTCATCGGCATGGACGTCAAGCTACGCTCCAGCAGCCAAGGCGACGAAACAGGTGTCAACTACACCATGGGCCAGAAAGAGGACCTCATCCGCACGGACGAACTCATCATCAAGAACCTGAAGACCAACAAGGTACTACAAATCACCCAGGAGATAGGCAAGGTACCGGTGCTCTCGTTCGGTAACAGCAGCGGCGACTGCGCCATGCACAATTTCTGCCTGACCAGCCCACACAAGTCGGCCGCCTTCATGCTGATTGCCGATGACAACGAACGAGACCATGCCAACTATGACAAGGCCATCAAGCTGGGCGCCCAGTGGCGCGAAGCCGGCTACCACGTCATTTCGATGAAGGACGACTTCAAGACCATCTATGGCGAGGGAGTGGTGAAGACAGACTTCACCTTCTGAACCCGACTTACTACGTGGTCGCAACGCGCTGAAGCAACCTGCGCGTACGCTGTCGGCCGATGGCCACCAGCTTCTCCGACTTGTCATAGTCGAAGCTACCGAAGCGGCCGAGCTGAATATCCAGGAGGAGATCTGGGCGGAATAGTTCGACCATCAACTTGGAGTTTTGCCGGATCATCAGCGAACTGGTGCGAGAGAGCAGCGTGATATAGTTGAACTCGATGTCATCGGGAATCAGCCGGGCAAGGAGCGACTTGGCAATCGACCTGTCACGCTTCTGCTTGGCATCCATCACCTTTTGCAGTTCGGTCTGCCCCTCATAGTCATGTCCGCTGACGTCCACGCCCATGAGGATGTCTCCCTCGGTACGCGCCACGCGATTCAGGGGTATCGGATTAACAATGCCGCCATCAATGAGAATCATGCCGTCGCGCCGAACGGGACTGAAGAACGAGGGTAGCGAGATGCTGGCACGGATGGCGTCGAAAAGGCTCCCCTTGCGAAACACCACCTCGCGACCATGCAGCCAGTCGGTGGCCACGGCACAGAAAGGCACCGGCAAATCCTCTATCCGAACGTCGGGCACAATCTCCTTAATAGCCTCGATGATCCGCTCGCCCTTCACTACATGGTTGATACTCAAGGAGAGGTCGGCCAGTTCGAGCATCTTCCGCTTGTTGATGGTCTTCATCCATTCGCGGAACTCGGGCAGACGGCCCGTCGCATAGATGCCTCCCACCAGCGCACCCATCGAGCAACCGGCAATGGAGCTTATCTCATATCCCTCGGCCAACAGTTCCTCGATAACGCCGATGTGCACCAGGCCTCGCGCACCGCCGCTCGAAAGCACCAGCGCCACTTTCTTCCTTCTGTTCTGCTTTTTCATATCTATTTTCCAACCATACATCCTGCAAATGTCTCCATAGGGAAGTATCACACTTGCAATGCTCTTACGCAGTGCAAAGATATGGATTTATCCTTAACTCACACCCTCCCTCACCACACATTTTACCATGAAGCACGCAAATTGGAACAGAAAAACAGCGAAGAAGGCTTGCAGGATGAGATATTCTTCGCAGTTTCGGGACGCACACGAAGACGCGGAGATTGAGCCATGGAGGGGCGTTTCGGAGGATTTCGGAAAGAAGTCACACAGATGGCACGGATTACAGATATATGTGCCTGCGGCAAGGGAAGTATTTATCTATGATGGACGATACCGGGAGGACGGGGACGAGGAGCCGGGTCAGGAGGGACGAGGAGCCGGGTCAGGAGGGATGAGGAGCCGACTGCGGAGGGAAACGGAGCCGGGTCTGGAAGGAGAAAAGCTCGGGGCGGACGGTTGGACGGCCCGGGGCGTCTATTCGGACGGCCCGAGGCGTCTAACCGGACGGCCCGAGGCGTCTAACCGGACGGCCCGGGCCGTCTGAAGTCGAAATCATTTCTCGCGGCATATACGATATGGTTTAACGAGTGCAGTTGACTACATGTGAACTTTCTCACAATAAGGGTTGCCCCCCTGCTTAAGCTTGTTCTTTATTCACACAGCCTCGGCTTCAGATTGGAGTTCCGGCGCTATACATATCCTAAATTTGAATAGAGCAACCTTTTTGGGCAGACTTTCTTGGTTATTCCAATAAGTTTCTGTACCTTTGTTGAACACTATTAATAAAACGCAGAAAACAATGATGAAAAGTTTTAATGCCAAACCGTGGCTGCTGCCACAGCCGGTGCTGATAATCGGCACATACGACAAAGAGGGACGGCCCAATGCCATGAATGCCGCATGGGGCGGACAGTGGGACATGCACGAGATTATTATCTCGCTGGGGTCGCACCAGACGACGGACAACCTGAAGGTGAACAGCGAGTTCACCGTGGCCTTTGCCACCCAGGAGACGATGGTGGCGGCCGACTATGTGGGCATCGCCAGCGGACGCAAGACGCCCGATAAGATGGAACGCACAGGATGGACTGCAGAGAAGGCTCCCAACGTGAACGCCCCACTCTTCCGCCAGCTGCCGATGACACTCGAATGCCGCGTAAAGGAGAAGATGGACGAATCGGAGACGGGCTACTATCTGCTGGCAGAGATTGTGAACATCGTGTGCGACGAGCAGTACCTGGGAGCCGACGGACAGCCCGATGTGGCTGCGATGCATCTCATTACCTACGACCCGGTACACCACACCTACATCGCGCTGGGAGAGACCGTGGGCAAGGCATTTGCGGACGGGAAGAGACTGATGTAAACAGCAGGAAAAGAAAAAAGGGGGAGAGAAGACCATGCAGACAGCCATTATTCTCACCGCAGCCATTATGCCAGCACTGCTGCTGTGGCTATACATCTGGTTCAGGGATTCACGCCCCGAACCGCTCCGCCTGTTGCTGAAATCCATCCTGCTGGGCGTCATCATCTGCCTGCCCGTCAGCCTGACGGAACAGGTAGTACAGGGGATGGTGGAGGCACTCGTGGGCACAGGCACTCTGCTGGGTTCCACGCTCGAGGCATTCCTTGTAGCAGCGCTTACAGAAGAGGCGTTCAAGTTACTGGCACTGTGGATAGTACTGCGGCGCAATCCCTATTTCGACGAGCACTTCGACGGCATCGTCTATGCCGTATCCGTAGGCCTGGGCTTTGCCGCGACAGAGAATGTGCTATACCTCTTCAGTTTCATCGAAGACTGGCAGAGCGTAGCCATAAGTCGCGCACTCCTGGCAGTACCGGGACACTACGCCTTCGCCGTGCTGATGGGCTACTACTACTCCGTACATCATTTCACCGACCACTCTGCATGGACGGCCATCTGCATCCTGCTGGTCCCCGTCCTGGCCCATGGCATCTATGACGCACTGGCACTCTCGGGGCAGGTAAGCCCCGTCCTGGGCGGACTGGCCTTCCTGGTGCTCATCTATTTCTGCGTACGCATGCACAAGTTTGCCCACCGCAAAGTCTTGGCTCAGCTGGAGCGCGACCGAGAAGCGTGAGATGAAGTACAGCGCCCACTATCCCGCCCTACTCCGTCTGGGTGTGCCCATTATGACAGGCCAGCTGGCTGTCATCCTCATGAACATTGCCGATACGGTGATGATTGGGCGTCATAGTGCCGACGAGCTTGCAGCCTCAGCCTTCGTGAATGGTATCATTGGCCTGGCACTCGTGGCCGGCATGGGGTTTTCCTATGGACTCACTCCCGTAGTGGGTGCACTGATGGGCAAGGGGGAAACCAGCCAGGTTGCAGAGAAACTGAAGAACGGACTTGCAGCCAATTGCCTGCTGAGTATCATGCTGATGCTCCTGCTGGGCCTCCTCGCGATACTGCTCCCTCACCTTGGACTCCCCCCACACCTGATTCCGTTAATGCGCCCTTATCTGCTGCTTCTTACCCTGAGTATTCTGCCACAGATGGCATTCAACGGATACAAGCAGTTCTCTGACGGCATTCAGGACACGCGCACCCCAATGTGGATCATGCTCGCGGCCAATGTGGCCAACGTGGCGGGCAACTGGATGCTCATCTACGGCCACGGCGGACTGCCCGAACTGGGACTCGTCGGAGCCGGCATTGCCACCCTGTTCAGCCGAGTGATGGCTTGGGGTCTCTGCTTCTACATCTTCCACTTTACCGACCATTACGCACCCCATCGGTACAACTTCCGACAGTCATGCATCAATAGGAGCGACATGCGCCTGCTCTCGCGCATGGGCCTGCCCGTCATGTTGCAAATGGGGATGGAGGGCGCCTCGTTCAGCCTCAGCGCTTTTTATGTGGGCTGGCTGGGAGCCACGGACATGGCAGCCCATCAGACGATGCTCGCCGTCAGCCAGTTGTGCTTCATGCTCTACTATGGCATGGCAGCAGCCGTGGCCGTGAGAGTCAGTTATTTCCGCGGAGCCGGTCAGGTAGCCGAGACACGGCGTACCGCCATGGCAGGACTACACCTGACATGGATCCTGGGGCTGATGACGGCCATTCCCATTTTCCTGCTGCGCCAGCGGATAGGAATCTGGTTTGCCAACGACACCCAAGTGGCAGCTCTGGCAGCGGCTCTCGTGCCCGTATTGTGCCTGTACCAGTTTGGCGACGCCATGCAATGCATCTACGCCAACGCACTGCGCGGCATGGCGGTCGTGCGCCCCATGATTGGCATTGCCTTCGTAGCCTATTTCCTGATCTCCCTCCCACTGGGCTATCTCTTTGCCTTTCCTCTTGGCCTCCGGCTTGTAGGCGTCTGGCTCGCCTTCCCCTTTGGGCTCACGAGCGCCGGTATCATGTACTTCTATTGGTTCATGAAGAGTACGGCAAAGACTTGAGGCTATGCGGGACAGTCATGCATCGCCTTCAACCCGATTTAGCGCACAGCAGTCTATTTATCGGTTCGGGTTTAATCCTCTATGATTTCGCAATAAGTATATTCCGAGAACCAGCGGTCCAGCATCTCTTCCACCTTTGCTTCGATTGCCGGAGTAATATTCTTGCACACCCTCTCATATGCCACCGACAGCGACGCAGCCTCGTCAAACCATCCCAGGATGGGAATCCTCTTGGCATTGAGAAAATCCGTAGGCAAAACGATGTAGGCCAGTGTAGAGAGGATAAGCAACTTGTCCTTCTGCGGCGTATCTTTGCTCTGCAATACATAGTAGAGCAACAACACGGGACGGGCAGCAATCCGCCCCACCTTCTTTGCATACTTCCCGATGTTCTCTGACAGAACTTCAAGGTTGACCATGTTCATTACGTTCATAGTTGTTTAGTCTGTTTTGTCAAATACTCCGTGGTTAATATCCCATATACAATGTGCAACAATCGCGTGCAAAGATACGTTTGTTTTATGATAAAGCAGAAAGGTTAAGCGATAAATCTGTCTGATCAGCGTCTGATTTAAGCATATTTAACAAGAAAAGTGTATCTGCTCGCCACAGGTGAATACTCTCTCCCCGGATTTCAGACAAGGAATCTACTCACACCACACCAAGATGGCGCAGTGCGCGGGCGATGCCATCGTCATCAACCGAGGAGGTGACGTAGTCGGCAGCCTGCTTCACGCAGTCGGAGGCATTACCCATAGCCACGCCCACGCCTGCCGTCTGGAGCATCGGGATGTCGTTGCCACCGTCGCCAAAGGCAATGCAGTGGGCCGCATCGGTGCCCAGATACGAGGCCACGGCTTCGAGGGCACGCCCCTTGGTGGCATGGCAGGCAGTGATGTCGGCGAAAGCGGGATGCCAACGGGTACAGAGTGCATCCGACACCCGAGGCATGATGAGCTGTTCCTGGCTGACAGTGAAGAAGGGCGAAACCTGCAGCACATGCAGCGCTTCCACCTGTGAAGGTTCGAGTCGGGGAAGGCGAAAAGCGGGGATGCGCAACAACTGCTGGAAGAGCTGGCCCACGATGGGCTTCTCGTTCCAGACATAAATGTCGCGCTCACAGACGACGATGGCTGCATAGTCGGCAGAGAGCGCATCGTCAAGGAGCATCCGCACTGTATCAGCCGGGAGGGCTGTGGCGGAGCACACTTGGTGACCATCCACCGTGGCTGACGCACCATTGAGCGTGACAAAGCCATCCATCAAGGGCAGCACTGGGCGAAGCGCCTCGGTATGCACCCACTGGAGTGGCCGGCCGGTGCAGATGAAGAGGCGATGTCCCTGTGCCTTGGCATGAACGAGTGCCTCCTGCGTGGAGTCGGGGACGCGGTGGGTAGTGAAACTGACCAGCGTGCCATCTACATCGAAGAACAGGAGACGAGAATCTAGTTCATAATTCATAGTGCATAGTTCACTGTTAATGGCACATAGTGCACAGTTAATAGCGCATAGTGCAAAGTGGGGCTAACTTCTGTAAAACTCGGCAAAGGCGCGTACGGTATAGAGGTAGTCGTCCACGGCACCAGTTTCGCGGGCACTATGCATGGCCAGGATAGGAGCACCCATATCCACGCCACGCAGGGGCAGCGAGGCACTCAGGATGTTGCCCAGCGTGCTGCCGCCAGCCACATCGCTGTGATTGACGAAACGCTGGCAGGGGACCTCCGCCTTGCGGCACAGTTCGGCAAATACAGAGGCTGAGAGGGCGTCGCTGACGTACTTCTGGGCTGCATTGTACTTGATGACCGGCCCACCGCCCAGCTGAGGGTGATTCGTGGGGTCGAACTTCTCGGGATAGTTTGGATGGAAGGCATGGGCGTTGTCTGCCGAGACCATGAACGAGCGTTCGATCATCTGACAGAACTCCTCCTCTCCCCCGCCCTGTGCTTCCACGATGCGGCGCAAGAGGCTGGCAAGGAAGGGGCTTCCGGCACCCTGCTTAGTCTGGCTGCCTGTCTCCTCATTGTCGAAGATAGAGAGCACACGCGTACGCTCCGAGATCTCCGCATCTGTCTGCAGCAGAGCTTCCAGCCCGGCAAAGACCATACTGAGGTCGTCCAGTCGTCCGCTGGAGATAAACTCGTCGTGAAGGCCAAAGGTACAGGCAGGAATGGCATCGCAAAGGTAGAGGTCAAAATCGAGGATGTCATCCTCGGCCACGCTCAGCTCAGCGGCAATAAGGCGCATCAAGGAGCGTCCACGCTCCAGTTCATCGCGCACGATGCCCAGCAAGGGCAGCATGTCCTTCTGGCGTGAGAGTTTGACTCCATCGTTCACCTGACGGTTGAAATGGATGGCCAGATTGGCAATTTGGAGCAGGGGACGCTGGATGTGGAGCAAGCGGGTGACGGGCTGCATCGCACTTTCACCGCGCAGGATAACGCGCCCGGCCAACGAGAGCGGGCGGTCAAACCATGTGGACATGATGGGGCCGCCATAGACCTCGACATTCAGCTTCACGAGTCCGCCCTCACAACCCATCTCGGCATTGGGCTTGATACGGAAGGTGGGTGAGTCGCAATGGGCACTGATAACATGGAAACCGGCATCAGCCATTGGGCGGTTTCCCAAATGGAAGGCGTAGATGGACGAATCATTCTTCTTCACATAAAAGCGATGACCGGCCGGCATCGGACCCAGGGGGCGGGATGCGTCCAAGGCCTCGTAACCCGCTGCTTGCAATTCTCTCTCCAGAGTCCGTACAGCGAGGAAATTCACGGGCGAGGAGTTCAGACGTTTGATTAATCGTTGTATCATAATAGCGAAAAATGTTTTGTAATATGGACAAAAAAGCGTAACTTTGCTCTTGCAAAGGACAAATATACGAAGAATTTTTGTGAATCCGATGAAAACGTCTGATAAAATCACTGAGCAGCCCTCACACTTCAATCATCTGGAGCGCATGACGGTCTCGGAATTGCTGCACCACATCAACGAGGAGGACCATCGGGTAGCCGATGCAGTGAAGGACTCGATTCCCCAGATAGAACGCCTCGTGGAGGCCATCGAGCCACGCATGCAGCGCGGAGGGCGCTTGTTCTATATCGGTGCAGGCACCAGCGGCCGTCTGGGCGTGCTGGACGCCAGCGAACTGCCACCCACCTTCGGCGTGCCCGAGACATGGGTCACAGGCCTTATCGCCGGCGGTGACAGGGCCCTGCGCCACGCCGTGGAGAACGCCGAGGACATCGCCGAACAGGGATGGAAAGACCTGACCGTCCACCACCCGACGGAAGACGACTCGGTCATAGGCATCGCTGCATCGGGCACCACGCCCTACGTGGTGGGCGCCGTGCGCAGAGCCCGTGAGGCCGGACTGCTGACAGGTTGCATCACCAGCAACCCCTCCACCCCGCTGGCTGAGGCTGCCGAGTTCCCCGTCGAGACAATCGTGGGACCCGAGTTTGTCACAGGTTCCAGCCGCATGAAGAGCGGCACGGCCCAGAAGATGGTGCTCAACATGCTTTCCACCACACTCATGATACGTCTGGGACGCGTAGAGGGCAACCGTATGGTGAACATGCAACTCACGAACGCCAAACTCGTAGACCGCGGCACCCGGATGATTCAAGACACGCTGGGAATCAGCTACGACGAAGCCCGCCAGCGGCTGCTACAGGCAGGAAGCGTAAGCCGGGTGCT
>Ga0310695_10011643_pt1 | contig 12512 bp, 9 predicted proteins | sample RumenRJG_04DNA_FD_203882 | JGI IMG/M metagenome (GOLD analysis project Ga0310695, IMG submission 203882) | Bovine rumen microbial communities from Lethbridge, Alberta, Canada - RJG_04 (v2) (version 2) | ecosystem: Host-associated > Mammals > Digestive system > Stomach > Rumen | place: Canada...
GTCCAGATGTACTGTCCACCGCAATAGGGCGTGTGTTTCACCACATCCCAGTTCGTCTCGTGGGTCGTTGACCATGAGGCGTGCATGTTATCATAAGCCGAACACATATAGGTGGGATCGGTATAGGGCAGCCACCACTCTTTCGGAGCCACAATCACAGAATCAGAAGGCATCATATAGAAACCGCGTGTCTGCAAGGCAGAGACACTCTCTGACATGATAAAGGGCTTGCCAGGGAAGTTCTGAGGCACATCCTTGATCCACTGGTGATGATAGTTGAAACCGATGATGTCGATGGCACCACTCCTGAAGAGGTGGTTACCCGGGTCGGGCTCGTTGCAGCCTGCCGTGATGGGGCGCGACGTGTCGTAACGACGTATAATCTCTGCCAGATGCCGTGTGAGAAGCGACTGTACGGAGAGCTCCCCTTCCTTGGCGAGTGTAGAGGCATCGTGACCTGCATTCAGGATCAGGTTGGCCTGTTCGAGTGATAAGGTGTCAGCCTCAGCAGAAGACCACTGCTCAAGCACCTCGTTTCCGATACTCCACATAAGGATGGAGGGGTGGTTGCGATCGCGAATCACCAGGTCGGAGAGATCGCGCTCGTGCCACTCATCGAAGAAACGGGCATAGTCGTTCTGTGTCTTTCTGCGGCGCCACATGTCGAACGACTCGTCCATAACGATGAGACCCATCGTGTCGCACATATTCAACAGCTCCGGAGCTGGTGGGTTATGTGAAGAGCGGATACTGTTCACACCCATGGCCTTCAGTTTGGTGAGCTTGCGGTGGAGGGCATCCTCGCTGAGTGCAGCTCCCAGACAACCGAAGTCGTGATGCTCGCAGACACCATTGATCTTGAAGTTCTTGCCATTGAGCCAGAAGCCCGTCTTGGCATCAAACTTGAAATCACGGAAACCTGTGGTGGTCTCTACCTCATCCACCACCTTGCCATCTGCGATCAGTTGTGTGCGGACTGTATAGACATACGGATCCTCGCACGACCACTTACGCGGCTTCTTGATATTGGCAGGCTTGCCATTGGCATCGAGCCAGATATTCTTAACAGTGACCTTCTGGTTGGTGGGATTCTCATAATCCACCTCTACCTTGCCGTTGTTCACAAAGACACCCCAGTGCTTCACATGAATCGGATGGGTCTTCGTGAGCCATACATGGCGGTAGATGCCGCAGCCGGAATACCAGCGGGAGTTAGGCTGGTCGGAGTTATCCACTCTGACAGCTACGAGATTTGTACCAACATGAATATAAGGTGTGATATCGTATTCGAAACTGGAATAGCCGTAGGGACGATAGCCCACCTTCTGTCCGTTCACATAGACAGTGGAGTTCATATACACGCCATCAAACTCCAGGAAGAACTTCTCACTCTTCACCTCTTCACGTCCCAGTTCAAAGGTCTTTCTATACCAGCCAATGCCACCAGGCAGGGCACCACCGCCAGCACCGCTGGGGTTCCCCACAAAGAAATCACCCTCGATAGCCCAATCGTGAGGCACATCGAGCTGCCGCCAGGAAGCATCATGATACTCGGGTGTTGCCATCGCTGCCGTATCAGCGAGGATAAAGCGCCACCCCTTATCGAAACACAAACGCTCACGGGCCTGTGCAGAGAGTCCCACACAGGCCAGTATAGCCAGTAGAATCGTTTTTCTGATCATCATAAATATTTAATAGTTATTGGTATGTTATGTAGCTTAAATATCTCGTTCCAGATAGGTGAAGGTAGTATCACCGATGGTGAACTTTGAATTATGATAAAGTGTGCAACTGTTGCCCGGTTTGAGAGAATTTGTGCCTACCATCACACCCTCTTCAAGAGCCGTCAGACGGATACCTAATCCCGACTGCCGCAAGTTGGCATGGACTGGGGCTACCTGACCCTTAATATCCCACGTCATCTGCAACGAGCAGTCGATAGATTTACCGATAGTGACCACCTCTTCAGGATTATTGAGGAACCACTTGTAGATAGCGATATCCATTTCCTTAACCGCACCTTTCACATTGAGGAAGTAGCGTTCGGATACAGGTGCCATCTGTGCCACAGCCAGTCCCACACCCACACTATAGAAGATGCAGCTGAACAGTAACAGCACACGGATATCCAACTGCATGACTCCCCTGAACAGAATTGTCCACAGATAGACAGAGATTACACCCAACAGAATAGCTAACAAGAGGATGTATTTACGGAGATGGATCCTGGTGTCGGCTGTAGAAACAAAGGCAATCATCAAAGCCATTGCCGCCCAAGGGATCCAGTCAAGCACAGCCACCCAAGGATTCATATTCAAGGCAATAGAAACGGACTCGATGAGCAGGAAAATGAGATAAGAGAATACTGAGACAATAATCACACGCAGGCAGATGCTGAGCACACGCTTGAGGTGGAAATGACGCCGTATTGTCAGAAGTGTCAGGGCGAAGGTCAGACAGGCACTGAGACATGTGCCGAACAATGGTACATAACCCTTGTTGGAATCCTGATCATTGAACACTGCATAAGAATCCACTTCAACGATCTTTGCTTCAACCATCTTTGCGACCAAAGTGGGGACTTCATTATCGAACCCTAATACCAGACTCACATACAAGAGCCAAGCCACCATAGCCGCCGCAATGGAGACAATAATCCACTTCATATAAAAATGTGCATTCTTAGGATCGAAGAGATTATCATGATTATAATAATGTGAACCCGTCTGGCAATGCCGTCCATACTCCGGACAATGATAGCCGTTCTCATCCCAGCAGCTCTTATGCATCACATGCTCACACTTCACCACAATATCATCGCCAGTCTCAAAGGGAGCCTTACAGTAATAGCAAGTCTCAGAAACGGCGATATTGCCTACACTCATGTTGCCTGGAATATACTTCACAACATAATCTCTCAAGAAAAGCTTATATCTGATGAATGGTATCAGCAGCTGGAATACGAGATAAACGAACAGGATAGCAAGCAGACTGAGACCGACGCCCTGAAGGAACATCGAAATCTGGGTATAGCCATTAACTATCACAGGATTATAAGCATCGCCTAAGATGATGGAGGTAGTGGCTTTACCAATAAGATGTCCGTCATCTTTGGCCAGGAGTTCGATGAGCATGGTATGGGGAACACCACTATAGACTTTGCCATCGGGGTTCTCGAAGTCGAACTCATTGGCAATGATGTTTGTACGTTTCATACCCATGATATTCTCCTTCAAATCTGCCCAGGTGAACTGTGTCTCATAGATGCCACCGTAATTCTTTGAAAGCACCTTCATGACACTCTCTGCCTGATTACTCGTGGCGAGTGCATCATTGGTAGAGAAGCAGACGGCACTGATAGAGAGGAAGTTCGCTGTCAGCACAGAATCCTGTTTTATCAACTGTTCCTGCAAAGTAAAGTGGTCAGGATCTATCGGTTCGTCATTATCGCCATAGACCACTTCATTGGAGAATACCACCATCGCCACTTTCTTGGCATTGGCCCAGACACCCGCACGATCCTCAATCTCTTTCTTCTTCAGCATGATAGAACGATAAAGCAACTTGGGTTGATCCTGCTTGGACACGAAACGAGTGTTAAGCACATAGTCGGTAGCTCGCATGGTCTCGCTGACAGACTCCTCATACATAAAAGCAAGATAAAGATTCAGGCCAAAAACCGTACGTATCTCACGAACTGCTTTCAACTCATTATCCACGATGGGTTGCGGCAGATCCAGATCAACCAGCACCAGTACCTTCAAGCCTTCCTTAACCACCTGTTCGCCCTCGGAATTCCTCACATAAGTGAGAACAGGATGACTGCTAGAAGTATTCGGCACTCCGCCAATAAGCTCGGTAGCCTTCACTACAACCTGATTGGTATCGGTAAGCGCATAAGGGCCAAGGTCTTCCTTGATGGATGTGAATATCTTGAACCGCTTATAGCCAGGAGAGAACTCCACCCCCATCACTTCAAGTTGATTGGCACTGATGGTAGAGTCGTTCTCTGACTCCGTGCTGAAGATATCCTCCAATTCTGTGTCATCAACATTTGCATTCGTCAGTTGGTCGCATCCCACCATGGAAGCGGCAATGAAAGCAATCAGTAATATACGATACATATTCTTTATCATGCGTTTATACCTTTTTCGTTTATTTAGATCATAGGATACTTGGAATCCTTTCCTTGATTATTCATCATTTCTTTCATCTTCTTCATATTAGCCAACTTATCCTTGTAAGCTTTGTATCTGGCAACCACCATCGTGAAGAACAAAAGGATGATCGATACAGCAGCCAGACCCATCACATAGTCCTTGATACGCAGGAAAATTGGTTTATACTCCAACGCCTGCACCTTCTCAGATACACTCTTCATCACCACGAACTGCTCGTCGAGCACATTCATACGAGGCTGAAGCGTAGGTACCAGTTCTGCAGAAGCCTTAGCTGCATCGTAGCTTGCCTGAAGCTTCTCAAAGATCAGCGATTCACGTGCTTTTGCCTTCTCAAGCTGGGGAGCCAGATTCTTGACAAGCGACAACTTATAGGCACGTTGATAGAGTTTCTTATAGATAGCTACCTGACTGATGATGAACTGATCGGCACTAGCGAAATCAGAAACGGCCTTCACCATCGCATCCCTCGCATCAAGCGTATCTTTCACCGACTGCTTCAGCGCCTCGATATTGGCCACCATTGTCATCAGATCTTCGTCGTTACCGATATCCATCTGTTGAGCCTGCGTATAGGTGTTCCACATCACGTCTAACGAGTTATACCGCTGGTCGTAGTTTTTCATACGCTGTTCAAGAACATCAACGAAATTCTTGGTGAGTCCCAACTTGACATCTGGTGCCAAGGAGATACTACCCACCATTTGCAACTGGGTAAAATCATCGGAGAACTGACTCAGGCGTGATTCAATCTCCAGTTTCAGCGCCTGTTCCTCGGGCGACAAAGCCTCTGTCTTTTTTCCCTCTTTTGCATCCTGCTTCAGAGGCACAGCTTGTTCCTGCGCCATCAGAGAACCCGAAAGCGTTAAGCCCAACAGAGCCACGACGATATATTGAAGCCAATTACTCATTTCTCAACAAAACTCACTCTTTAGCGGATAGACACGTCATGTTAAAGTAACGTACAGCGGCATTGAAGATGGTTAATGCCTTCTTCTGTTCTTCCGTGACGCCAGCACGACCTCCGATAAGTTCATTTCCTGACTTGATATTATTTTGGCCATTAGTGATCAGATCCTGACGTTCTATGGGATCAATGCTTATCAACCAGCGCGACACTGTCTCGTCAATCTGACGGGCTTTCACCATCAGTGTCTTCAAGTCTTCAGGCGATAAGCCGGAACCACCACCAGAGCCAACGGGCCCCACCACAACGCACTTCATGGCTGCAATGGAATCGACATACTGGTTATACTCATTCCATGCTGTCTGAACATCGGGACACGGACTCTCGACTTCCTTTGACTGGAATTGCCCTTGGATGGTGGTCTTCATCTCCTCAAAGATCTTCAACGACTCCTGAGAACCCACCTGTCCGCTACCGTATTTCTTCTTAAAAGAGGTATAACTCTGTTTTACACCATCCAACGCCTTCCTGGCACCCTCCACATCAGCGTCGAGGCCGAAGCACGGATTGCGTTCAATGGTCACCTGATACTGTATGTTCAGATCCCGACCAAACGGTATCTCAAAAAGATTATACTTCTTCTTCTCGGTCTTATCAATCAGGAACACATCATGGAGCGTGATATTCACCTGTGTACGTTTGTTAAGGATATCAAACGTCTGGGCTATGAAATCATTCTCCATCTTATACTCGATGGGAGTCGGCTGCAGACCATCATAGTCGATCCAACGCTGGAAGAAGAACTCCTTCCTCGGTTGGGGAATAGAGGCCTTGACAAGCTTCGTGATGCGATACTTGTCAGTAGGTTCGAATGCCACCACGTAGGGGAGCTGAGCAGGGCGGAGTTTGCGTCCCTTGATCAGCGGTTTGAAATGCACCTTATCCCAGAACACGAACAGCGACCGATAGGAGATCAGGGTCACCGTCAGCGTATTGGCATCCTCTTTGAACACGAACTTCACCATCAGATCCATATCCTTACTATCAGGTTTTAAGGATATATGATCCGTATAAGACTTCCCTTGCGCTACACTGATAGCCCTGACCGTCTGCGCCTGAATGCTAAACATCCAGAAGCAGCCTGTCAGCAGAAGTATCATTCTATGTTTTATATTCATATGCTTTTATGATTGCTCAAAATAAATCCATTCTTTGGGCTCGCCTTGATGGGTGACCCAAGCAGCTACTTTCAAATCCTCTGGATACGGAGCCTCTATCAGTGCATGATAGGTATCATAGCGCAGATAGGAAGCCACCCGCAGAACGCCCCACAGCAAATCCGTATAGGTATCAGTCATATTCAGGCAAACCCGTCCTGCAAAGTCTCCGAAGTATCGGATGTTCGGATGCCAGGGATGCGGGATAGACTGTCCTGCGGTATCAGTAGTGAGGAAATGCAACGAAGGCGGTGCATCCACACAGGGATAGTTATGCGGCAGATCGATCATCATCTGGAAACACGTGGCATAGAGAGGCAGGTTTTCTACCCCAGGCTCATTGAGTGCCTCCTCGTGGGTCACACCACAGATACTACGCAGATGATAGGTCACAAGATAAGACGTAGGCAGACCGTCGGTGTTACGACGCGTCACCTTGCAGGAGATATCCTGACGGTCAGCCAGTCCTGTCTCCAGCTGCTGCCACTCATACCACAGACGACGGTTACGTCCGTGAAGGGCAGTGGCATCAAAAGCCTGTATCTCACGCTCCATCATACCTCACAATTCTTGTCATCAACCTGGAATAGGATCTGGAACTAAATATACCAAGTCGCCATTCTGCACATTATAGTCAGCCAGTTTCTGATCCTCACGCCCGATACGCGGACGCAATACCCTAATCTCATGAACCTGAGGATCTTCCTTACCAAAGAAATAATCCAACGGTGCACCCGTCTGATCAATAGACGGGAAATCAAAAATCAGACGTCCGTCTTCTCCAATGGCATGGCGCAGATTATCCATCAGTGTAGCTAGAGGGGCATCTGGATTCACAACCTTGAAGCGGACCGTCTTATTCTTGTAAGAGATATCCAATAAGAAATCTTCCATATCTTATGATTGTTGTTTATCAATTGTTATTGTTACTTGTATAGGATATATGTTCGCACTTCTTACACTTATCATAGCCTGCATCAGCGTCTCTGCCTGAGGAATCTTCTCTTCAAAGCCACGGCGAATAAATGTGTTCTCATTCAAGATGATCTCGACAAGTATCTCATAGCCTGCCTCCCATCTTTCTTGTTGCTGACGATGACTGACAGTGATGCTCTTCACCATCTGACGGGTAATACCATAACGCGTCATCAGCTCCGTATAACAGAACAGCTTGATGTCGGCAGGTGTCACCAGACGATCATTAGTGATCATATAATAACGCGACAGAGTAGCTTCCTCCAATTGGTCACGCACCTCATCGCTACCAGGCACAGGTGTGGCAATCAGTCGCACAGAGTTATTATTAAAACCTGCTGGCGGTTGGAAGGTGCTGTTATCAGAAAGCTGGGCATTGATGGCCGAGCCTGAAGTGGTGACATAGGTAAGGGATAGCGAGACATCATTGCGAATGTCTGCCGCACGGGGATTCAGCATCAGATAGACACCAGGGATACGCTCTTCTGCATTTGCCCGGGCGGCATCACGCATACGTGTCAACGTTTCTATCAGACTATAGATCACCTTATCGTTGGCCTCCTCACGTAACGACTGGAAAGCATAGAAATCGGTATAGTAGTGACTAATGAGAGAATTCAACAAGACCACAAGACGTCCCTGATTGAAACGGTCAGTAGCCATCTTACGAACCTCTACAGGGAAATGGCCGAAAATCTGGTCGGTGGAGGGACGTAACATATGCAGGAACTGCTGACTGGAACTATCTACCTCATTGCCTAAGCTTTGATAGCCTGCCACCCGGACGATTGGCGTAGCCGAACTAAGGTCAGCGGTATGAACCTCAGCATTCACCAGGATAATACTGTTCAGGATCAGATTGTCCTTATCAAACACAAAATCATCCTTGATGCCAGAGAACTCAAACACCAGATCAACACTGTCCGTCTCTGCCGGCAGAATCTTATGAGACAGACTCTTCACACAATACATCCTGACATTCTGACGAGCAAACAGGTCCAAGCAGGACACAGCTGCATTATATGTCTGAGTGCCATTGTAAAGTACGGTGTCGATATCAAAACATGGCGAGAGTGGCAGTTCAGAAAACTCCCAAGGACTGACTATAGGCAGGATTTGTCCTTTAACCGTCACCTTGAGGTCCTTGAAACTACGGTTCTTCACCACAAAACAAAGTCCAGAGAGATCAGCTATAGGGCTATCGGACTTCAGAGAGACTTTCCAACGGCGTCCGTCCATTCTGACAATCGAACGGATCGTGACATTGAGCACACGGGTTTTAAGCAGAGGAATAAAACTGGACTCAGTATCTGTCAACGTGAAGACATGCTCCTGTGTAAGCTCCAGATGGGGAAGAGTTGGTTGCAAAGTAGCCTGGACAACGGCTGTGGCAGGAATGGCATGACCTACCTCATATGGTACCAGCATCCGTGAGAACTCTTCCAGAACCTCAGCCTTCATGTGGTCCAATTCGTTCTCCAATTCATTCGACTGATAAGCCAATGCTGTCAGCAGCAACGAGAAGACAGGATCCTGCTCGATGCCCTCTAACTGGTCAGGATGGTCACTACTACGCCAGATGCGGATAGCCTCCTGCATCAGTTCCTCGGCCCTCTGTTTATTTTCAAATATCGTCTGTTTCATGCTTCTTTATCGTATTTATTTCCATACACGCAATGTACCCTTGTACAGATACCCTTCCTTTGTTGCAGCGATGACGCCTTTGATTGTGATATACACCAAACGTTCTTCGCGGATATAGGTCATTGTCACTGCCACATCGTCAAGTCGTTTCTCATAATCCTTCACAACCTCTTTAAGCTCAGCTGCGAAGGTATTCATATTCTTCGACGAACCAGAGATCTTCTTAGAATAGAGGTCGCGTAAACCATTCTCATAGAGCGTATCACCCGAATTGTAGATGACACCCTCATGCTCATCGAAGATCTCGAAACGCATATTATTGAAGACAAAGCCATACTTGGAGTCTCCAATACTATTGTAACGCGGTGTAGTCAACAACATGTTAATCGCCTCATCAATCGAGCGCTTGATGTTATTTTCACGGGCCAGGCCGGTTTTGACCACCTTCAGAGGTATTGACAGGTATGCCATAAGCGTGTTAGATCAATGGGATAAATCGTTCATTTTCTGGTTCAGGCACATAAAGCGCATTGAACAGGTGTTCGAACAGCTCTTCGTAGAGGCGCTCGTAGAGTTTCTCCCTCAAACTGTCCTCCATCATATTCAGAGAGTGGTTCATCTCCGTACGCAACTCCTCCATGAGCATCGGCTTCATCTGGTTGTTGATATAGTCGGTGAGAGTCTTCGTCTGCTCCTCCAGAGCGTTCTGCATTTCCTCCTTCACCATGGCTATCAGCTTCTCTTTCGTCTCCTCCAGAAGTTTGACGATCAACTCCTCATGCAACTGGGCATACAGCTCTGCCTTCGCCTGTCGCAGAAGCGCATCATAGTCGATGGAATTATCAACCAGCACCACCTTGTCGAGCACGGCAACTGCGCCCGTCAGATAGTCTTCAAACCAGTTCAGCCACAACTGGACATCCACCTGTCTTGGTTCTGGAATAGTAATCGACTGCTCCGTGTTGGGGCTGATGATATAATAATCGATGGCATGGGCAATCTCCTGCAACAACATCAAGAAATCATGTACGCTGTTGCGCAGACTATATCCTTTCATGATGAAGAGGTAATGTAGGAGTGCCCGCTTACCGTCACCTTCTTCCAGATTCTGGTGAGAGGTAATGGTACTCAGCCTACCGACGTATTTCTCCACATAAGTAGCGAACTGCTGGTTGCAAGTCATGAGCAGACATGGCGGTATGTAGGCGGTGTCGATAGAGAACATACCATCCTTGACGTTGAAGTGTACCAATGGCATCACATCCTGAGCCTCTGCCTCTTCCAAAGAAAGAAGAGCATATTCATAATGTGGACGGAGATAAGGCACACCTTCTTTCTCAAAGGCTGTCGTCGTATCGCTTATGCCAACAGTCAGATAATAACTGTCACCAAACAACATGGGAATAGGAACGATAGCCTTCTCGTCGGCATCAACAATCTTACCCGACGGCAACAACGCCATACACCGGAGGTTCTCCACCTCAAAAGTATTCTTGACGAAGACACCCTTACAACTCAGTTCCGTTCCAGGCAACATACCCATCTGCGTGCTTCCCAATGCAGCACGGATGGCAATCTGTTGCTGGAAATCCAGCTTCTCCTCCAGACCGATGAAGGTCTGGGCTGTAATCTCCATGCCTGGTAACCAGTTTATTTTTGAATTCAGATCCATAATCCTACTGATTTATTGATTCAGTTCTGTATTATAATTCAGCATCAGGCCACCACCAGGATTCTGAGGAACCATATGCTGTTTTATTTCAATTTCACATTTCACGTCGTATGGAATCAGCCACTCTTTCAAGAAAGCAACCAATGGCTCCAACGATTTTACCTGCTCCTGATAGGTTTCTAGTGTCAAATCAGGTATCAGCAACTTATAAGTCACCTGAGGCAGCCACAAGCGTGTCGTGTCTATAGGACTATAACGACTTTTCACCATCTCTACCTCACATTGCATCAGGGCACCCAAGATGTTACCTACCAGACCAAGGTCACCCCGCCAACGACTCACATACGGTAATATAAATGCAGCCTCCTTCACCAGACTATTCTGCTCTGCCTCAATATCAAAATTGAAATATTCCTTCAGCAGATAGCTCAGCTTCTGCTCCAGAAGCTCCGATGCCTGACGCTCTATCTCCAACTTCTTACGAAACACATAGGTATCGAAAGGAGAGAAGGCTTCGTTCAGCAGTTCTCTGCGCCATTCCAGTTCCTCGTATTTCTCACTGAAGTCTTCTCCGCGAAGATCATCATCTCGCGTCAACAAGCCCTCTGGCAACAGACGCAGGAAACCATCGCGCGTCAGGATTGCCTTATCCTCCTTCTCATACAAGGCGAGGATATCCTGGTTGTAGTTTCTGTAGAAAGTACCCTTGCTTTGAACCATCCATGTCCTGCTCATTTCAGGATAGAGATAGTTCAACAGCACTTCGGCCCTGATCTGACTGATATTCCTATTAATTTTCATTGTTCGCTCATTTCAAAATAATAATCCTGTCCATCGGCCACTATATGCAGCACATCATGGCTGGGAATACCTAATTGTGCCAGTGTCAACTCACCATAAGGGAAGTCGGCATTGATCTCTCTATATTCATGCTGGTACAAGCCACTGAAAGGAATGCCACGCAGGGCATCTGCCTTTTCCACGAAAGCCTCTACAGCATGACCAGGACACATCACTTCCGTACGACAGTCGTTAGCACGTTCTGCCACATAATCCACAAAACAGTCGTTCTCCAATAAGATGGTCACCGACTTGGCACCTAACTTCTGACTCAAAAGTCGAAAAGCCTCTGATACCGATGACTGTCGTGAGAGTTCTGATGGACGTATGGGAGTCCAACACTCATGAACGGCACAGTCGTCATCATAAGCCTGGAAGTCGAGCAACTTGGTGGTCAGATGCTGCCCGTCATAGTAGAACATCTTTCCACAAAGGGAAGTGAATGTCCCCTGTTCCAAGGCCTCCTGATGTACCAGTTTTAACGCTTCCTGCACCTGTACGGCTCCGATCACCGAAGCCATCAGGGAAGTGGTTGGAGCTGATCCCGCCTGCTCATGCCGACGAATCACACCTGTACACGACATCCGCTTCGCCATGTCACGCAAGCCTTCCGGCCCCAGGTTACAGGCATAGCAGTTCTTACCAGGTATAAACACTCGCGCCGTACCTTCGAGTTCCTCGATAGCGCCATCAACCCAAGGCACGCTTGCACGCATGCACAAACGGTTGATGCAATAACGTGCCCAACGGTTATCCACACAACCGATAACCACATCCATGCGGCGGATCAGCGAGAGACCGACATCATAGGCCACATCACCACAGATGGTCTGAATCTCTAACATGGGATTCATGGCTCTCAGGCGTTCCGCAATCACCTCCACCTTCAGGCGATGCGCATCGGCATCAGCTTTCGAGAAGAACACAGAGCGTGAGAGATTACCTACCTCCACCACATCGAAGTCAACAACCACAAGATGTTCAACACCAAGCAACACCAAGTTCTTCAGAACCTCGTTTCCTAAGGCACCGCATCCGACCACCATCACATGGGAAGCCGATACTCGTTGTTGTTCTAG
>Ga0310695_10011644_pt1 | contig 12512 bp, 8 predicted proteins | sample RumenRJG_04DNA_FD_203882 | JGI IMG/M metagenome (GOLD analysis project Ga0310695, IMG submission 203882) | Bovine rumen microbial communities from Lethbridge, Alberta, Canada - RJG_04 (v2) (version 2) | ecosystem: Host-associated > Mammals > Digestive system > Stomach > Rumen | place: Canada...
TACCGCGAGCAACGGGCTAACCGTCATAAAGGGAAGAAATAACTTCTTCCCTTTTTTCATGAATATGATTGGTCGCTCGACTGTTTTGAGGATAGGCTGCTTTACTGTTCCAGAGAGCAACTTTAGAAGAACAGAAAGCATCTCTGCCGTCATGGAAGGCTGCTTTAGTAGAACAGAAAGCATCTCTGCCGTTCTGGAAGGCTGCTTTAGATTGATGATGATACTTTCCCAAACGGTCAGACTGCCATTAAAGTTGTTCCTGTTGTTCTAGCTGTTTTTATCAGAATCGATATGAGTTATCTTAAAAAACAACTAGAACAACAGGAACAGCATTTTCAAACGACTGGTTTATGTTGATATTCAGTGGGATTACTAACTGCGCCGGCTGGTGATGCCCCCACCCTTCCGAATGGTGAGAATAGCATTCTGCAGACGCTTGGTGTCGTGATTGAAGACGATGTTGGGATTGATTTTCTGACCATTCGGACAATGCACCTCAAAGTGCAGATGCTCGGTCGTGGCCCGGCCGGTACGTCCTGTCAGTCCTATAATCTGCCCTGCCTTCACCTTCTGTCCTGCCTTCACCAAGTTCTTGCTCTGGTGGCTATAGAGGGTGGTCAGGCCATTGGGATGGCGGATGACGATGCAGTTTCCATAGCCGCTATAGGGACCGCTGCGCGTCACCACACCAGCGAAGGCGGCGCGGATATTATCGTTGGGCTTGGTCTTCAAGTCCACTCCTGAATGGCGGCGGCGCCCACCATAAGGACTAATCACCTTGCATCCAGGCAGTGGATAGGCCCATTCGCCCGCTTTCAGTATCGAGAGGTCGAGCCTCACGACATCACTTTTCTCAAAGGGGTTGGCATCGGCATTCTTCACGCCATTGTCGTCGGCCAGATTCTTGCGCTCAGTACGCACGTCGACGCTGAATCCTTTCTTCTCGACAATCACGCGCTGGGCACGCAGATTGTGCGAACGCACGTCGACCAGAATCTCCGGGTTCACCCTGCGGCCATCCACCATGATGGAGAAAAGACAGAACACACGGTCGTCCTTTCCGCCCACAATGGCAATGGTCTGTCCGGCCTTCACCTTGTCGCCCACCTTCACCAGGTTCTGGGCGTTATGTCCGTAGACTGTCTCAAAGCCGTTGTCATGTCGTATCACGATCACATGGCCAAACTGCGGATGGTTGCGCGAGATGCGCACCACACCTCCAAACATGGCTTTCACGGCGTCGCCCTTGGTCGTTACGATTTCTACATCGTTGCCGTTGTTCACCACCGTGGCCTTTCCCACGGGCAGGGGAAACGAATATTCCTCGTCGGGCAGACAGTCGAAGTCGACGGAGAACATATTCGAACGCTCAAACAAGTCTTTTGTCTCTATACTGATTTGCTGCTGTTCCAGCGCAGAAAACTCTTGTTGCGCCACAGCATTTCCTCCGCCGACGGCATCGAGGCTCCCATGCCCGGATTGTTGGTTGGCGGTCCCAATCCCGGACAGCAAGACAAGATGAGCAGTCATCTCACCTATCCCTCCAATGAGCCCGATGAATCCTACATCGACCACGAAGGTTCCTACGCCAGCAACGAGATTGCCATCAACTGGAACGCCACCCTCGTAGGTCTCATCGGCTGGCTCGACAATGTAATGAAATAATAAACTTATATAGGAAATTTTGTGTTTATCGGGGTTTTAACACCCTTGCACCCTTAAACATAAAAAATCCTAGTAAACAAAACAGCAGCCATGCACTTCATGTGAAGTACGTGGCTGCTGTTGTAATCGTATATGCCAAATTATTTCACTATAACCTTCCGCCCGTTCACTATATATACCCCCTTAGGTAAGCCAATGAAATCATTAGCATTCTTACGAACTATCTTACCTTGGAGATTATAAATGTTGGAAGACTCTCCATCTAAGAGAACACTTTCTATTCCATCAGTTTGAGTTATGGTAATCTTTCCCGGCTTATAACTGATTTCATAGTTCTTAGCCTCAGCTCCAGAAACCTTCACCTCATATTCACCAGGTGCGCTGGATGAAGTGGCCGTAGTCGTGAGTGTAGGCTTCTTCGTTAGAACCGCCTCCGTCTCACCGTTCTTGAAACCACTATACTCAGCCTTCAGTGTAGGAAGTGCATCACCCTGCTTCATGGTGTAGGTTCCTCCGCTGATGGTGAGCAGGGCCTTTTTGATAGTCAGCGTACCCTTGACATACGTAACATTATAATTGGTGACAGACCCTTTCTTGACAATGATATCGTATGTTCCAACGGGAGAAGTAGCGGTTGCAGAACAAGTGATCTCAGGCGTACCAGTTAGCGCAGCACCTTCTGATGTATATTCGAATTTTGGTAAGGCTTCACCGTACTCGATGGTATAGCTCTTTGCAGTAACGATTATGGCATCTGCCTGAGTTACGGTAATCTTACCCGACTTGTAAGTGATTTCATAGTTCTTGGCTTCGGCACCTGAAACCTTCACCTCATATTCACCGGGAGCACTTGACGAAGTGGCCGTAGTCGTGAGTGTAGGCTTCTTCGTAAGAACTGCCTCCGTCTCACCGTTCTTGAAACCACTATACTCAGCCTTCAGTGTAGGAAGCGCATCACCCTGCTTCATCGTGTACGTTCCTCCGCTGATGGTGAGCGGCGCCTTCTCGATAGTAAGGGTACCCTTGACGTAGGTAACGTTATAGTTAGTTACAGTTCCTTTTGAAACGACAATGTCATAGGTTCCGACGCCAGAGGAACTTGTAGCAGTGCAACTCAGTTGAGGCGTTCCACTAACTGCGGCCCCAACTGTCAAATATCCGAAGGACGGAATGGCATCACCATATTTGATGGTATAGCTCTTGGCCGTAATCGTCACAGGATCTGCATTCGTAACCGTAAGCTTTCCATTCACATACGAAATCTCATAGTTCGTTGCTGTAGCACCACTGGGAATGATGTCATATTCACCTGGGGCTGAAGACGCTAAGGCCGAACAGGTTACAGTAGGCTTTTTTGTCAGCACACTTTCTGTCTCGCTATTTTTAAAACCTTCGTATTCCACTTCAAAAGCAGGATTAGCCTCTCCCTGCTTGCGCGTATAACTCTTTGCCGTAATGATAAGCGGAGCCTTCTCGATAGTCAGCGTACCCTTTACAAAAGTAACAATGGAATTCTCTACCGTTCCTTTGGAAACAACGATATCGTAAGTGCCGACTGGTGAAGAAGATGTTGCCTCACAACTAATTGCAGGTACTCCTTTCAGCTCTGCGCCTGTGCTTGTATATCCGAAATCCGGAAGGTCATCACCATACTTAATAGTGTAGCTGTTTGCCGTAATCTCTACAGGCTCTTCATCAGCCTTTACCGTAATCGTAAAATCCACATCAGCAGTTTCATGCGACACGCCCGTGACATCTGACAGTGCAATTCCTTTTATACTGGCGGTATAGTTGCCAGAACTGATGTCCGAACCGATTTTGAGCGTTATTGTAGCAACCTCGCCATCCGTTCCTGTAAAACTCTTACTTTTAGTTGAACTTGCAAGAATCATCATTGACCCGTCGGCTTGTTCAACAGCCTCGAAGATATTAGTGTTTCTGGCTGTTGTGCGCTCTGTACTTAGTTCTACCAGAGGGTAATCATCCTCGTCTTTTTGAACAGTAATACCCTCAGGGAAAAACAGGTTACACTGAAATCCTGTGATCGAAAGATTATTCTTCATCTTCAGCGACAAAGTCACCTCCGTTCCCTTCTCTACCGTTACATTCTCAATGTAGAGCGTATTATCTACTTTAGAGATGTCAGTGTCTTCAGCATAGGCACCTAAGATGCCTATGCTGAACAACAACATTAATAATTTTAGTGTTTTCATCTATGTTTGTTTTATGGTTTTGAGACTTTTTGTCCATTAATGATATAGATTCCCTGTGGCAGCTGTTTAATGTCTGCAGCCGTGGCATTTGTCTTAATGACTACGCCATTTATTGTGAAGACCGTTGCCGATCCGTCATTCCCAAGAATACTGTCAATGCCTGTAGGTTCGTTGACGGTCAGCTGGCCAAAAGCCTTCGACGCTGTGTAACTATTGCCATTCTCAGCCAGGACGATCTCTCCAACTTCTACGGCTCCGCTCTCGGCGGTTTCAGTAGCTGCTAATGTCAGCAGCACTACATCGCCATCGTTTCTGGCAAATGCTCTTCCGTTAAGATTTGCACCCATAATACGGAAAGTTCCGTCTTCCTGTTTAGCATAGTTGAACAGCAACTGCTCAGAGGGCTTGCGTGAAGCACAGACTGATGCGTCCACGATTTCAACACCTGTGGGCAAAGCCACATCAAACTGGAAGGCTGAGAAATCGGTATTTCTATTGCAGATATTCACAGGCAGTTGAACGGTATTACCCCGCTGGATATTCATGGCAGGTATACTGACCATAATTTCAGGCGATTCTGCAAACATTGCTTTGGCACCAGCGGCCTCACCAGTTATATTACCGTAGAGAATAAGATTAGCCAGACAGGTAATGTCAGCCACATTCACCTTTCCATCTGCGTTCAAATCGGCAGCAGCCTCAATGAATGTAGTATTGGGCAGGTTAAGAATATTGTTCGCAATCACCGTTATGTCAGCCACGTTCACCTTGCCATCGGCATTTACATCGCCAAGCTGATAAGAAGCTACGGTCACAGTACTCTTCACACGAGAAACAGAGTAGTTGTTGCCGCTCTTGTCTGACAACTCTATCGACTTAATCACGATGGGATAGTCGCCATCGGCCATATCCTCGGAAACATTAATGACAATAGTTGCCACTTCTCCGCTATTACCACTGAAGGCAGCACTTTTTGTAGAACTGGCCAGTATTCGCAGGGCACCGTCACTTTGCAGCACGGCATCAAAGATGTTAGTTTTGGTAGCTGTAGTGCGTTCTGTGCTCAACTCTGCCAAGTAGTAGCCATCCTCATCTTTCGCAAATGTCATACCCTCCGGCAGATAAATGTCACACTGGACGCCTGTTATTTCCTTTGTGTTGTTCATCTTCAGGGAGAGTGTCAATGGTTTTCCTGCAAAAGCCTCAGCCTTTTCAAAGAACACCACATTATCGAATTGCGAAACATCTGTATCGTTCGGATCGATAACTTCTGTAAATGTTCCTGTAACTGTTACATCGTGGGCAGGCATAGTCGATGGAATTTCACTCCAGCCAGAGAAGGTATAGCCATCCTTAGTTGGATTTGCCTCTGGAGTAATCGCGTCTCCTTCTGCCAGTTGCACGGTCTTATATTCCTCACCATCTACCATATAGACAAGGTTATACATTGTGGCAGGTGCTTCCGTAACGTTTCCTATAGCCTTCAGATAAGGATAGCCCTTGCCTGCTTCAATCGCCCAGACTGAACTGAAATCCCAGCCAAGTCCTTGATAGGCAGAGGATGCCGTGAGGTCGGCAAACGTTTTGGCCACACCGTTCATCAGGTCGTCATATACTTTTTGAGGCACATCGTTGACAGATACTTGCATCGTATTGAGCGCATAGTTGTTCATTTCTGGACTCGGAGCATTGTTCTTCATCCCTCCTAAAATGCGCTGACCGTAACCGCCACTTTGACCTGACTGCGATTCGTAGGTTACATCCAGTTTATTGTTCATGGCAGCACAATTGGAAACCTTGGCATTGGTTCCGTCGTTGTAGCCCACCACTCCTGCTGCATAGTTCATACTCTTCAGGTCGCCGTAAGCATAACACTTATCTACCGTTCCGTAGTTATAGCCAACCACGCCCGCAGCACAATAGGCTGATGTAATCTTCATGCTGCTGTAACTATTGGTAATCTTTCCATTATTTTTTCCGGCGATACCAGCTGCATTTGTGTTGCTGCCAGTAGCTTTGATAGAACCCAAGGTTACGCACTGGTCAATCTCGCCCGACGATTCGCCTGCTATGCCACCGACGAATGCATTGGCACCTGTAGTGCTGATGGCTAATTCTACCTGACAAAGGGATATCTTGCCGCCATCAAGCATACCTACTATACCGCCTACTGGTGTTCCATCGCTAAGTGTACCCGACACTTTACAATTTATTATTTCGCCGTTAATCAGTTTGCCAATGATAATACCAGTATTCTTACCACCTTTCACTTGCTTGTTCTTGGCTGTCTCTACTGTCAGATTCTTGATTTCACCATTGGCAAAGCACGAGAATAGACCCGTATTATCACGAGTGCTGTTACACCAGAGTCCTGTAATCTTATGTCCATTACCATCAAAGTGAATCGTCTCACTACCATCACGACCTATAGACTCCCAGCCTTCCGTTGGACTGAACTGATTGATATAGTCTGTCAAGTCTATATCGTTCATTAGTTTATAATAGCCCTTACGATAAACCTGAGTCAGGTCTGCTGCTGTACTAATCTGATAGGGATCAGCCTCTGTTCCTTTGCCCAAGAAAGAAACCACTTCGGTAGTAAAGTATGACTGTTCCTTACCTTCAGCCTTTGCTGATACACGCACTTCATGTCCTGCTTGTAATGGGCTCACTGTGAACGAAAATTCATGGCCAGTGCTCACCATCTGCTGCTTCACGCCGTCTATCTCTAATGTGATAATTCCACCATCCACGCATTTACCACTGACTATTGTTGCGCCAGACACCACTTGCGACTGTATCACTGGCGGAGCCGTTTGTGACTTCATGTATGGATAGCACTCTGTTTCCTGAATTGCCCAAGTATCGTTGAAGTCCCAGCCCATCGCTACGTATGTGGCTTTCAGTTTCAGCGTTGTTGCACTAACACCTGTGCCATTCTGTTTGTCCTCAACAACATCACTAGCTATACCACTTTTAAAAATAACTGCACGATTGAAAGCTTTATTCTCTTCAGATGTCCCCATTTCACCTAATACAACACGGCCATTTCCCTTTATCTCACCATAAAGCCTACCAATACTATTATCTCTAGAGCTTAATAAAAGAACATTTGATACATTAGATTTTAAAGACGTATTTAAATTGCTATAGCCTTCAATCCTACCACATAAACCTCCAACACAACTTCCTCCTGAGATGTTACCATATGAATAACACTTATCTATAGAAGTAAGCTGTTGATATCCGACAAGACCTCCAACTAGTTCTTCACCTTTGATATGCCCATTATAATAACAATTTGCAATACTTCCATTATTATAAATATATCCAACCAAGCCTCCAATTTTATCCTTTGTTCCAATAATATCGGCCACTACATAACACATACTTACAGAACCATTCTCTACAAGTCCACTTATTCCTCCAACGTTGCTTGCACCAGTTAGTTTACCAATAAAATTACTACTTAGTATTTCACTACCATATGATAACTCACCACATATGCCTCCAGAATAATTTAATCCTTCAACATTGGAGTTAATACTACATTTTTTTATAGACCCTCCAACTGTTCCTGCTATGCCGCCACAATAATCTTTTCCAATAACATTTACAGTAGATTTAACTTCAGAAAAGTCCGTGTAACCTCTGCCGACACAACCACCTACATATGAATTTCCAATTACTTCACCAGAAATAGAACAATTGCTGACGGAACAACCTGTATAGCAACGTCCGATTAATAGACCAACATTGTCATGTCCATTAATAATTGCATCTTTTATAATTAGATTCTTGATTGTAGCACCCTGTGCATATGCAACTAAAGCTATATTGTCTGCGTCTGATCTATTTATCAATAATCCAGAAATAGTTTTCCCATTTCCATCAAGAATTCCTCTAAATGAGTTTGAAGACGTACCAATAGGTTGCCATCCTTGGTCAGGATTCTCGTCTTCCAAGAACTCTGTCAAGTCAATGTCTGCCATCAGCTTGAAGTAGACGCCACTCTGATTGAGGAAATTCCTCAACTGATTCAACTGAATAGGATTCAAAATAAGATAAGGGTCATTCTCGGTTCCTGCCCCCGATCCGCTAAATTGAGCAAACGAAGTTGCCATGCAGCATAGGAACATTGCTGCTGAAGTTAATAGCCGTTTCATATGTAATATTATTAATCTATTAGATGAGTATAGTCTTATTTACCTTCTATTAATACTTAAAGTATTTCTTTTGCTATAACATCGTCACGAGCATCACTAATTGATTCTTTGTTAAAAAGAGAAACAATGTAGGATTGAGCCAGCCCAACAATTGAGTTGCTTATGAAAACCGTATTGCTATTAATAACATAGTAGAGATTAAAATCACCATCCCATTCGTTTTTTAGTTCTTTAAATTGTGAATTTGAAGTTAGAACCCTATAGGTATATTCTTTTGTCCATTTCATATTTTATTATTATAGAAAAGTTGCTGTTACACCTGTATCAGTTTCATTTTTTACAATAACATAGTTTTGGGTCGCAGCTTTATTTGCCCATTTCTTTTTCTCTTGAGCATCATCAACCGCTATAACAAAATCATCAAAAAATACATTAGTATTTATAACGATAGGGATTTCATTTAATTTAGATTTGCTTTCTTTTGAAAGGACTATCCCCTCCTTAACTGAAATCTTATGAGCCAACCCACATCTAATTAGACTGTAAAGATTTTTACCAGAATACTTCTTCAAAGAATCAAATTCTGATAGTGCTTTTTCAAATTTGTCTCCACAATTATTTCCATCATCAAGCGGATCTATGTAAAGCAATTTTCCCATAAATTCAATGCCTGCACTTATTCCCAGCATCAACAAAAATGGAGATGAGTCTTTAATTTTTTCTAACTCTTCTTTGTATTTTTGCAACCATTGGATGCAAGTAAATGTAGTTTCTGCCATAAAAACAATCCACCTCATCAACACCCCAGATTCGGCAGTTAATGATTTGTTTAGGGTTAGCTTATGATACAAAAAAGGCGTAGGTGTCTGTTCTCTGCCCATCCTGGACTCGTAGGCTCTCGCATTGCCCAAACCACACAGGATAGACAACGCAGTTAGCCCACGCCAGCACGGACTATATAGTATCAGTATATAGAGACGTACTACGTAGACGCTTCGTTGTCATCTGTCTGTTGTGGTTTTTGGAACTTGCGAGATTCACGAGTCACAACGACAGACGTTCGAAAACGTCTTTCTCATATATAAGACCGCCCGCTTTACCCCTAAGGGCTAACAAGCGACGCGACAAAGATAAAAAGTTTTGGGGAGAAATGCAAATTTACAAGCAGTTATTTTTTGTAGTCGCTATTCATTTAGCATTCACTTGAAAAAAGTTTCTATTTCAAAGAAGTCCTAAACGGAGCATAACAGTCTCAGGGATCTGCGGACATTCCATATATATTCCACTCTGATACAATCACCATCAATACGATAAAGAAGTTTGATTTCATTTATCACCACATAACTCCTATATTCAGTACTGTAACCTTTAAGAAAAGGTTCTATAGGGGCCATCCTTGGAAATACAAGAAGGTGCTGAAGTGATTCGTCGATCTGATCAAGGAATCTTCTGGCAATACGTTTCCCGAATTCCTCTATGGTGTACTCTAAAGCATCCTCAAGACTTTCCCTGGCTGTATCAGACCATTCAATATGCATTCAGAAAATCCTCCATTTGTTTCATGACGGTTTTATGGGACAACGATTTCCCCTCAGTAAAGTCTTTGTCACTTTTCTGAAGCACCTTCATCAAATCTTCGGGTGTCCAATCACCGTAATGGGAATCTGTATCCATTAGGAGGCTGCTCTCTTCATTAGTAGCATACAGATTTGGCTCGGAAGCAACTTCCTGATCATCCTGTTCTTCATGGGAATATCTGTATTTTTTCATACTTAAATAATGAATGCTATATTTATCTAAGACGCGACAAAGATAAAAAGAATTCTGGAAAAGCGCAAATATCAGAGCGACTTTTTCAATGCAAAGTCCTCATTCATTTCGCATCCGACTTCCGAACTATCAGATAGACCAGATAGAGGGAGAAGAGGAGGACGTAACAGGCTATGACGCCAATGGTGTTCAGACTGCTTTAGTAGAACAGAAAGCATCTCTGCCGTTCTGGAAGGCTGCTTTAGATTGATGATGATACTTTCCCAAACGGTCAGACTGCCATTAAAGTTGTTCCTGTTGTTCTAGCTGTTTTTATCAGAATCGATATGAGTTATCTTAAAAAACAACTAGAACAACAGGAACAGCATTTTCAAACGACTGGTTTATGTTGATATTCAGTGGGATTACTAACTGCGCCGGCTGGTGATGCCCCCACCCTTCCGAATGGTGAGAATAGCATTCTGCAGACGCTTGGTGTCGTGATTGAAGACGATGTTGGGATTGATTTTCTGACCATTCGGACAATGCACCTCAAAGTGCAGATGCTCGGTCGTGGCCCGGCCGGTACGTCCTGTCAGTCCTATAATCTGCCCTGCCTTCACCTTCTGTCCTGCCTTCACCAAGTTCTTGCTCTGGTGGCTATAGAGGGTGGTCAGGCCATTGGGATGGCGGATGACGATGCAGTTTCCATAGCCGCTATAGGGACCGCTGCGCGTCACCACACCAGCGAAGGCGGCGCGGATATTATCGTTGGGCTTGGTCTTCAAGTCCACTCCTGAATGGCGGCGGCGCCCACCATAAGGACTAATCACCTTGCATCCAGGCAGTGGATAGGCCCATTCGCCCGCTTTCAGTATCGAGAGGTCGAGCCTCACGACATCACTTTTCTCAAAGGGGTTGGCATCGGCATTCTTCACGCCATTGTCGTCGGCCAGATTCTTGCGCTCAGTACGCACGTCGACGCTGAATCCTTTCTTCTCGACAATCACGCGCTGGGCACGCAGATTGTGCGAACGCACGTCGACCAGAATCTCCGGGTTCACCCTGCGGCCATCCACCATGATGGAGAAAAGACAGAACACACGGTCGTCCTTTCCGCCCACAATGGCAATGGTCTGTCCGGCCTTCACCTTGTCGCCCACCTTCACCAGGTTCTGGGCGTTATGTCCGTAGACTGTCTCAAAGCCGTTGTCATGTCGTATCACGATCACATGGCCAAACTGCGGATGGTTGCGCGAGATGCGCACCACACCTCCAAACATGGCTTTCACGGCGTCGCCCTTGGTCGTTACGATTTCTACATCGTTGCCGTTGTTCACCACCGTGGCCTTTCCCACGGGCAGGGGAAACGAATATTCCTCGTCGGGCAGACAGTCGAAGTCGACGGAGAACATATTCGAACGCTCAAACAAGTCTTTTGTCTCTATACTGATTTGCTGCTGTTCCAGCGCAGAAAACTCTTGTTGCGCCACAGCATTTCCGCATGCCGCGAGGCATGCTGTCATGACAATAATCCGTAGTTTCATTTTTTTACCTTAATAGTATTGCTGTTAGTATTCGGCCAGAGTCGATGCCCAGTCTGCGGGCAGAAAAAAACTCATCGCTATGTTGATAGGTGCAGATTCCTGCCACCTGAATATTCTCAGAACTAATACCAGCCTCCTCGAGTTGCAGGCGGTTGCAGGCCCACAGGTCGATGTGCCATTTCTGTGCTGCATGCCCGGAGTTCAAAGCAGCTGGCTGATGGTTGGCAGCCAATGCCGGATAGCGCCGGGCTATCTTCTCCATGGTAAAGCCAGCAGCGGCAAACTGCTCATACACCTCGTCACCCACCTCGAAGCTGTCGAGCGAGATGCCCGGCCCGACAATGGCTTTCAAGTGTGCCGCGTCGGTGCCGTAAGCACGGCTCATGGTCTCGATGGCTTTCATGGCAATGCGCGCCACCGTGCCGCGCCAGCCCGCATGGATGGCGCATACGGCCTGATGGTCTTCATCGTAGAGCAGGATGGGGATGCAGTCGGCCGTCGACACACCGATGCACAAATGCCGTACATCGGTCATCACGGCATCTACACCTTCCAGCAGCTGCGCTTTCTCTTCGTCACCGAGTCTCAGAAAGTCCTTGCCGATGCGCCTTACCTCAGTGCCATGCACTTGATGAGGATACACCAGCCGGTCGTCACTGATTTGCAACAGGCGGCACAGCGCCAGTCTATTGGCAGCGATATGACTCGGCTTGTCGCCGCAATAGTAGTTCACGTTAAACTCGCCGTAGTTGCCCACGCTGCATCCGCCTCTACGGGTGGTGCTGAAAGCAACTACTTGCGGTGAGATATCATAATATGTGAGTACCGGATCAGTCATCCAGTTCCTCCTCATACTCATAGTCGTCTATGTCCTCCACCTCGTCATCGTCCAGGAAGACAATATCATCTTCGCCCTCTTCCTCCATCTCGGCGGCAAAGCGGCTCATATCCTTATCGCGGTGCACGATGACGTCCTCGCTGGTCAGCGTCTGCAACTTATTGCTCTCGCTGTTCAACTCCTCCCACAGCACATCCTTCAGCTCATTCAGTCCGAAGCCCGTCACTGCCGAGATGAACACCACGGGCAGGTCTTGCGGCAGCGTCTCTTTGAGCATGTCCATCAGCTCATCGTCCAGCAGGTCGCATTTTGTCACGGCCAGCACACGGTGTTT
>Ga0310695_10011646_pt1 | contig 12512 bp, 7 predicted proteins | sample RumenRJG_04DNA_FD_203882 | JGI IMG/M metagenome (GOLD analysis project Ga0310695, IMG submission 203882) | Bovine rumen microbial communities from Lethbridge, Alberta, Canada - RJG_04 (v2) (version 2) | ecosystem: Host-associated > Mammals > Digestive system > Stomach > Rumen | place: Canada...
GCGGGTTGCTGCGCGCTCAGCCTGCTTCTTGCTCTCCTCAAGGTCGAACAATCTTGCACGAAGAACACGGAAAGCCTTCGCCTTGTTCTTAATCTGGCTCTTTTCGTCCTGCTGAATAACAACGATACCAGTCGGAATATGCGTCAAGCGAACAGCAGAGTCCGTCGTGTTAACGCACTGACCACCTGGACCACCCGCGCGCATAACGTCAACGCGAACGTCTTCTGGCTTGATGTCGATTTCGGTTTCCTCCGCCTCTGGAAGAACCGCAACCGTTACAGTCGAAGTCTGCAATCTGCCCTGGCTTTCTGTGGCAGGAACGCGCTGAACGCGGTGAACGCCAGATTCCCAGCGAAGAGTTCCGTAGACAAACTTGCCCGAAATCGAAGTTACAATTTTGTTGAAGCCGCCGACTTCTGTTTCCTGCGCTTCCATCGTTTCGTATTTCCAGCCGCGGCGGTCTGCAAGATGGCAGTACATTTCCCACACATCGCGCACAAAAAGACTCGCCTCGTCGCCACCCGCAGCAGAGCGGATTTCAAGAATAATGTTCTTTTCGTCGAGAGGGTCAGGCGGAATGAGCTTGAGCTTGATTTGCTCCTCAATCTGAGGCTTTTTCTCTTCAAGTTCCTTGAGCTCCTCACGAGCCATCTCTTTCATTTCTTGGTCATCTTCGGCGGTAATCATCATCGTCGCCTCTTCGATGCCATTCAAAACTTTTTTGTATTCATCATAACATTCCATCAGCTCGGTCAAATGCTGATGTTCACGCATTACATCTTTGTATTTCTTTTGGTCTTTAACAAGTTCTGCGTCCTGAACAAGTTCGCTTGTTTCCTTAAAACGCGCAGATAATTCTTCGAGTTTCTTCAGTAAATCCATAAGCATACAATACAATTATTTAGCGTTTTATGCTAGTAGGTAGAAAGATTTAGCTTGCATTATTTGTATCGCAAGCATTTTTTGCATTTCCGCTATTTATGCTGTCTATCCAAGCTTGCACTAAAATACCGAAAGCGACTCCAACGTTCAAACTAGCTTTTAACCCTTTCATCGGAATGCTTACTCTGCCATAAGTTGCACGGCGCAAAGCCTGCGGACTCACCCCTAATTCTTCCGAACCGATTATCACAATGCCCTGCTCTGGGAAAACAAAATCTTTTAGAGGAGTCCCGCCAGTTTCAAGCGTGAACACAGGCACATCTTCAGGTAGTTCATCGAGAGATTTCCGCTCAAAGCCCATCGTTTCAATACAGCCCATTCCGCTACGAACAGCCTTTGGGTGTAAAGGGTCTGTACAGCCATTAGAAATATAGACTTTTTCTAAGCCCATGCCCTCGGCTGTGCGGAAAATTGAACCCACGTTAAACGGAGAGCGTATGTCTTCCGCATAAACGGCAAGCCCTTTATAGAAATCCCTTTGTTGGACAATCCCCCCATCTTCATCTTTAACAAAGCAATTTGAGTGAGGAGCTATGACTAAATCCCATTCAGCAGGAAATGTGCCGATGATTGCAAGCAAATGATTTCGCGCGATATTACAAGTGCGCCTCTCATCAAAGTTTTCTTCTTCAAGCAAAGACTTTAGCTCTCTAGCAGCGGCTTCACTCAATTTCGGGTCTTCAAGCACAATGCGAACAAGGCTTTTTGTGTACTCCTCTCGGCTCATCGAAGTAAAATCATACTCCGTACCTTTTTCGGCAATACCCGCAATATCACGCTCCAAAGCCCCGAAAGTCAAAGCTAGTTTTCTGCGTTTTTGTCCGCCCTCTAGCTGAAAAAGTTTGTGTGGGTCAATCAATTTCTTTCCCTACTTGCTTAAAATGCTTTTTTAATCATATCAAAAAGGTCGTCTGTGCTCATACTACGCTGCACAGAGTTTATAAGCTCCAATCTGCCCGCGTCTTCTGCGGCAAGCGAAAGCTGTTCTATAGAGATGTTCAAATCTTTCAAACGAGCTGGAAGCTGTGCTTTTGCAAGTCGCTGACGAATATCAAGAGCAAACTTTTCTGCACACTCTTTGTCGCTCATTTCTGCCGTGCCAATCCTCATAATGCGAGCAATTTTTGCAACTCTATCAACCTTGAAATTGCTAGCGTCTTCTATAATATAAGGAAGCAAAATGCCAGAAATAAGAGAGCGCGAAATATTAAAGCGAGCATTGATACAAAGCGATAGCAAACTTGAAGCTCCCAATGAGCTTGTAGCAGAGCCTAAAGAAGCCATAAGTCCGCTTTGACACAAGAGCTCTTCTGACGGTGTTGTTACAGAAAGAGTAGGAGAGCCGTCGAGAGAATAGCTCAAAAGTTCGGCTGACTTTTCTATAATCATATCGCTAAAGAATGTCGCCTTTTGTGATATGTAAGATTCTAGGGCAACAGACAAAATATCAAGAGAAATAGAAGATGTCTGATTTTCGCTCAATGTTACACTCAAAGCAGGGTCAAAAATAACGAGTTTTGTTAAATCGTTTGCCACTTTAAGCAATTTGATATGCTGATTGCGAGCGTCAATCACAGGCACTTTGTCGGTAAAAACAAAATTATCTCGCATTGTGCTAGGAAGACAAATCAAAGGCAAAGGAGCAGCAGTTATTTGCTCTTCATCAAAATAATTATATAGATTCTGCTTTTCGTTAAAGAGAGCACTTATTGCTCTGCCGAGATTAGAAGCCTTTGAACCGCCTGCCGCGATAATACCTTGAATGTGTCCCTCTCTGGCAAGTTTCAAAGCCTGTTCAAGAGTCTTTGTATTAACAGTGCTTGGAATATCATCAAAAACAAAATAGTTTACTTGATGTTCCGTAAGCGGTTGGAGGATTTTATCACTAAGATTCACTTCCTTTAACAGCGGGTCTACAATTACCATATATCTAGAGCCGTATTCTTCTGCGAATTGTCCCAATCGACTTGCTGTATAAGAACCAAGTATAATATTTGGCGAAATCCTAAATGTAAAATCTCCCATTTCTATGTAATCCTCTTAATTAAAAAAATAAAAATGGCGAAACCCGCTTTGGATTCCGCCTTTTCTCAACGTCTGTCTTTTTATGTTTACGGGCCTGCAGAACGATTTTTTTACAGACCGTAACTCATCATGATGCGATCAGCAGTAGAAGCCAATATCGCATTATTGATATAATTCGGGTCTTTGATTTTTTCCTTGATTTGTGCCACAAGGTCGCTACGAACATCGGGTGTACTGTCCGCAACTTCCTGCAGGTACATCTCCTGAGCAAGTTCTCTTGCTTCAGCGGAAACCGAAATAGAGTCAGAATCGGACGGGATTTGGCTCTTTGGTGCAACGCTTTCTGTGCGCTGCAACGTTTCGAGAGGTTGAATACCTCTAATCTTGTCTATCATCATATGAATGACCTGCCTTTCTCCTATATAATCGGAGTTTTAATCCGTTGGTTGAGTACTTTTATTATTATTACTACAAATAAATACAGCGAACTCACCTTGGATTTTAGAACGCTGTGCATAATTGTCGCGAATGGAAGAAGCCGTCCCCTCATTTATTTCCTCGTGCAGCTTTGTCAATTCACGTCCAACAACTACTTTTCGCGTACTATCAATATCGGCAATATCCGTCAACAACTTAACAATTCTGAACGGGCTTTCGTACACAACTATCGCTGCGTCCATCTCCATCAATTCTCTTAATCTCGACCTTCTGCGCCCTGGTTTCGGCGATAAAAAGCCTTCAAAAATCAATGTCTTTCCGCCTGCTCCTGCCACGCTTACCAAAGTTGCAAATGCGCTAGCTCCCGGAATAGGCACAACATTATGCCCAGCCTCTCTAGCCTTTCCTGCTAAAATAGCCCCTGGGTCACTAACCCCTGGAGTTCCTGCGTCTGAAGCATAAGCCACATTCTGCCCATCATCTAGCATTTTTATTATTTTTTCCGATGCACTTTCTTCGTTTTGAGAGCGACAAGACACTAGCGGCTTTCTTATCTCAAAATGAGATAAAAGCTGCAAAGTGTGCCTAGTATCTTCTGCTGCAATAACATCTACAGAGCGAAAAGTCTCCAATGCTCTGTAAGTAATGTCGCCCAAATTTCCTATCGGAGTCCCTACAATATATAACGTTGCCACGATTATTATATTATACGCAAACTCTATATTTTACAAGATACGTTTTTCTCTTGCTCTTTAACCCAAGACTTTTTTTACAACTTCAAACAAATGCGCCACATCAACAGGCTTTGCAACATGTGCATTCATTCCAGCGTTAAGAACTTCTTTCTTGTCCTCCTCACTAGACTTCGCCGTCATCGCAATAATAGGGATATTTGCAAGTTTCTTATCTTCTAAAGCTCTGATTTGTTTCGTAGCTTCCAATCCGTCAAGAATTGGCATCATTATGTCCATAAGAATAAAATCGTAATACCCCTCTCCGTTAGCCTTGAGAAGTTCGATTGCTTTTTTGCCGTCAGAAACACAATCAGCGTCAATGCCTGCTTCATTCAAAATGATTTTAGAAATCTCTCGGCTAGCTTCGTTGTCTTCTGCTATTAAAGCCCTCTTTCCATGCAATACATTTATAATTGCGCTCTTGCTAGGCTTTGGAGAAACAAAAAGATTTGCAAGGCTCTTTTTCAAATCTGACGGGAAAAGCGGCTTTGAAATAAACAAGCTCACCCCGCTTTCTCTAGCTTCCTCTTCGATTTTACTCCAATCAAACGCCGTCAAAATAATGATTATAGCATCAGAACCTGCAATTCGCTTTATCTTTCTTACCGTTTCAATCCAAGCAAAATCATTGATTTTCCAATCAATAATATAAATAGGAAGAGCTTCTGCTCCTTGTAAAGCGTTTTGTGTAAAGATAATCGCGTCTTCACCAGAGGCACAAATAGAAGCCTTTTCAAAGCCTGCGTTTCTCACCATATCGCAAATGTAGTTGCAAAGCTCCATATCGTCGTCTATAACAAGTGCGCTCTTTCCTGCAAGTTCTGTAACTTGGTTTTGAACTTCGCCCTCTGTCTTAAACTCCAGCGTTACAATGAACTCACTACCTTTTTCTACACTACTATTTACTTTTATTTCCCCGCCCATCATATTCACAATGCTCTTTGTTATAGCCATACCAAGCCCAGAACCTTGAGAATTGACTGCTAACGGATTAACTTCTCGCGCAAAAGGCAAAAATACACTTTTTTGGAACTCTTCGCTCATTCCAATACCGTTATCTTTGAGTTTGAATTCAAAAGTTGCATATCCTTGCTGATTAAAGCCTTTTTCACTGATTATCATAGAGATTGTGCCGCGAGGTTTTGTAAACTTAATGGCATTTGAAATGAGATTGTGAAAGACTTGATTTAATCTATATCTGTCGCAAATTATATCTTCGTGAACAACGTTTAGCACGTCTATGCACAAATTTTGCTGCTTTGCATTCACTTCGCTTTGCACAGTCTCTTTCAAATCGTGGATTATCTCAGAAAGGTTTTGCACTTCTTCATCTAAGTTCATCTTTCCGCTTTCGATTCTACTCATATCAAGAACATTGTTGATAAGGGATAAAAGCTGATGAGCAGATTTTGAAATCTTATCAAGATAGCCAACCACGTTTTCACCAGACGCAATATGAGTTTTTGCCAAAGCCGTAAAGCCTAAAATTGCGTTCATAGGAGTGCGGATATTATAGCTCATATTGTTCAAGAAAAGCGATTTTGCGTTGCTTGCTTGCTCGGCTAAAGAAAGCGCGTCTAAAAGCTCTTCTTTGTGCTTCTGCTCTTTGTGGCGGACAATCTCGTTTTTTCTTATGTACATTATCATAAAAGTACAAAGCACTGAAAAACATAAAAATCCAGAAACAATGTGAATCCAAATGATTTGATTTCGCTCATAAGAAAAGACTTCAAGAGGCACAAATGACACGAATTTCCATTTAGTACCGTCAAGATTTGAAATTGTAACAAGATTCTTTTTGCCGTCGCGAGTAGCTATAAACGTATATTCATCGAATTCTTCGATTTTGCGCTGAAGCATAACGCTTGAAATCTCGGAAGGCTTCCTGTTTAGTTCGTAATCGCTAAAAAAGTTTCTAAACTGATTATCCACAGAAAAAAAGTCATTGATAATGTAAAAGCCACTTTTATCAATAACCGTGCTAAAACCGCGACCATCATAGCTTCCAATTCTAAGCATATTATTGAGCGTTGTTGCCTGCAAAACGATAACGCAATGAGTAAACATCACACCCGAAACCATAAAAGGCTTTATCTTTCTGCCCAAAATCAAATAGGTGTTTTTTTCTGTATATCGATAAACAAATTGCTCTGCACTATCATAGCAAAGAACAGCCACACGAGATTCGTTAATTAAACTTCTTGCGCTAATAACGCGATTGTTTTCGCTTACTAGCATACAATCTTCATAGCCTGAACTATTGCGCAAGCTCTCTAGTTTTCGTTTCACATCTGCTAGTGTCTTAGGATTTTCTGCTTCGACTCTTTCGCCGAACTTGTTTGCAACTTTCCACCAAATATTCAAAACGTTCTTGATAGCACCCTTGTCGTGCAAAGACAACTCATTAAAAGAAGCAATGTTACTTCTTTCAACAATAGCCGTGATTAGTTTGAACGTCATACAAAAGGAAAGCAAAAAAATAAATGCAATAATTACGAATGTATTTATTAACCTTTTCATACCGTTACTCTGTGGCTTAGTGTAATAAATTTCTTAATATTTTACTACTATCTCTATCTTAATTTTTATTCACTCCTTTTTCCTTTTTTTTCCTTATATAGCATTGTATTTTACTCTTGCAAAATCACGCAATGTGTCCCATAAAAAGACTTGTTTCCTATAACGCAACTAGGATTTTTAATAATGACTTCTTTTAGCGAAGTACAGCCCGAAAAACAAAAGTCGCCTATATAATCCACGCTTTCAGGAATTACAAGGCGAGAAAGAGAAGTGCAAGCAGTAAACGCGCTTTTTTCAAGTCTTGTAATACCGTTTGCAATTTCGACTTTTTCAAGTCTTGTACAACCCGAAAAGCATTGCTCTGCTATAACTTTTACACTTGCGGGAATTGTTGCACTTTTAAGATATAAACAACCGAAAAATGCCTTTTTCTCCATCTTCAATACAGTATTCGGGATTTCAATTTCTGTAAGTCCAGTGCCAGCAAAGCTCTCTCTGCCGATTTCAGAAACAAGAGAATGAAAAACAACTTTTTTCATATTGCGAGCCTGCCTAAAAGCCGCAAAGCCAATCTTATAGATAAAATCAGGGATTATCACAACTTCGTCACTACCTGTATATTCGGTTAAAAGAGAATCCGTATGACGAAACTTCATCTCAATAAAGTTCTTTTCTTTCTTTTCTGCCTCTTCCTTTTTTTGAGTAGCAGTCAAAGGCTTTTCACTAGCTATAACAACATCTGCTTTTTCACTCTTTATGCCTAGCTGCGAGCATATTTTGCTCATAATCTCATCAATCGCGCTCTTCTCTCCAGAAAAAAGAGCTGTTGCACTTGATTTTGCGCTACTAGTAGCATTTGCCAGTGTTTTTCCCGTAGTTAAATCCGCAATCGTCGCAGATAAAAAATACTCTTCTTTTGCTTTTCTCACAGCAGAAAAAAGAGCGTATTTTGCACTAACCAATTTTCCCATTTCTATAGCAGAAGATTCATCGAAAGAAGCATTTTCGCTTTTTTTCTGTAAAGCGATAATCTGTTTTTCTATATCCGTGCTTGAAGTCGGCACATAGCTCGTAAGCTCCCTAACTTTTTCGCTAAACACATCTCGTATTTGAAAAAGAAGCCAATCTTCTTCTTCGAGATTTTGCGAAAGCGGCAATGTTATTTCTAACAATTCTTGACTGTATGCAAAAACATTTATAGCAAAAATAAAAGACAATACAAAAAATGCAAAAATAAATCTCTTCATAAATCTTAAAATATAATGCGTAAATCTCTTTTGTCAATGATTTTCTCTTTTCTAGCTAGAAGTGGGGTATATACACCTACTAGATAAGACCCTTTTATCTAGCTAGATAAGAGTGCTTTATCTAGTTAGATAAGAGCCTTTTATCTAGTAGGTTTATACCCCCTTATCTAGTAGAACAAGAACAAATTTTACAAAAAACGAAAATATGTCAGCATTATACATTATTTAGACAGTCAGAGTATAAGATATTTTTACTAGAAATTTGTTTATGCTATGTAAGTGCGTTATAATCTTTATAAAGCATATTGTCATTACTATTTTTATATGCCGATATTCATAACATAATACTTAAATTCGAGGCTTTCGATGAAAATCAAGAGAGAAAGAAAAGAGCTAGACAGATTTGACACAAGCGCAAAACGTGGCTGGCAGATTAAGTCCAAGCTCATTACGCTTTTTGTGTCGGCAATTCTCGTCTGCGTGATTGGCACGATGACTCTGACGCTGAACATTTTTAATAGCTGTCTGATGCACGACACGCAGAAAGGGCTTGTTCACACGGCGGACGGCTGTTTTGACACGTTTGCCGATTGGAGAGTCACGGTGGAAGGATTTTCCAATCTTATCGCGCACCTCAAAGGGCTTGGCAAGGCGCTCACCACGAACGACGAAGCCGAGCTTTCTTCGATGATTGAGGATGCAGGGAAAGCGAGCGGCACGGATTTTGTGGCGGTGATAAACAAGCGCGGCGTGATTGTCAAGGGCGCGTACAACATTATGGCAGGGCAGAATGTGGGCGATAATGCCGCCGTGCAGAACACGCTTCGTGGCAATAAATCTTTCATTTTCGATGAATTCGGTTCGCTGGGATTCGGTATGGTGGCTCTCACTCCGATTGAATATCACGATGAAATCGTGGGCGCGGTGGCTTGCGGTTACGATATGACGAATTCCAGTTTTGTGGAGCTTGCACAATCGAGCTACGATGTGCATTGTACGCTTTTTGCAGGCGACACGAGAGTTTCCACCACGCTCGGTTCTGAAATGGTTGGCATTAAGCTGGACAATAGCGAAGTTTTGCAGGCGGTTCTCAAGAATGGCAAGGAATATGAGGGCTTGGTGAAAATCCGTGGCAAAAGGTACTACAGCGTCTATCGTCCGATTGAATCAAATGGCGAGATTTCTGGTATGTTGTTCGTTGCCAAGGATATGGAGATTGTATCAAGCGTCAGAAACCACACTTTCGCTATTGTAAGCCCTATTCTTGTGGTGTTGCTCGTCATTTTCATTGCAATCACTTACACTTTCGTGAACTGGCTTATGTGGCGTATCTATAACGTGACCAACTTCCTCACCGAAATGGCAACGGGAGATGCAGACCTTACAAAGAGATGTAAGCTCTTTATCCGCGACGAAATCGGCGACCTTATCATCGAGTTCGATGCTTTCCTTGACAAACTGCAAAGCATTATTAAGGAAGTAAAACTTACAAAAGACAATCTCGCTTCTTCTGGCGAACAGCTCAACGTAAGCTCTCAAGACACTTCTCGTGCAATCAGCGAAATCATCAGCAATATCAGTTCTATCAATTCACAAATAGCGGGACAAAATGCATCTGTAAAGCAAGCAGCAGGAGCTGTTGACGATATTTCAGGAAGCATTACGGGCTTGAACTCTCTTGTCGATACGCAGGGTATGAGTGTTTCACAGGCGTCCTCTGCTGTTGAGCAAATGATTGGCAATATTTCAAGCGTAAACGAATCGGTTGACAAGATGGCTTCTTCATTCGACGAGCTTACAAGCAACGCAAAAATCGGTATCGCAAAGCAAAACGACGTGAACGAGAAAATCAAGATGATTGAAAGCCAAAGCGAAATGCTTCTTGAAGCAAACACCACGATTTCTTCTATCGCTGAGCAGACAAACCTCCTCGCTATGAATGCAGCTATCGAAGCGGCGCACGCAGGGGAGGCAGGAAAGGGCTTTGCGGTTGTTGCAGACGAAATCAGAAAGCTAAGCGAAACATCAAGCGAACAGAGCGCGGCGATTGGAGAGCAGATTGCAATTATCAAAGAGTCTATCAATCAGGTTGTAAACGCTTCGAGCGAGTCTAGCAACGCTTTGAACTCAGTTAGTGAGCATATTGAAAAGACAAGCGAAGTTGTTGAAAGCATTAAAGGCGCAATGCAAGAGCAAAACGCAGGAAGCCGACAAATCAACGAGGCTTTAAGAACGATGAACGACAGTCAAAGCGATGTTCACAATGCGTCAAAGGAAATGGAGAGCAAGAACGATACGATTTTAAGCGAAATGAGTTCTCTTCGTGAATCGTCCGCTTTAATGCAGGAGAGTATGAACGAGATGAGTGAGGGCGCAGAGAAGGTAGATGAGAGCGGCGGTAAGTTGCTCGGTATTTCTCAAGACGTTCACGCCGCAATCAATAAAATCGGCTCTCAAATCGACTTGTTCAAAGTATAAGCATATTTTTATCTATCCCGATTGAAAAACATAGCTTGTTTTCATATAATGAGCTATGTTTCGCATCTACATTGAAAGAAAGGCTGGCTTTCAGAACGAAGCCCGCCGCATTTATTCAGAAGTAAAGGATTTTTTGGGCATTGCCAGCGTAACTGGAGTGCGTTATCTCAATCGATACGACATCGAGAACACAACGGACGAAGTGTCGCGTATCGCCGCAAAGCGCATTTTCTCAGAAGCGCAAAGCGATAATGTCTACATCGGCTCGCTCGATATTGCCTCAGGCGATACTGTAATTATCTCGGAGTATCTTCCGGGACAGTACGACCAGAGAGCAGACAGCGCAGAGCAGTGCTTGACGCTTCTTCGCGAGAGCCTCAAAGCTCAGACGACTGTGGGCAGCAAAGCTCCTCGCGTCAGATGTGCAAAAATGGTTATTTTGAGCGGAAATATCGCCGCTGAAGATGTGAAACGAATCGAGAACTATCTTATCAATCCTGTCGATTCTCGTTTAACTGACAATTCTATTCCTGAAACTTTAGAGATGAAAACTGTAGAGCCTGCTGACATTCCGCTTGTCGCAGGCTTTATATCTATGGACGAAAAGGCTCTGGACGCATACCGCGAAAAGATGGGTTTGGCGATGGATTTGGCTGACGTGAAATGGATGCAGGACTATTTCAAGAGCATAAAGCGTGAGCCAACCGAGACCGAAATCCGCGTTCTTGACACATATTGGAGCGACCACTGCCGCCACACCACGTTCAGCACAGAACTCACGGACATCAAGATTGAAGACGGCGATTTTAAGGACTTGTTCCAAAAATCTCTTGAGTCTTACAAGGCGATGAGATGTGAGCTTTACGCAGAGCGCAAAGACAAGAAAGTCACATTGATGGATATGGCTACAATCGGCGCAAAATACCTCCGAAAGCACGGAATGCTCGACGACCTTGAAGTTAGCGAAGAGAACAACGCTTGCTCTGTCTTCATCGACGTGAAATACACCGACAGCGAAAAGGCGGGCGAGACGGAACGCTGGCTTTTGCAGTTCAAGAACGAAACGCACAATCACCCGACAGAAATCGAGCCGTTCGGAGGAGCAGCGACTTGTATCGGCGGCGCAATCCGTGACCCGCTTTCAGGACGCTCTTGGGTATATCAGGCAATGCGCATCACAGGTGCTGCAGACCCGACAGTCCCGCTCTCACAGACGCTTCACGGAAAGCTACCGCAGGCAAAACTCACGAGAGAGGCGGCACAGGGCTTTTCTAGCTACGGAAACCAAATCGGCTTGACGACTGGACAGGTTTTTGAAGTTTATCACCCAGGATATGTTGCAAAGCGCATGGAGCTCGGCGCGGTTATCGCTGCAAGCCCGTACAAGAACGTAATGCGCGAGACTCCAGAATCTGGCGACATCGTTATTCTTCTTGGTGGCGGAACGGGACGCGACGGTATTGGAGGCGCGACAGGCTCAAGCAAAGTCCACACCGAAAAATCCGTAACGACAGCGGCGGCGGAAGTGCAGAAAGGAAACGCCGTGGAAGAGAGAAAAATCCAGCGTCTTTTCCGCAGAGCAGACGTGAGCCACATTATCCGCAGAAGCAACGACTTCGGCGCGGGTGGCGTTTCTGTTGCAGTGGGCGAGCTTGCTCCGGGATTGGACATCAATCTTGACGCTGTTCCAAAGAAATACGAGGGCTTGAACGGCACAGAGCTTGCAATCAGCGAAAGCCAAGAGCGTATGGCGGTTGTCGTTCGCTCTTCTGACGTCGAAAAGTTCATCAAGGCAGCAAACAGCGAAAACCTCAACGCCGTTGTTGTTGCGACTGTTACGAACACAAACAAGCTCGTGATGAAATGGAGAGGAAAGACAATCGTAGACCTCGACCGCTCTTTCCTCGACACAGCAGGCGCGCCGCACCACGCAAACGCAACATTGCCAAACCCAAGCAAACTTGATTCTCCATTGTTTAAGCCGCTTGAAAGCGTCGCAAAGACGAACGGTTCTATAGAAGACAAATGGCTTACAAATATCTCTGACCTTGCCTGCTGTTCTCAGCGCGGATTGGGCGAGCGATTCGACGGCTCAATCGGAGCAAGCAGCGTTTTGATGCCATACGGC
>Ga0310695_10011649_pt1 | contig 12510 bp, 8 predicted proteins | sample RumenRJG_04DNA_FD_203882 | JGI IMG/M metagenome (GOLD analysis project Ga0310695, IMG submission 203882) | Bovine rumen microbial communities from Lethbridge, Alberta, Canada - RJG_04 (v2) (version 2) | ecosystem: Host-associated > Mammals > Digestive system > Stomach > Rumen | place: Canada...
CACAATAGGAATAAATTATGAAATTATCTAAAGCAATATTTACAGTAACAGCACTTGTCCTTGTTTTACCGCTTCTTTCATGCAAGAAAAATAATGCGGACGATTCAGCTCTGGCACAGGCAGAAGCCCCGAATGAAAAAGCCCCGGAAATTCCAAAAGAGCCGCCGGAACTTTTTAACATGATTACAGTTGAAGGCGGCTGGTTTACAATGGGACTCAGCGAAGACGATTATTCAAAAAAACATCGGGATTCTTCAGATTATAACTATCAAAGAGAACACAAAGCTTATGTCAGCGATTTTATGATGAGCTCGTCAGAAATTACTCAGGATAAATACGAAGAGATTATGGCCGCTAACCCTTCCCTTCATGCAAGCAAATACCGTCCTGTTGAGCTTGAAAAAATTACCGACGCACTGGCATTCTGCAACAAACTCAGCCTCAGCGAAAACCTTACACCATGCTACAGCGTAAAAGGCGAAACCGACCCTGACCTTTGGGACACTTTCTGGGGAAAAGAAGATGAATACAAAGAATATTATTTTTTTATGAGGGAACTCAGCTGCGATTTTAATGCAGACGGCTACAGACTTCCTACAGAATCAGAATGGATGTATGCGGCACACTCAGGAAAATACCACGAAGATTTTACCTATTCAGGCTCAGAAAAGTCTCAGGAAGTTGCAGTTACACCTTACAAAAACGAAGACGAAGAATATATCAATTTTGACAGCCCTGACGAAGTAAAAAGTCTTAAGCCGAACAAGCTTGGCTTTTACGATATGAGCGGAAATCTTTCTGAACTTGTGTGGGATTATTACGCAATTTACCCGGAATATTCAACCGTAAATTACACAGGTCCTGAACGCAGAGATCAGACAAATGCCGATTCAGGCGTTTTAAAAGGCGGAAATTATCAGGACAGATACACTCTGGAAGACAGGCAGCCAAAAAGTCTTCGCGGAGACAGGGAATTCGGCTTACGTGTATGCCGTACGCTCAATTCAGAAAATTCACAAAAACGCACACAAAAAGCCATTGAAGTTGCAAAAAAAGATCAGCTTGAAAAGCTTAAAGAAACAGTTTATTCAAAGCTCGTAAAGATTGAGCCCTTTACATATCAAAACGGAGACTATAAGCAAAAGGAATTTGATGGTCTTTATATTACAAAACAGCCTTTAACTCAGGATGACGTTTTTCTTATATCTGATAAATATCGTGGTGATTGTAACCACCTGGATAGAGAAATCAAAAACTATAACGCAATCCGCTTTTTAAACGAGCTGAGCAAACTGCTTGGTTACGAGCCTTATTATATAATCACAATGCCGGACGAAAACGGCGAGTATGTCGAGGTTGACGAAGACTATCTTGTTTCCCGCAATCTTGATTTTACGGTCAGCGAAAATGATTATGACAAAAGAGAGCACAGCGAATTTGATAAAATGAAAATCCTTTGCAATCTGCAGGCAGACGGTTTCAGACTAACAAAATATATTGATCTTGATTATGACAGGCGCGATGAAGAAGTAAAGGAAGAGGATGCTCTTACGCTTATTACAAGTATAGACTACAACTCCAAAGATGATGATGTTGTTTTTTATTTGACAAACGGACTGCCGGGCGACATGTACCTCAACTACTTTAAAGAAGCAGACGGTGTTCTAAGTGAAAGACCATATTATGATTTTTATTTTAAGGGTTTTTATATCTGTAAAAACATTCCCGAAGATAAAAAAGAAATTGAACAGATTGAAAAGGAAATTGCAGAATATTCAGAGAAAGTGCGCGTAAAAAAGCTTGAAAAATTTGAAAAGCTTGCCGGAAATTCTATAAACGATCTGATGAAAAATGTAAAAGGCGGAAAAGCACTGCAGTCACTTGATACAGAGAACAAAAATTTTCTTGAAGTTACACTTGGCGCTTTTATGATGTCAGAAATTCCAGTGACAAACAGAATTTACTCTGCGCTAAAAGGTGAAGAATATGTTGTAAAAGACAGTCAGGGCTGGGAAATTAGAGATGAAGAAGAAGTTGAAGCTGCTAAAAACAGCCCGAAAGACTTTAACTGGTACCAGGCGGCAGCCTTCTGCAACGCTTTGAGCGAACTTTACAAGCTTGAGAAAGCCTATTCCTTTGGCGAAAATACGGTTTCTGTTGATTACACTGCAAACGGCTTTAGAATGCCAACCGAAGCCGAATGGGAACACGCTGCCCGTTCAGGAACTTGCAATAAAACCTTAAAATACGGCGTTACAATTGATTCGGTTGTTTATATGCAAAACCCTAATATGTTCAGATTAATTGAAGACGACTGGGAAGATTATTACAAATCAATCGTGCCAATTTCAGTTTACACTGGTCAGCCAAACTCGCTGGGAATCTACAATCTTGCGGGACTTTGCGAAGAATGGTGTAATGATTTTCAGTATTTTGACTACTATGATTTTACATCTGAAAAAACAGGTTACACTGTAAGTTCATACGACTCAAAGCCATACTACATTACAAAAATGCCTTTTGGCCAGGTTTATGCACCGCAAATCATTAAAAAAGGCAACTGGTATTATTATGCAAGTGCAGATAATGTAAAACTTTCGGTAAGAGATACATCAAAACCAGGAAGCAATGACAAAACAACTTTACGCCTTGTACGAACAGCAAATCCGGGCGAAATGAAAAAGCTTTTGGAAGAGCACGAAAAAGAACATCTTGAAATGCTGGCTGCACAAAAAAACTTCTTTGACGAAAACATGAAGATGGCAAGCGTAAAAGGACAGACATTCAAAAGTGTTGATTATTACGGAAAAATTGACGAAAAGAAAACCGAATCAGTTACAGACTTTGAGATTGCCGACACAGAAATTACTAACGAAATGTATATTCGTGTAATGCACTATAACCCGAACATCGAAAAAATAGGCCAAAGGCACTACAATGACTCGCCGAACGCGCCTGTAACAAATATCAGTTTTACAGAAGCCATGTATTTCTGCAACGAGCTTAGCCTGATGTACGGCTTAAAACCGTTCTACAACATAGAAAAACAAACTGTAAATAAAGATTCAGACGGATTCCGTCTTCCACTGGAACAGGAATGGCTTATTGCCGCAATGGAAGGCGATCCTAAAAACCTGTCCAAATTCAGCGGCTCAGACGATAAAAACGAAGTCGGAGTATTCACTGGAAGTAAACCTCAGGAAGTAAAAACAAAAAAACCGAACAAGCTTGGGCTTTACGACATGTCAGGCAATGTTTTTGAAATGGTTCACTACGTTGACGGCTGGCGGGAATTTTATTCTGGCTACGATCGTATTAAGGGCGGCTCTTACGACTATGAAGATGACATTTTCAACATGAGAAGCTGGAAAGAAGACCAGACCGGCTTTAGAGTCGTAAGAGGAAAACTGCAGGCTGAATAATACGATTTGTTCTGCCTCGTCTATTTTTTGTGAACAAGAAGTTCCTTGTCCTTAACGTACAAAATTTTGTCGTGGAAAATAAGGCCAGGGAACGCTTCTCCATCAACAAAAACATATCTTCTGGAACCTCTGGAATTGCGCACCTCAAATTCAATAGAATCAGCTTCCGGAGAATAAACCGTAGCGCCCAAATCTTTTGTGCCAAAATTAAATGAACCGTACGTTTTTGAGTCGTATTCAAAAGTGATCAAACCATCGTTCCATTTGGTAATAACTTCTGGCTCCGAAGAATCAAACAAAGCATCAGTAGATTCATAAAGCTCTTCTAATCTGAACATACCTTTTTTGTTGATTATGTAATCGTCGCCTCCGGTTAGTTTTTTTACCCAAATTAAATAATCACCGTTCGCTGTAGAGCGGATGCATGGTTCGTTGGAAATATTATATCCAATTCCATCGTTTCTTATACTTACAATACTGTAAAATTTTCCGTATTCTTTTCCATTCAAATAAAGAATTTCACAATCTGATTCTTTATCATTAATATAATAAGCATAATTATTTCCATCGTCAGTAAGCCCAAAGCCCTTTACAGGAATCCAATCCCTGCTGAAAAACCAGTAATCGTCATCCGGAAAATCCATTCGTCTGATCCACTTTCCGTCAATAAAAAGCGTCCACCTTTCATTGTCATAATCAAGGTCTGCGTATGCAATATGCGACAAATATTTTGTATGATAGAGAATGCAAGGACTTTTTACAGGACCATAAGTTTTGTGAAAATCTGGAGTAAGAACATTCAAAATGAACTTTTTATCTTTATCACGCGTGTAATAAAGGAAATTTTTTCCATCGTCGCTTCTATACTCAACCGACCAGATGTTTTCAATTCTTTGATTGCCGTACCATAAAATATTCTGTTCCCTGTTCACAAGAATTTCTGCATAAACATCGTTTGTTTCACCAATAAAACCTGCATTTAGAATTGACATGGTATCTAAACGTTTTGTGCTGCTGATTTTAAGCTTTTTTTCGTAATCAAAAATTCCAGAAGGTTTTCCATCCACATAAAGGTCTTCAAAAATATTGCCATTCTTTCTGATGTAACAATAGTGACTTGAATCATCAGAAAAAGCAAAATTATAAATACCAGCCCTTTCTTCTATTAATTCACCGTTTACATAAAGCTGTTCTCTTCGATAATCATAGAAATCATCTTCAGCTTCAACTCTGTTTCCGTTTTCGTCAAGCTCATAGTTTTGTTCCGGCGGAATCTTCATATATGCAAGATTTTTTTCATCCCTGGAAATATAATAATTAGTAACATTTCTGATGCTTTTTTCGCCGTCAAAGAAAGTGCTTTCAGAATCATCTGCCATGTAAACAATTTTATCGTCCCATATTTCTGCTGAAACAATTTTTACTGTCTTACCATTTACTTCAGCTTTTACGACCCATTCTGAATAAGGAATGGAATCTATCACATTACGAAACATAAACAGGAAAAGTACAATATCAATTACAACAACAAAAAACTGAAGCCCTGGCTCACTTTTGGTCTCGTAAGGATTTTCACCTTCTATATTCCTTCTGTTACCAAACCACATAAATGGAGTGAACATTGCAGCCCAGCCGCTTCTTCCCATTGCGTGCATTCTTCGTACCGAAGCAGACAAAAGCGGCAGCACAAAAAGCATAAAAATAGTAAGTAAAATGCTAAAAACAAAACTATTGTCTTGAAAAACACTAAATCCAAGAACAAAGATAATCACCATCAAAGCTATAAGAAAGACGCCGTAATAAGCAACCTCTTTTTTAGAGGCACAGCCCTTTATCAAAAAATATTTTTTTAAGCAAAGTAGAATGTATTTCATATGAGAATCCTTGTTAAACAAAAACGACAGCCGCAACGGACTGTCGTTTTTGAATTAATAAATACAGGTTTACTTATCTGCCCATTTTTTAAAGATGAGACTTGTATTAACACCGCCAAAAGCAAAGTTGTTTGCCATAACGTATTCAGCGTTGATTTCGCGGCCGTTGCCTGTAATGTAGTCAAGCGGAGCACATTCAGGGTCAACGTTTACAAGGTTTACGTTCGGGTGGAACCAGCCTTCATTCATCATGTTGATTGTAAGCCAGCTTTCTACACAACCGCACGCACCAAGAATATGACCAATGTAAGATTTTGTAGAAGAAATTGGCACAGCACGACCAAATGCCTTATAAACAGCCTGAGATTCAGAAATGTCTCCGTGAGGAGTTGCAGTTCCGTGTGCGTTTACGTAAGCAATTTTGTCCTTTGAAATTCCGGCATCTTCAATTGCCATTTCAAGACATTTTGCCTGAGTTTCGCTGTTTGGCGAAGTAATGTGCGAACCGTCCATGTTTGTTGCAAAACCAACAACTTCGCAGTAAATCTTTGCGCCGCGTTTTACCGCATGCTCCAAATCTTCAAGAATCAAAGTTCCGGCACCTTCACCAATTACAAGACCATCGCGGTCCTTATCAAAGCATTTTGGTGTCTGCTCTGGAGTCTTGTTCATACAGGAAGTAGCACCAAGAGTATCAAAAATAGCAGCATCTGGAGCAGAAAGCTCTTCAGCACCACCACAAATCATAATGTCCTGGCGTCCGTCTTCAATTGCTTCGTAACCGTAACCGATAGACTGTGAACCTGAAGTACAAGCTGTATCAGTGATGATTACACGTCCGCGAATCTGCCAGTAAACGCTCATGTTGCAGGCATTTGTCTGTGGCATAGCCTTAATGTATGTCTGGCTGTTGAGGTGGCTTGAGTCACCAGTTTCAACCATTTTTGCAAGGTCTCCGATAGCATCCATACTTCCCATACAAGTTCCGTATGCAATACCAGTGCGTCCGTTTTTAAGTTCTTCAATTACGTCTTCGCCATCTTCTGTCAAAAGACCTGCCATTTTAAGAGCATCAGTTGTAGAAAGAAGACCAAGCAAAGCAACACGTCCCATTCCTCGAATCTTCTTTCTTGGAAAAGAAGGCAATTCTTCGTCAAACGGGCAAGCCAGACGGGTATTCATTTTTGTATAGCGTTCCCATTCCGGCATATATCTGATTTTATTTTTGCAGGCTTTAAGATTTTTATAAGCAGTTTCCCAATCACGGCCAAGAGCCGAAACCATACCGCCACCAGTTACAACAACGCGGCGTTTTCCATTAGGTTTTGTGAATTCCATTTTGTTCCTCATTAAAAAGTTTTTAGGGCGTTCCTGTCGCTTCACTCCAGGGCGCTCATTCCGCGCTTCGCTAACGCTCATCCTCCTCGCTCACTCCGTTCGCTGCGGTGGACTGCTTCGCAGGCGCTCCAATCACTAACGCTATCAGAATACCCAAAAATGCGGTAAATTTCAACACGCATTTATAAACCTGAAATGTAACAGCGTTGAACAAGTTCTATAAATGCAAGCCGTTCCAGTGTAGAAAGCTTTCCGAATTTTTCTTCATAAATTGCAATTATGCTGTCTATTGTGTTAGAAGCCTTAAAAAATTCAGAACGACCGTTATCCAAAAGCTTTATAGAAACATCTTTGTACATCAGCTTTGCCGCTTCCGTAGGACTTATAAATTCATCATCAGACTGCCAGTAAAAATTCCAAAGCGCAAACCAGATTCCTCGAATCACTTCGCGATCCGACTCAGGCCTTGTATTAAGGCTGCCGTTCAGTTTTTTTAGCGACCATTTTTCGCAAGAACCTTTAGAAGCATCGTCAATTTCAAAATTAAGCCATTCCCGTTTTGAATCCGGACTTGAACTGAAAACATCTACCCAAAGGCAATCAGTGTCAGTCATAAGAAAACAGAAAATATAATCAACCTGAAGATTCATTGAACAATAAACCTTTGCATAATAAGCAGAACTTGGCTTTAACGGAAGATTTGTAAACGCCTGAACAAGTGCAGACAAAAGTTCCAGGGAAATATATTCATCCTTAAGGTTTTCCATTATATACAAAGCGTAATAAATTGCTTCAGATTTATCGCTGACTGCTGTTGTCGGATAAAAACTTTTGTAAAGTACATATGGATTCGTATAATTTCTTGAACGCTCCTCATAAATCCAGTCGCGCACCTCTTCGTATTCCGGGAAATCTGTTGCATAATTAAACTTCTGCTGATTTACCGGCGGAAAAGCCTCTATAGCTTTCTGCCATTCCTGATCTCTTTTTGCATCATAATCAAAGGGGGCACCGTTTGATACAAGCCTTTCCTGAATAGCCTGGATTTTTTCAGATTCTGCGTCAACATTCTTTTCTTTAGCACACGCAGAAAATATCATCATAAAAAATGCACAAAAAAATAAAAATGTTTTTTTCACTGTAATTCCTGCTATAAAAAAACACCATCCGATTTTAGATGGTGTTTTGATTTTTTTTTTACTGTTCTCCGATAATCATCACATACCACCGTCAATCTCAATTACCTGGCGGGTAATGTAAGCTGCGCCTTCGCTCAAAAGGAATACTGCAGCTGCAGCGATTTCTTCAGGTTTTCCGGCACGTCCCATTGGGATAGTCTGCATAATGATGTCGTAAACTTCCGGACGGATAGCCTTTGTCATTTCAGTTTCAATTACACCAGGTGCAATTGCGTTACATGTAATTCCACGACCTGCAAGTTCAACCGCAAGAGCCTTTGTAGCACCGATGATACCAGCCTTAGAAGCACTGTAGTTAGACTGTCCGCGGTTTCCGTGAACGCCACTTACAGAAGAAATTGTGATGATACGTCCACCGCGCTTGTTCTTGCGGCTTGCCATTGGCATCAAAAGCGGGTTGATTACATTGTAGAAGCTGTCGAGGTTAGTATGAATAACCTTGTCCCAGTCTTCGCCGCTCATAGCAACAAAAGTATTGTCGCGGGTAACACCAGCGTTATTTACAATTCCCCAGAGAACTCCGTGTTTTGCAGTCAAATCAGCAAGCTTTGCCTTACAATCTTCGCGGTTAGAAACATCAAACTGAATGATTTCTCCCTGTCCGCCAGCTTCCTGAACCAGTTTCAGAGTTTCCTCTGCATTTCCCTGACTTCCATTATAGTGGCAGATTACATAATATCCGGCTTTTGCAGCCTCAACAGCGATTGCTCGTCCAATTCCACCACTGGCACCAGTTACCAGAACCTTCTTATCAGCATTAACGTTTTCCATTTGAATCTCCTGATTTCTTCTTTATATTGTTTGATAATTCTAACACACAAAAGCGCGTTTTTCTAGACATTTTTTTAAATTTTGTCAAAGTATAAAGTCAATTATAGCCGGCAGAAACTTAATTTGTGCCGGCAAGAAAATTAGTCGCCAAAAAGCGCGTGAGTATCTTCTGTTTCCATTACAGAAATTTTTGCAGTTACAGCAGGCTCTGCGTCGTCCTTATCAGCAAAAAGCTGGCACAAATATCTGTAAACGTGATTTTCATCATCGCGGAAATCTTCTGCAATTTTCATGCGGATTGTTGTTCCGTTTTTAAGGTAACCAACAGAAGCCTTAAATTCCATTACACTTAAAATAAAGCCCGGAAGAGGAGTTCTGCCTTTCATTGTATTTGTAATTCCGGTAAGAGCCGAAATGCCCTGAGCCATAAATTCAAAACCGGCCCAGCTTGGAACTCCATCAAATTCAGGTTCATAGAAAATACAGTTTTCTGTAATATCGTATTCGCTTGTAATAGTGTGATTATCAATATTGTGTTCAAGCACACGGCTTAAAAGAAACATTTTACCTTTGTGCGGCAAATAATTAATAAGCTCATCGTGTTCAATATGCTGCTGAATTACTTTCATTTTTATTATACCTCGTTACTAGAATCCAATTATTAAGCTGACGTTTGCACCGCCAAATGCAAAGGAATTACTCATGCAGGTTTTAATTTTACCTGACGCGGTTCCATTTTTGTCTGCAAAATTTAGTTCTGCAAGTTCCGGATCTTTCCGACCATCCCAAATTTGCAGCGGCAATAAAATATTATTGCAATTTTCATCAAAATTTTCAATGAGCGTTTTATAGCAGATTGAAAGCTCCAGTGCGGCGGCGGCTCCAAGAGTATGCCCCGTAACCGGCTTTGTTGAACTTGCTGGAACAGATTTTTTTCCACTTCCAAAAACCTGCGCAACCGCAAGACTTTCCATGCTGTCGTTTAATTTTGTTCCGGTTCCGTGCAGATTCAGATAGTCTATTTGTGATGCCTTTAAGCCTGCCCGCTCCAATGCCGCTTTTATTGCACAAACTGCGCCCTGCCCGTCCGGGTTTGGTGAAGTTGCGTGGTAAGCATCAGCGCTTTCGCCAAAGCCTAAAAGCCGAACAGTGGTTGAGTCTGACGAAAACACCGTAGAGTCCTTAGACAGCAAAAAGAACGCCGCCGCGTCGCCCATTGTAATTCCATGTCTGTTTTTACTGAACGGATTTGTAATTTCAGTGGAAATTGCTTCCAGCGAACTAAAACCTGCCAGCGCAGTATCCGAAGCAATATCAACGCCGCCTGTTACAACTGCATCTGCAAACCCCGAAAGAATAAGTTCTGCCGCTTTAATAACTGCCGAGCCGCTGGAAGAACAGGCTGTTGCAAAAGCAAGCGAAGGGCCTTTTAATTCAAAACGCTCAGAAATATAAGTAGCAACATAATCTGCGCCCTGCATTTCAAGCTTATAATCCTGTGGAAATTTCCCTTCCGCAAGAAACTTTCTGTGCGCTGCAAGCGAAAATTCTGTTCCGTTATCGCACGAGCCGGCACAAACCGCAACCCGTTCTGCACCAAAACGCTTTTTTGCCGCTTCAATATCGCCTGCAATCTGATTCAAAGCCGCTTCTTCCAGCCTGATAATTTTCATATCATAGCGGGCATATTCCGCGGGCTTTAAAGCAGAATCATCAACACGGGCCGCATAAAATTCATCACCGGTACAAATTTTATGCTTTTTTATTCCCTTCTGATTTTTGGTTGTTACACTTTGCCAAAGTTCATCAATATTTTTACCTGCCGCACAAAAAACGCCGGGTTTTGAAATATAAATATTTTCCATAAAATTCTAAACCTAAAATCCTTCTGCCACATTTAAAATATATGAATAGCCGCGAAGATAATTTTTAATCGTGATAATATCATCTTTATTTGTAATTTCTTCTATCAGATTTTCGCCATCACGAATTAAACGTGTTTCATTAACGCTTGCTGTCGGATTAAATCCGCTTCCATTCCAGACTTCAAAATTCAATCCAGCCGATTTATAATTTGCATACAACGCTTTGCTGTCATAAATGGCATTTTGAATATCGCAGATGATGTATTCCGGCAAAAGTTTTCCATCGAACATAGACGAAGTAAAACTTGCCTTCTCTTTTGAAAAACTAAGGTTTCCCATATCTACACCAAAATTATTAAAAAGCGAAACACTAATTCCATTAAAATCACTTTGAATATAAGCAAGCATCGAAAAACTTTTATTTCCGTAAGTTCCTTCAATTTTTTGAATTGTATCAACAGGATAATCAAAATGTTCCGGCGAAAGAAGATAAACTTTTTTAGAATTTGTAATATAAACCGGCTTTAAATTTTTACAGACATGAACATCATCTTCTATACCAGTGGTGTAAGCAGACGTATTCTTTGAAGCACACGATACAAACAAAATCAAACTCAAAAAAACGCCAGAAATCAAAAGCTTATTTTTTTTCATTTTTTTTCCCTTCCATAAAAGAATGATACAACATAAGCCGTAGAAAGTCCTGTAAAAATTGAAAGTCCCATTAAGTGAACCGGCTGAAAACGGCTTAGCGCAAGCGCTCCAAAAGAAATGATTGTTGTTAAAAACGAAAGCATTGTCGCAAAATTTTCAAGGCCGTTTTCGCAATCTGCCGGCGCTTTTTCTGCTTCAGTCATATAAATTATATAATCAAGGCCTAGACCAAAAACAAGAATAAGTCCTGTTACCGAAAAGAATTCCAGATGAATTCCGAGCGTTGCAAAAACAGAAGCTACAACAAGAATCACCAGAAGCGGAACCGAAAGAATTTTCAAAGTCTGCTTCCAGCTGTAAAAGAATTTTAGCATGATTAAGATAATTACAAATGCAAGCGCAAAGAATTTCAGCATCATGGCGGTAAGGTTATCTAAATTCCAGCTGATTTGAACTGTTTTGTTTATAAAATAAACATCAGGCGTTGCTTCGGCCAGAATTGATTTTTCATCATAATTATAAGGATCAGACGGCAGCAAAACCGAATAATATTTGCCGTCAATGTTTCCAAGCCATACAGATTTTACAGCATCTTCCAGAAATTTCGGAACAGTTCCATCTTCAAACGAGACTAAATCATCGCCGGATTTTTCAAATGAGTCTTGCAAGTCTCTGGCAAGCTTACGCGCTTCGGGAACAGAATAGCCTAAATTTTCAAATTGATATTTTGCATTTTTCAAAAGCGATGCGCCAACAAAACGTGAAATTCTCTGATTTATTTTTGAAGGAACAAAAAGCGTCGTACACAAATAGTTCCCCTGCGTTCCAAATTTGTCTTCGTAAACCCGGCGAAAATTTTCCTCGTTTTCAAGAACATCCTGTTCAGAATTTCCGCTTATAATAAACCAGCCGGAAGGATTATACTGAATTACGCCCGACGCTGTAATTTCATCCTGCAAAAGCTTTCCTTTCATTTTGTAAAGCGATAGCAGATTATTTTTTATTCCGACGTTTTTAAAATTCACAAAAAGCAAAATTGAACTAAACGCAAAAATCAGAACAATAACAGTTCTTCCAATCCGGCGTTTTTGAACCGCCCCGCTGATTTTTGAAAAAGCCTTTACACCGCAAATTTCTCTGCTTTTGAGCGGCATCTTAATTTTTGGAAAAACGGCAATTGTTGTAAGATACGAACTTAAAAGCCCTGTAAGGCAGAAAAATGCCATTTGCTTCAAAATTGCAAACGGCGCAAATAAAAGCAGTGCAAAGCAAATTCCTGTAGAAATAATTGCCATACTAAGCGAAGGAAAAAGTTTTTCACGAATCTGATTTCCGTCTGCGACGGTTTTATTGCCTGCCCAGTTAACAAAATAATGAAGAGTGTAAT
>Ga0310695_10011650_pt1 | contig 12510 bp, 8 predicted proteins | sample RumenRJG_04DNA_FD_203882 | JGI IMG/M metagenome (GOLD analysis project Ga0310695, IMG submission 203882) | Bovine rumen microbial communities from Lethbridge, Alberta, Canada - RJG_04 (v2) (version 2) | ecosystem: Host-associated > Mammals > Digestive system > Stomach > Rumen | place: Canada...
CCTCTTTGAGAACCACCTCTGCGAAGCAGACCACCGTGGTGAAGACGACCTCGCGCCGGAAGAGGAACGTGCTATCTGCAAGTATGCGAAGGAGAAATATGACTCTGACTTCGTCTTTGTCACCCACTTCCCCTCCGAGCACCGTGCTTTCTATGCGATGGACGACCCCGAGGACCCGAGTCTGACCCTCAGCTTCGACCTCCTCATGAGAGGCCTCGAGATCACCTCCGGCGGACAGCGTATCCATAAAGAAGCCGACTACCGCGAGAAGATGCTCCGTCGTGGCATGAACCCCGATGCGTTCCATTTCTACCTCGACACCTTCCGCAACGGCATGCCCCCTCACGGCGGCTTCGCCATCGGCCTCGAGCGCATCACCGCCTGCTTCCTCGGCATCGCCAACGTCAAGGAATGCTCGATGTTCCCTAGAGACATCAATCGTGTGGCTCCTTGATTAAAAAGTCCTGCATACTCGCGTATGTGGGATTTTTTTATTGAAAGAAAAAAGGAAAGAAAAAAGGATCATCATTTTCTCTCTCTCTTCATTTGCTTTGCGGCGTGTTTCTCTGCTTCTTATCTCTCGGCTTCGTAGTAGGTATCGGATTGGCATACGGCAGACTATCCAATCCGCGGCATCTCTCCACGATATGCCATTACTGGCTTGCGGAGCGTGCGTCACATTGTCTATAATACAGTTATAGCCAAGTGCCGCCCTGCCCGCTCCACAAGCCTCCCGCCCCACAACCCTCGCTTTCTTTCCACCCAATACCATCGCCTTTCTTCGGCTGTTTACATTGTCCTACGACAATGTGAGGAACCTTTCTTTGGCTTTTAAGGGGGGTATTAGTTGTGTATAGTGCGCGCGCGGCGCAAAAAAGTTTCGTTCATTTGCCGAGATAGTATCCGGCGCTAAAAACTCCCTCCCTTGTCTAAAAAGTTTCGTCCATTTGCCGAAATACTATTCGGCGCCATTCAAGGTCGCAATCTGCGACCTTAATCATCCCATTTCTGCCTATTTTCATTAAAAATACACGTCTTTTGAATTTTTCTTTACCTTCGGACTTCAAAAGTCACATAGTAGGTATTATCTTTGCGCAGTTTTTCGAAAAAATCGCATGCCAAGTAGGGCTTTTTGTGAGTTTTGGCGACAAACTGAAGATTTTATTTGTGTATGTCAATTATTTTTTGTAATTTTGCGTCGCAAGATTAACTCAAGGACAGTGCTATGCAATTAGGCTATGTACATTTAAACAAAACTGAGCAGGCGAAGCAGATATTGGCTATGCGGCGAGCTGAACAAGGTGCTATCGATGAATTAGGCATCGGCAGTATTCGTGATGCGCTGGCAGATAGGATGTTCCCTGGGATATCAACCCTGCATCAACATGCCAAGTATTTCGCGTTATTGCCTCAGGTGTATCAAAAGGTCTGGGAGCGAGCCCGACGTACGGAGGGCATCAGTCTGCGCCAAGTGCAACAGATGATTATCGAAGAGGAAATCAGCATGACTCGCTGTTTGAGCCGCAACACGCCCAATGCATCCGGCATAACTGGAGCAGACTCGTTGCGATCGAATAATCAGTTCGTCAAGTATGATCCAACCTACATATACAATTCTGCCTTGCGTACCTACGGTTTCCTGCAAGTGGATCCCCGTATCTCTATTGCCTCAGCTATCTTGTATAGCGCGCGCCAATGGCAGGAACGACCGGAACGAATGAAAACCGAAGCGGAGGATGTGGCTAATGATGCGCAAGAGGTTGCCAATGATCGTCCGTTCTGTGAATTTCCTCGCGCGCTCGGCTATAAATTTCCAGACGAGTGCCATTTGGATGTGAACCTCGCCGAACGGGAGTATATCAAAGATCACATGCTCGCCACTCCGCAAGTGCGTACATCGCTCTTGGGCTATTTGTTAGAACACGACACCATCGATATATCCGGCGGTTTCAGCACGCTTGATAGGGACGAGTTAAATCTCCCATCACAATTCCGCGATATCATTCACCGAAGCGTCATAATCTCCGAGTTTATCTATCTGCTTTTCTTGAGCTATAATCTACTGCTTGCTAATGGTCAAGATGACGATTTGCAGCAAGAGTGGAAAAAATGCCATCAACGCTTCCAAGAACGCAAACCCGATATCATAGAGTGTTTAAGTATACTGCATGCATCGCCTAATAAACTGCTGCGCAACTCGCTGCATTTTGTGGAGGACTGTTATCAATACATCTTAGATGAGAAATGGGCCCTCTTGGAAGATGCCATCACACGTCGCGAGATAACCATCAAAACCAGCCGCAGGAAGATTGGCAATCCCGAATTTGAATACAAATCACCCATCCATCATTATTACTTGACCTATCGCTGGGAGACAGTACGATTGATGTTGAACGAGTTAAGAAAGGAGGACTTATGGCAAAAGAACTAATGGGGAACGTCCTCTACAATGAGTCCTTATTGACACCAGGCTTTCAAGTTGAAGCGGCTATTGGCACAACCTATAGCCTTGACTTGGAGACGCTGCTGGAAGTGCCGCTCGCTTTAGGAGAACTAACCGGCAACGCGGAGCAATATATTCAGCGACCCTATTACCTATTGGATGTCATCAACAAGGTGTCCGGCAAGTTCTGCGTCTATTGCAACGCGGGTAGCATATACAATCCACTGCAAAAAGACCAATCGGGCGACATGAAGAACAATGCCTTGCTCGGAGAACGCATCTTGACGCTCATGGAAGACTGTATCTGCCAAGTGCAGCCCGAAGGACACAAAAACTCCTTCGCCAGTTTCCACCCCAAAGTATGGATGATCTTGGAACGACACAAAGAGTCCGAGGAACGGCAGTTGAAACTGATGGTAATGAGCAAGAACCTCACCTATGCCACAGATATAGATATAGCCTGTGTGCTAACCGGAAAAGTTATGCGCCGTCATGCGACCACCGCTGCACAAGAGAAACATCAGCCTTTGCTGGATCTATTAAATTGGCTGGAGAAATTCGGTAAGTCAAAACAGCAGAAACAACTGCTCCATACCTTGCAAGAAGTTATCCCTTGTGTTGAGCATTTCGATATAGATGAAAACCTCTTTGAGGATTACGATTTTCATCTGATGGGTGTTCCTAATTACGATGGCAAAGCCTGCTTGGCAGATATGGTATCCAAAGCAGGTGACACCATTGTGATTTCGCCGTTCATAGATCTGCCTACTATCGGAGAGTTTGCCAAACGCAAAGGACGCAAACTGCTCATAACCCAACCTAATAGTTGCGCCCCCGACATTCTTAGCCTGTTACCGGATCAGGTATATGCAACCAAACTGTCGCTGATATCGCCCGACGAGGAAGGTGCTTATGTGAACATGCACGAGAAGATCTATTTCATCAATGACTCACGTGGAAATAGATTATACTTAGGATCCACCAATGCCACTGACAACGGTTTCGACCGAAATGTGGAACTGTTGTTGTCGTTGCAATTCCGTTCGTATATGGCTTCCTTTGATAAAATCAAAGAGCAGTTTATCAATGATGATAAGGATTGCGCTTTTGAAAAGGTGATCCCTTATACCGTTGATACGGCGTCGCAAGATGAACAACGCGCCCTGCAACTTTGCATCCGTCGAGCCATTGCCGCTTTGCAAAATGCAGAAGTTGAAACGGACTCGGAAGGAACCTATCGAATAACGGTGAAATGCAAAGACTTCCAGACGCATGAACAAATCAGTCTCTGCCCGATATATAGTCCGTCTAAAAAACAGGTATTATCCCGCCAAATGGTCTTCTCCGGTTTACCTCTGACGGACTTGACGGAATTGTACATCTTAGAGTGTCGCGATATACATGTGGTTATCAAAATTAATACCCGCAACATGCCATCCGATCGCTGGCAGAAGATATACGACCGACTCCTAAACACCCCCAATAAAGTGATGGACTATCTGGCTTATATGCTTTCGGTTGATCCAGATGGCTATATGCAAGAAATGGTTACTGCCGAACGACATGAGCATCAATCCGAGCATCGAGAATTGTTCAAGGGCTTATCACTATATGAAGATCTGCTAAAGACAGCATACATTGACCCGGACAGGATTAACCGAGCAATAGAAACGCTGAGTCGATGCAGCGTTGCCGAAGTGGAAGACTTTAAAGTGTTGCTCCGCCAAATGCAACAGGCAATACCGAAGATTAAACGAATGAAACGAGAATAACGATGGCACAACCGAAAGATTTCCAAGAAAAGACAGCACAACGCATTGCGGAGTTGCTGATACATGGTCGTAGTCGAGTCCTGCTGGCAGATGAAGTGGGCTTAGGTAAGACCATCGTGGCACGTCGTGTCATTGACCTGATACGCGTCTGGCGCAAAAATGAGAATGATCCATTCTATAAAGTGGTCTATATCTGCTCCAATGCCAATATCTCTACGCAAAACATTCGAGAACTGGGCGTTCAGAATAGTTCTGATTTTGGCGATAGCCGATTGTCTATGCAGCATCTGCAAATCGCCATCAAAGAATATGAGATATCGAAAGAGGCAGCACAGAAAGGGGTTATGGCAGAACGATTGATACCCCTTACGCCGTGTACTTCTTTTCAAATGACCAATTCCACCGGCACATCAAGAGAGCGTGCCCTTATGTGCGCCATTCTACCGCAGATAACCCATATCGAAGATATCGATGCTCTGAGTGATTTCCTACAGATGGGAGTGAAATATTGGGATTGGGAAGTGAACAGATACCGTCGGGAGATTGAGTGTATCAGCGATAGTGATTATATCAAAAACATGAGAGAGGCGTTCGCTCCCAAAGATCAAGAACTTCATCTCACCGATCGTATCAATGCAGTTTGTCATACTACGGATCATGCGGAACGCAGAACTGTTTTGACCCAACTCCGTCGTGTCTTTGCAGAAATAAGCATGGACATGCTCGACCCTGATCTGATTGTCATGGATGAGTTCCAACGCTTCTCCGATCTTTTACATCCGGGCGATGATGAACAAGCGATGCTCGTAAAGAAGTTCTTCTCGAATCCGGCATCGAAGATACTCCTCTTGTCTGCCACTCCATATAAACCTTTCTCCACGCTTGCAGAGATTAATGAAGGAGAGGTGGACGCCTATCGGGACTTCCTCAAAGTGATAGATTTCTTGTTTGTCACCAAAGATGAGGCAGGACAATTCCAAACGATATGGAAGCGTTTTTCGGATGACCTTCGTTTGGTGTCCGCGGAGAATAAAGAGAAGGCGTTGGAATCAAAGAAACTTGCCGAAGATGCGTTGTATAAGGTCATGTGCCGCACCGAACGCATTACCAATAACATGAACCCCGATGCACAGACCGTCTTTGATGTGCCTGTCTCGGAAGCAGATTTATGGTCGTTCGCTGAGGCTCAACATCTATTAGACACAATAGCCGCTCATACGCGCAATGTGCATTTCCGCAATGTGCCGTTGGACTATATCATGTCCTCGCCCTATCTGTTGTCCTTCATGGATCGCTATCAACTCAAGAAATATGTGATGGCTAATAGCCGCGATGTACAAGACGCCATAGTTAAACGCAATACGTCCTTATGTATCAATGAGCAACGTATCAATAATTACGAAGCTATCCCCGCCAATAACGGCAAACTACAGTTCCTTCACGATGCAGTCTTTGGAGATCTGAACACCAAGAACGAACCCAAGACACATATTCATCAGCTACTTTGGATACCCGCTTCACGACCCTACTACAAAGCTGGAGGTATCTTTGAGGAAGAAGCATCTCGCAGTTTCAGCAAATTCCTCATCTTCTCGTCCTGGGAAATGGTTCCGCGTATGATCGCTGTGATGATGTCGTATTATGCAGAACGATATACCCTTGGCTCGTATCGGAAGCAACGTGGCGGCTTTACTTACAAAACCTCCCAAAAGTCCAAAACCAAACGTGTCTATGAGAAGAAAGTGGAGGATTTCTTCTTGGAATATCCCTGCCGTAAATTAGCTTCTCTGTATACACCATCTTCGCATTTGGATTGGACGCTTGTGGAACTCCGTAACCATCTGCGTGCTTTAACAGAAGATGCTCTGCAAGAAATCGGAATATCATCCTTTGATGCTGCGGCTCGAAATAGTGCAGAACAAGTGTCGGAGATAATGCGTCGCTTAGATGGAGAACAAATCGAAGTACCCGCAGCAGTTCACCCGAATACAATTCGGATCTTAGTGGATTGCGCCATTGCTTCTCCGGCAGTCTGTGCATATCGTATCGAGCAAGATGAGCAAAGTGCACGGCAAGTGGCGGCTAAAATGATAGCCTTGTTCAATAAACCCGAGAGTTCCGCTATCGTTGACACCATCTGCGCAGAAGATAATTACTACCAACAAGTGCTTTCCTATTGTGTCATGGGCAACTTGCAAGCGGTTCTGGATGAATATAAATTCACAATCCGGGATATCAAACTCGGTGATGCGTTGAATATAGCTGCTTCCAATAACCTCACCATTGATACCAAGCGTACCTTAATGGGCGATGAGAAGTATAGATGCAGTATGCGTACCCATTTTGCTTCACAATATGTGGACAAGGTGGCTACCGATGAATCAACGCAACGCACCAAAACCATGCAAGATATCTTCAACTCCCCGTTCCGACCATTCATCTTGGCGACCACCTCAGTAGGGCAGGAGGGACTGAACTTCCATTGGTATGCGCGCAAACTGGTGCATTGGAACTTACCCTCTAATCCGGTGGACATGGAGCAACGGGAAGGACGTATCAATCGCTACGGTTGCCTCGCTATACGACGTAGCATTGCGCACTTATGCGGCGATGCGGAGACATTACAAGGCGCAAGTGACAAAGATATCTGGAATATCCTCTTTGATAAAGCACGTGACACAATCGGGCAAGGTTACTCCCAAATGGTGCCATTCTGGTGCATCCCACAAGAATGCTTAACCGATGAGCAAAAGACCCAAATGGAGTATATCGAACGATTGGTTCCTATGTACCCGTATAGCAGCGAGCATGCCCGCTATGAACATCTCTTGGATGTGCTATCGCTATATCGCCTAACCTTAGGGCAACCCCGCCAAGAAGAGTTGGCGCAGATAATATCGTCTAACCATTTTCCTGAAGAAGAACTACGGCAATTGATCATTAACCTCAGCCCGTATAATCGTAAGGAAACAGAAAATAACGACCCCAATGGCAGCACAAATTAAACTCTTCCATCGTTTGTTCTGGCTCTTGGACACCGTCTATTCCGCCAAACAGATTTCGCTCTCGCAGATCGACAAACGCTGGGAGCAATCGCACTACAACGACAAGCACGAACGCGAGTACGGCAAACGCAATCTCCACCGCCACCGCGAGGATATCGCCGAACTATTCGGCATCGAGATTGTCTGTGACCGCACCACCAACCTCTATTCCATCGCGGAACGAGGCGACATTGACGGCAATGGACTGCGTGCTTGGCTCGTGGACACCTACGCCGTCAGCAACATGGTCAACCTCGCCGGAGACATGAAAGACCGAATCATCTTCGAAGAGACTTCCGATGGCTCGCGGTATCTCTCCACCATCGTCAGTGCCATGAAGGAGAAGCATCAACTGTACGCCACCTATAAGGGCTACAAGCGTACAGAACCGCACTCCTTTCTTCTCGCGCCGTACTGCCTCAAAGTGTGCAGACGTCGGTGGTATCTCGTCGGCAAACCCGCTGACCATCCTGAGGAAGACCAACCCCGCGTCTATGCCCTCGACCGAATGAAAGAACTCGTCATCGTCGATAAAAGCTACGACATCCCGCGTAAGTTCCACGCCAAGGACTTCTTTAAAAATCAGTACGGTGTCGATCGTACTATCACCGAACCGGAGAAGATTGTTGTGCGTCTCACCGAGTACGATGCCAACTTTATGCGCTCTCTGCCGCTCCACCACTCGCAGACTGAACTCAAAACGGAAGACGGATTCTGCTATTTCACGTTCTTCGTTGCACCCACGTACGACTTCATCCAAGAACTCCGTAAGTTCGGTTCAACCCTCGAAGTCCTCGAACCCGCTTTCCTCCGCGACCAATTTAAGAAAGAAAGTGAGCAACTACGTGCGCTATATAAAGGCTGACCCGATAGGATAAAGTTTCGTCCATTTGCCGAGATATTATCCGGCGCTAAATAGGGATTTTAGAGCAAAATCCCAACAAAATGCATTTTTTTGACATTTTTTTGCACCTTCGGACTTCAAGTGTCACATAGTTAGTCGTACCTTTGCACCGAAAATTGAAAATCACGTGTGTAAAACCCTTTAAAATCGGAGGTAATTATGAAGATTAAATCTGACAAGGAGCATTTCCTGAGCTGCCACGTCGCAGCGTTTACGTACAATGAGGGATGTGAGGTTTTTGATAAACTGAAAATCGGTAAAGAGGTACAACTCGTGCGAGAAGACGAGAATGTCCACGACCACAAAGCCGTTGCCATTTTCTTTAACAAGAAACATATTGGATATATCCCGCGTCAACTAAATGAGACAATCGCGATGTTTCTTGATTTAGGATACTCCGATATTTTCGAAGCTCGTATCCAATCGGTAGACCCGACCGCTCACCCCGAGCAACAGGTAAGTATCGTTATTTACCTCAAACGCAGAGCACAATAATTATCATCTGTATCAATATCTTAATATCACACAGCTATGTCAGAATTAAGAACCGTTACACAACAATGCCCGCATTGTTCAAAGAAATCCGAATTGGAGATCTATTCGAGCATAAATGTTTCGCTCGATTCATCTCTAAAGAAGAAGATTTTAGATTCTTCCTTGTTCGATTGGGAATGTCCACATTGTCATGAAACATTCAACTTGCTATATGGTTTCTTATATCATGACATGAAGGATGATTACATGATATTCTTCGAACCGGACGAGATACCCTGTACCGAGTTAGTAAAAGATAGTGAAATGCCGGAAATGCCAGCAATGTTTAACATGGATGGTTATAAATTCCGTCAGGTGCATGGTTTGAATCGGCTCAAAGAGAAGATACATATCATAGATGCTCAACTCAATGATATTGCTATTGAACTGCTAAAACTGTATCTCAAGATTCATAATGAAGAGATCCAAGCGTTTGACGTATATTTTGTATCTCTGGAAGATGGCAAGTTTACATTTGCTTTTTATAATCCCGAAGCGAAAAAATGGGGTTCCTTCTCTCTTCCGGCAGATGCATATACTGAAAATCTCAAACTCATCGAGCAGAATGAAGAGTTCATGCCAGCAAAAAACATGTGCGTAGAAGTGAACGAACGCTGGGTACATGAGCGTATCAGATTATATATGGAGAACCACACTCCAAAGAAATAATAGAACAAGCCTGACAGTCCGTTTAGTGACTCCATCTTAGCTTGTTCACGTGTGCGAGGAGGAGCGCCGTGTAGTGCGCAAACCTCTCTCGCCACGGTTAACAAAGTTCTTCACTTGTGGGGAGTGCTGATGGCATTATCACCTCCGCAGAGGAGATTTTCTCTGAGTGAAGAGAGAACACGAATGACCCGAGGTTCTCACTGAGTAAGCAGACCTGCCGTGTAGTGCATTCACCTCGCTTGCTCAACAACTACTCCCAATGTGGGCCTGTAACGGGCAGACACCCACCTGATTGACCGACATTTCGGAATGGGGAGGAATGCGAGTAGGTCCGTGAGCCTCGCTTTTTTTTAAAACCAACACCGCACCATTATGTTAGGAGCACTCATTGGCGACACCGTAGGCAGTATCTACGAGTTCAATAACATCCACACAACGGACTTCCCCCTCTTCAGTCCGTCCAGCACGTTCACCGACGACAGCATCATGACGATGGCGGTTGCCGAATGGCTTCTCGCCGACCCGCACCATACGCACTCGTCCCTCATCGAAATCATGGAACGCTATTACGAAGAGTACCCTGACCCTATGGGCGGATACGGCAATAGTTTCCGTGTCTGGCTTGACACCCCGACTGCCCAAAAGAAACCCTACAACTCTTTCGGTAACGGTTCAGCCATGCGTGCCTCTGCTTGCGGATGGGCTGCTAATTCACGCCAAGAGGCTATGATGTTAGCCAAGATATCCGCCGAAATAACCCATAATCATCCCGAAGGCATCAAAGGCGCACAAGCCGTTGCAGCTGCGGTTTATATGCTTCGCCATGCCGCATTCCGAAGTGACATCATGGAGTTTCTGACCAAGGAGTTTGGCTACACCTTTGACCAATCGCTTGACGAACTCCGCTCCACTTATCAGTTCGACGAAACCTGCCAAGGCACTATCCCGGCTGCGGTCACGGCTTTCTGCGAATCGCTTGATTTCGAAGATGCCATCCGTAAGGCGGTCTCGATCGGTGGCGACTCCGACACTATCGCTTGTATCACCGGCGCATTGGCAGAAGCATTTGATAAAATCATCCCCGCCGACATCATGCGTGAGATGAGCAAACGTCTTCCCGGCGATTGGTGGCGTATCATCTGGCGTATTAAGATCTTTGAGAAGCGGTCGCACCATGTCTCACCCGATCATATCAACTTCCTCCAATCGGAAGATATCTTCGTCTTTGGCAGCAACAAAGACGGTTTGCATTATGGCGGTGCAGCCAACTTCGCTTACACGCATTTCGGCGCAGAATGGGGAGTAGGAGAAGGTATCACCGGCAAGTGCTATGCCCTGCCAACGATGGAAGGCGAAGACGCTTTTGAAGCAGCCGTACTGCGCTTCACCGAATGGGCAAAACAAGACCCCGATCATAACTACCAAGTCTCAGCCGTAGGCTGTGGCATAGCTGGCTATGACCCTTCCGACGTTGCCCCCATGTTCCTCGAAGCCGCCTCGCTCCCCAACGTCTATCTCCCGCAATCCTTCTGGGATGAATTGGACAAGTATAAATTTGTTGTATAATAGTTTCGTCCATTTGCCGAAATACTATTCGGCATCTGCATATTTTCCCCCGAAAATTTGCCCATGTCAGAAAATTTTCGTACCTTTGCGCCAGATTTGGCGCACATGGCAAACGACACTTGGCATTGGCAACAATACGGCAGCGCTTGGCGCGGCATCGGCATATACCACATGATCCTTGTGGTACCCTCCCGCGAACCCCTGCTAGGCAAACTCGTCATCCCCGACGACGACCCCATGCAGGCCTACGTGGAGCGCTCCGAACTCGGCAGAGCCGTCATACACGACCTCGCCCAGATCTCCGTACGCCACCCTGAGATCAAACTGCTCCAGTACTGCCTCATGCCGAACCATCTCCACGCCATTCTCCACATCACAGCCCCCATGTCGCAAGGCATCCTCGCTGTCGTCCGTGGTTTCTGGCAGGGCGTCAAAAAACTCTCCCTCGATCCCACTACCCAAAAAGTTTCGTTCATTTCCCGAGATACTATCCGGGATTCACAAGTTTCGTCCGTTTGCCGAGATAGCATCCGGCTCCAATCGCCCATCTTCACGGAGAAACCCTTCCTCCGCCCCATGTCCACGCATGGCCAACTCCAATCGATGATCCATTACGTCCAGATGAACCCCGCTCGTCTCGCCACCAAGCGCCTCAAGCCTGGCTTCTTCTGCGTACAGCACAACGTCGAGATCAATGGTCGAACCTACGATGCCGTCGGTAATATCGGCGTCCTTATGGAGCAGTTCCGCCAACCCGTCCACGTCCGTAGCATGTGGGTCAAAGATGCCGCCGAACATGGCTACGACCAGCCCCTCAAAGACTACAAAGCCGCCTGTCTCGATGCTGCCTCCAAAGGCACGGTCATGGTCTCGCCTTTCATCTCTCGCGATGAACAGGAAGTGCTCCATGCCCTCCTTCATGACAATCGCTATATCATCTACCTCTCCGATAACGGCTTCGGCAATTTCTTCAAACCCTCCGACCTCCTCTTCGATGCCGTTGCCTCCGGTCGTCTCCTCATCCTCTCTCCTTGGACGCACGATCCCGACAAACGCACCATCACCCGCGCCGAGTGCGTCGCCCTCAATCAGATGGCCGAAGAAATCTCCGCCCCTAAATAAGGTTTCGCCCTCCCATTAAGTTTCGTCCATTTGCCGAGATATCATCCGGCATCCCTCAGTTTCGTCCATTTGCCGAGATACCATCCGGCGCCCTTTCACGTCCTCCCTCGCCAAAAAAGTTTCGTCTATTTGCCGAAATATAATTCGGCGCCTTCATCATCTCTATCCGGCGCCCTTTTACATCCTCCCTCGCCAAAAAAGTTTCGTCCATTTGCCGAAATAGTATTCGGTATCCTTAAAATCTGCAAATAAATTTGCACATATCAGATTTTTTTAGTACCTTTGCACCCGCAAAGGTGCAACAGCCAATGCCGCTGAGGCCGGCAGCCCAAATCCGACCAGCAGAGAAGCGTCTCTGTTAACATACATAAAAATTGCATATCTATTATTTCGTGTCTGCCGAAACCCTGCCAAGTTTCATGGAATAAGACTTAGAAATAATAACTATGAGTGTAC
>Ga0310695_10011653_pt1 | contig 12506 bp, 15 predicted proteins | sample RumenRJG_04DNA_FD_203882 | JGI IMG/M metagenome (GOLD analysis project Ga0310695, IMG submission 203882) | Bovine rumen microbial communities from Lethbridge, Alberta, Canada - RJG_04 (v2) (version 2) | ecosystem: Host-associated > Mammals > Digestive system > Stomach > Rumen | place: Canada...
AGAGCTACAACATGAATTACCAGAAGTTAGGTCATGATCTTATGAGTATCGACGAATTGGCGGTCATGGATGGCGGCAAGTGTATTGTCCAAGTCAGAGGCGTAAGACCTTTTCTTTCAGATAAGTACGACTTAACACAGCATCCGAAATATCCGCTGACAGCGGATGCGGACAAAAGGAACCGGTTTGATATCGAGAAGTTCCTTGATCACAACTTAATATTGAAACCTGATGACCAATATGAAGTCATCGAAATGAACGAAGACTAAGGCTTTCTCCTAAGAACAGGAGAGGGCCTTTTTCTTATGCGCGCATACCGTGAGTCAGTCGACGGGCTTACGGAAAACAGTAACCAACAAATAATCATTTAAATTTACGGAGGATTTTAATTATGGCATTTTTTCAGAGCGCAGTAGGCGTACTTCAGACACTCGTTGTAGCACTTGGTGCAGGTCTCGGCATTTGGGGAGCAATCAACCTCATGGAAGGTTACGGCAATGATAATCCCGGCGCTAAGAGCCAGGGAATGAAGCAGCTCATGGCCGGAGGTGGTGTTGCCCTCATCGGTACTGTACTTGTTCCTTTGCTTTCCGGACTTTTCTAAGAAGAGCTTAGAAGAGGAAGTTGGAGCCGGGCTTAGCTGTCCGGCTCCTTAATACGGAAGGAGGTAACAAGTGGACAGCATACTTCAGTCGATTGAGGACTGGTTTCGCGGACTGCTTGTTTCAGGCATCATGGATAATCTGTCAAATACCTTTGAATCAGTGAATAATCAAGTAGGGCAGATTGCAACAGAGGTAGGACAGACTCCTGCCAACTTTTCACCGGCAGTATATAACATGATCCGTACTCTATCAGAGAATGTAATCATGCCGATTGCCGGATTGATACTTACATTTATCGCCTGTTACGAGCTGATCCAGCTGGTCATCAGCCATAACAATTTGGCAAACTTTGAAACTTGGATCTTCTGGAAGTGGATTTTCAAAACTTTTGTAGCAGTAACCTTAATTACCAATACGATGAATATCACGATGGCGGTATTTGATGTGGCGCAACATGTGGTAACGCAGGCAGGCGGTATCATAGCCGGGAGTACGGCAATTGATGACAGTACCCTTGCTACTGTACAAAGCACACTCGAAGCCATGGATATCGGACCTTTGCTTTCAATATATCTTCAGACCATCATTGTAAGGTTCCTGATTTATATTTTGTCGGCACTGATCTTTGTCATCGTATATGCGAGAATGATTGAAATCTATCTCATGGTAAGCCTTGCTCCGATACCGTTTTCAACCTTTGGAAACAGAGAACAGAGCATGATAGGGCAGAACTATTTAAGGTCGCTGTTTGCACTTGGCTTTCAGGGATTCTTAATCATGGTATGTGTGGGAATATATGCGGTGTTGATTCAATCCGTAGCATTTTCAACAGATATCATCGGCTCCTTGTGGGGAGTCCTCGGCTATACGATTCTTCTGGCCTTTACACTGTTTAAGACCGGAGCGGTAGCAAAATCAATACTTCATGCGCATTAGCGCAAAAGAAAGGAATACAGTTATGGCAGCATCATATATCTCGGTGCCTCGTGATCTTACGAAGGTAAAGAGTAAGGTGATGTTCAATCTGACAAAAAGGCAGCTGATTTGCTTTAGTGTGGCGGCACTCATCGGGGTGCCGTCATTCTTTTTGATAAAGCAGATAGCTTCAACAAGTACAGCAGCCATAGGAATGATGGTGATTATGATGCCATTCTTTTTCCTGGCAATGTATGAAAAGAACGGTCAGCATCTTGAAGTCATTTTGGGACATCTTATCGAGGCAACATTTATTAGGCCTAAACAGAGGCCTTATCAGACAGATAACAAATATGCCGCGCTGAAGCGATTCGAAGAGGCAGATCAAGAAATAATGGAAATCATTATGTACAGCGAGGCTACAAGACCGGAAAAGAGGAAAGGAGGAGACAATGATCCCGTTTTTTAAAAAGCAGGAAAAAAGAAATATCAAGATGCCTGCGCATTTAACCAGAGCGGAGCAGAAGGAAATCCGTGAAATCATCAAGAGAGCAGAGAAAGATGACGGTATTCCCAGAACGGCGCAGCAGTCGATTCCCTTCGACAGAATGTTTCAGGACGGTATTTGCCGTATAGGAAGCGACTATTATACCAAGACATTGCAGTTCCAGGATATCAACTATCAGCTTGCATTGCAGGAGGATAAGACAGAGATTTTTGAGGAATGGTGTGCATTTCTTAACTTCTTTGACAGCTCCGTTCATTTTGAACTCAGCTTCATGAACATGGCTACCGATGTGGAGGATTTCAGAACCGGTATAGCAATCCCTCATAGGAAGGATGAGTTTAACGGTGTCAGGGATGAGTATAGTTCCATGCTCTTTCATCAGATGGAAGCAGGAAACAATGGCCTTACGAAGACCAAATACTTAACCTTTGGCATTCATGCGGATTCAATCAAGGCAGCTAAGCCGAGAATCATTCATATCGAGACAGACATCTTAAATAACTTCAAGCGCCTGGGAGTACAGGCCAAGGTGTTAAACGGTAAGGAAAGACTTGCTCTTATGCATCAGCAGTTCCATATGGGTGATAAGGATAAGTTCAATTTCGATTGGAAGTACCTGACAGGTTCCGGGCTTTCGGTAAAAGACTTTATCGCTCCCAGCAGCTTTTCTTTTCCTACAGGAAAGAAGTTCACGATGGGAAGTCTTTACGGTGCCATGAGTTTCTTATCCATTGACGCATCGGATATTTCCGACAGAATGCTGGCAGATTTTCTCAATATGGAATCGAGCCAGATTGTAACTATGCATATTCAGTCGGTGGATCAGAATGAAGCTATTAAGACTGTAAAGCATACCATTACCGAGCTTGACAGAAGTAAGATTGAGGAACAGAAGAAGGCGGTTCGTGCCGGATATGATATGGATATCATTCCTTCGGATCTTGCAACCTTTGGCAAAGATGCAAAGGCTCTTCTTAAAGAACTTCAGAGTCAGAACGAGAGAATGTTTCTGCTTACATTTCTTATCATGAATACTGGTAGAACAGAGCAGGAGCTTGAAAACAATGTGTTCCAGGCAAAATCTATTGCGCAGAAACATAACTGCAATCTTGTGAGACTCGATTTTCAGCAGGAGCAGGGGCTTATGAGTTCCCTTCCGCTGGCGCAGAATCTTATTGAGATTCACAGGGGGATGACTACAAGCTCCACAGCAATCTTTGTTCCATTTACAACGCAGGAGTTATTCCAGTCCGGTGATGAGAGCCTTTACTATGGCTTAAATGCTTTATCAAACAACCTCATCATGGTGGACAGAAAGCTGCTTAAGAACCCTAACGGCCTTATCCTTGGTACACCGGGTTCCGGTAAGTCCTTTGCAGCTAAGAGAGAAATTGCCAATGCGTTCCTGGTGACAGACGATGATGTAATCATCTCAGATCCCGAAGCAGAGTATTCGCCTCTCGTTGAAAGGTTTGGCGGCCAGGTCATCAAGATCAGTCCTACGTCTACGCAGTACATCAATCCGATGGATATCAACATGAATTATTCGGATGATGACAACCCGATTGCACTTAAGGCGGATTTTATTTTGTCATTGTGCGAGCTTATTGTAGGTGGCAAGGAAGGCTTACAGCCTGTAGAGAAGACGGTTATCGACCGTTGCATTCATCAGATTTATCAGAAGTATTTTGAAGATCCGGACCCTAAGAAGATGCCGCTTCTTGAAGATCTGTACAACGCTCTTTTGAAACAGGATGAGCCCGAAGCTAAGCATGTAGCGACAGCACTTGAAATCTATGTAACTGGTTCTTTAAATGTTTTTAACCACAGAACCAATGTGGATATCACTAACAGACTTGTATGTTATGACATCAAGGAACTTGGTAAGCAGCTTAAGAAAATCGGAATGCTTGTGGTGCAGGATCAGGTGTGGGGCAGAGTTACGGAAAACCGCGCCCAGGGTAAATCTACAAGATACTACATGGATGAGATGCACTTGCTTTTGCGTGAAGATCAGACAGCTGCATATACAGTTGAGATTTGGAAGCGTTTCAGAAAGTGGGGCGGTATTCCTACAGGTATCACGCAGAACGTCAAAGACCTTTTGGCATCCAAGGAAGTCGAGAACATCTTCGAGAACTCCGATTTCATTTATATGCTGAATCAGGCGGTCGGCGACAGACAGATCCTTGCAAAGCAGCTTAATATAAGTCCTCATCAGTTATCCTACGTTACACACTCAGGAGCCGGTGAAGGGCTTATTTTTTATGGCAATGTAATTTTGCCGTTTGTAGACAGATTCCCTACGGATATCGAGCTCTACCGCATCATGACAACCAAGTTGTCTGAGATTACGGAGGCGAAGGACGAGGGCAAATAGCAGAAAGGATATGGATAAATGAATGAAGGGATTTACACCAGGGATAAGAGCTCCAAACGGCGAGTAGAGCCGGAAAACACCGCGAGGAAAAAGACGCATGGTGGCAAGCTTAAAAACGAACAGTCGAGAGCAAAAGCCATGCGTGAAAAACTTCGTCATGGCAAAGCTGATACAGCGGAAACCAAACTTGAGATCAAGAAGACAGCTAAAATCCATAAGCAGGGCAGAAAGGCTGCAAGAAAAAACGTGGCTGTCTCCGGCGAGATCAGACATCAGTTAAATGAGGCCAATGAGGATAACAATGCAGGCGGTGATGTCATAAATGCAGGCGGTCAGCTTGCTGAGATTGGAATATATAGCGCTAAAAAGCGTGCAGGTAAATCCGCGGACAAAAGTGGATATGGAGATAAGCTTCACGGGAAGACTGTTTCCAAAACGGAAACAGTTGAAGCCCATGAGGCGCAGAAGAATCTCATGAAAAAAGAAATCCAGCGGCATGCCTTTAAAGAACAGGCCAGAGAGACTGCCAATGCATCCGGTGGTTTTATGAAACGATTTGTTGATAAGGCTGAGGATATGGCAGGCAGGCTTGCGGAAGCCGTAAAAGAGTTCGTTGAAGATCATCCTTTAGGACTTTTGATAGCAGCTGTAGTTCTGATCGTGGTTCTTGTACTCTCCGGGGCATTGAGTTCCTGTTCCATGATGGCAGGCGGCGGTAACAACATGGTCTTAGCTACAAGCTTTACCGCGCAGGATGCAGATATCGTAGCTGTTGAAAATGATTACAAGGATTTGGAGGCTGAGCTTCAGAGGAAGATAGATAACATCGAGACCGATTATCCCGGATATGATGAATACAATTATTCCCTCAGCGAAATATCGCATAATCCATTTGAACTTGCTGCACTTCTTACTGTTCTTTACGAGGATTATACCGAAACGGAAGTTCAGACTATGCTACAGACGATTTTTGATTATGAGTATACCCTGAACATTCAGCGAGTGGTTGAAACCAGGACAAGGACGGAAACAAGGTGGCACTGGGTTACGTATTACGACGAAGACGGAGATCCCTATCAGGTATATGAATCGTATGAGGTAGAAGTCGAGTATGAATATTACATCCTTAACACCACGCTTAGCAATAACGGTATTCAAGCAGCTGTAAATGCTCTTGGATTAAGTGATGAGCAGCAAAGGCGCTATGCGATACTTCTTGAAATGCGAGGAAATAAGCCGGATATATTTGGTGATAATCCCTATGCAAATCCGGGCGTGTCAGAAGAGTATCAGGATTATGATGTTCCGGCAGAATATCTCACAGATCAGCAATTTGCAAACATGCTGAATGAGGCAGAGAAATATCTTGGCTACCCTTATGTATGGGGCGGTTCGAGTCCATCTACCAGTTTTGACTGCTCCGGTTTTGTAAGCTATGTCATCAATCATTGCGGTAACGGTTGGAACTATGGAAGGCTTACTGCAGACGGATGGAAGAATGCAACAGCAAGAGTCAGTGCCGGTGATGTGAAGCCGGGCGACCTAATTTTCTTTCAGGGTACTTATGATACTTCCGGTGCAAGCCATGTGGGAATAGTGGTAGATCCAGTTAATAAGATCATGATCCACTGCGGTAATCCTATTCAGTATGCAAGCTATGACAGTAACTATTGGCGGCAGCATTTATACTGCTATGGACGAATCAGGTAAGGAGGCATTATGTACGAGAAATTAGATAAGCTCCGCGCAGAAGTGGAGCGTTGTAAGAGCAAAATCGAAGATGATAAGGCGAAGCTTAAGGCGGCAGAGACAAAGCTTCAGGAGGCAGAGAACTCACAGATCCTTGCAGATGTCGGCGCACTTAATCTTTCGCCGGAACAGTTGGCAGAGTTCTTAAAACTTGCTACCAGCGGAAAACTTACATCTTCCGGTACTGCAAGTAATTATGGAACTACGGCTGCAAGTACCGACCATGAAACTGACAATGATGACGAAACGGAGGATTTCGACGATGAAGAAAATTAAAAACAAAATATATGGGAGAGTGATTGCGGCCGTGACGATTGTTGCGGCTTTTTTATTTGGCACGACTCCAATCGTAGCTTTTGCAGGCGGATATGAATGCACATGTGAAACCAAATGCACAGATGATTGTATCAATCCCGACTGCGAGCTTTGCAAGATCAATCATGAGCTTTGCTGTGGGGATGAAGTAACAGAAGAACCGGAAGATACAACTGAGGAACCCGAGGAGCCTATGGGTCCGCTCACCCCAGATGGCAATATGACACTTGTAGATGATTACGGTGCTCCAAGCCAGGCAGGAAAACAGTTCATTACTGTTGTTACTAAGGCTGGTAATTACTTCTATATCATCATCGACCGTGATGATAACGGAACCGAGACAGTACATTTCTTAAATATGGTTGATGAGGCAGATCTTTTGGCACTCATGGATGAGGATGCTGTAAATGAGTATATAGCGGCGAAGGATGCCAAGGATACGGAACCTGCTGTAACAGAAACACCGGAGCCTACAGAAGAGCCCGCTGAACCCGAAGATACCAAGGCAGAGGAGCCCAAGAAAAACTCAAGCGGTGCGTTAGTTATCTTGCTGATCCTTGCTCTTGGCGGTGCAGGCGGATATCTGTATTTCACTAAATTTAAAGGAAAGAAACCACAGAAGGAAACAGTAGATCCCGATGCTGATTATACCGAGGAAGATGACGATTACCTTGATAACTTAGCGGATGAAGTTGATGAAATCATGACAGAGGATGAGGAAACAGAGGATTCTCGACTCCTCAAAAATGAGGAGTCGGATTCGGACGCAGACGATTCCGGCGATGAAGAATAGGAGGCATATTATGGCGAGAAAATCACGTTACCTGGGATATGTGAACGCCATGAAGAAGGGGCAGGCTGTAAAGCCTGCTCTTTCTATTAAGGGCAAGCTGTCTCAGATGAAAGAGAAGGCAAAAGAGGTTAATAAGAAGCCCGTAGAGGCTCATGGAGAGGGGGAATCTTAAATGGCATATGATACAAGCACATTTGATCCTAAGGCGGCTGCTGAGGCCAGAAAAGCCGAAATGGAGGAAATAACATCCAAGCTTGAAAAGGGTGTTAAGGATATTTTTGATGGAGCAAATTATCAGCAGTATTTGAATTTTTGTGCAAAGCTCCCAAGATATTCTGTCAATAATCAGATCCTTATCATGATGCAGAAACCGGATGCTACTATGTGCCAGTCCTTCACAAATTGGAAGGAAGTAAATAGGCATGTCCGCAAGGGTGAAAAAGGAATCCGTATTCTTGCTCCGGCTCCGTATAAGATGCAGAAGGAACAGGAGAAGGTGGATGCTTCAGGCAAAACTGTCCTCGATAAAGATGGAGAGCCTGTAAAGGAAACGGTTGAAGTTACCATTAACGCATTCAAGCCGGTAAGCACTTTTGATGTCAGCCAGACTGAAGGAGAACCTATACCTTCACCGGGCGTTGATGAACTGACGGGAAGCGTGGAAGGCTACGAGACACTTCTTGCTGCAATCAAAGAAGTGGTTCCTGTTCCGATTTCTTTTGAGCAGATTGATTCGGGAGCCAAGGGCTTTTATCACCTGGAAGAGAATAGAATTGTAGTGCAGGAAGGCATGAGTGAAGCGCAAACTGTTAAAACGCTGCTTCATGAGGCTTCGCATCAGGCACTTCATTCCAAAGAGGCTATGGACTCTGCAGGAGAGAAGAAATCCAAGAATCAGAAAGAGACGGAGGCTGAATCTGTAGCTTACGTCGTTTGCCAGCATTATGGCATTGATACTTCGGATTATTCTTTTCCTTATGTGGCAACATGGTCTGCGGATAAGGAAGTACCTGAACTCAAGGCATCACTTGATACAATTCGAAGAACTGCATCGGAGCTCATCGTAAAGATTGATGAAAAGGTGCAGACACTTACCACGGTAAAAGAAATGGATCAGTTTATGGAGGCTCACGGTGAAGAGCTCCCTTTCGATAATCCGGAGGCAGATCGTCCTGTCGGTTACATCAAGATCGAACCTCCGGTAGATTTTGGAAAAGATGAGCCCGAGAGGCCTATCAAGCTTTCTGTAGAAAAGGCAGACAAGGAGCCTGATAAGAAGGCTGAAAAGAAGAAAACTTCCGTAAAGGAAAAGCTGAAAGCCGAAAAAGCCAAGTCTGCCAAAACTAAAAGTCCTAAGAAAACCGCAGAAAAAGATATGAGGGAGGCAATCTGATATGGAGAAAAAGAGAAAAACCAAGATTCAAAAATGGGATGAAGTAGGCGGCGCAGTCGAAACTGAGGTTGAGACTATCGGAGATTCTTTTGATGAGACTCCCGGTGCCGGACCTTCCGTAAACAGAAATCCCATGCGTGGCATCGAAGACATGGTTGAGCAGAATGATAATTCCTTTGATGGGGTTATTAACAATCTGCCTGAACCTAAGCCTGTGTGTCAGGTTGATGCTGCTGAGGTAGTAGAACAGGAACAGAAAAAGAAATCTGTTCTTAAGAAATTGCAGGAGACTCCGGCTCCTGAACCTCCAAAGCCTGCCAGAGGATGCGTGCTGTGCGGAGATTTGGAAAGAATCTAAAATGCGTGAGTATACGGATTACATCCGAGTCATGCTTAAGAAGGGCGACCGCGAAAAGATAGAAGAGCGGATGAAAGAGGCGGGCATTAAAAATATGTCCGCCTATATCCGTAAGATGGCTATTGACGGTTATGTGGTTCGCCTGGATCTTTCGGATGTGAATGAGGTTGCACGCCTTCTTCATATCAATTCCAACAATTTGAACCAGTATGCGAAACAGGCAAATACCAATGGCAGTATCTACTACGGAGATATCCAAAATCTCAAGCGTCAGCACGAGGAATTATGTAATTTGTTAAAAGCTATCTATCAGCGGCTTTTGACAATTTAAGAAAAGAGGTGATGACTATTGGCTGCGACCAGACTTATTGCCATGCATCAGAACAAAGGACGTTCCCTTCAGAAATGTCTGAAGGACAGAACCGATTATGCTCAGAATCCCGAAAAGACTGAAGGCGGTGAGCTGGTCAGCAGCTACCAATGTTATCCTGAGTTTGTTGAGGAACAGTTTGCCTCTTCCAAGAAGGAATATCTTGAGATAACCGGAAGAAAGATTGTTGGGGATATCATTGCATATCAGATCAGACAGTCATTCAAGCCAGGCGAGATTACACCGGAGGAGGCAAATAAAATCGGTTATGAAACGGCAATGCGCTGGACGAAGGGGCAGCACGCTTTTATCGTTGCTACCCATGTTGATAAGGCACATATTCATAATCATATTATCTATAACTCAACGACACTTTCTTGTGATAGGAAGTTTAGAAACTTTTGGTTTTGTGGCGTGGCTCTTCAAAGGCTCAGTGACCTTGTATGTTTGGAGAATGGTCTTTCTGTTATAGAACCGGTAAAGCCAAGCCAAAGAGTTAAGCGTACCGAGTATCCTGACAGGCGGAGCTTTCGTGAAGATATCCGTGACGCTATTGATTCCTGTCTTGAACAAAATCCCAAGGATATGGATGAACTCTTGCGGCTCCTTCTTGAAATGGGATATGAGAGCAAACGCGGGAAATATGTCTCAGTAAAAGGTAAGGGGCAGAAGAAATTTCTACGTTTTCGCTCCCTCGGAGCAGGATACCGGGAGCAGGATCTGGAACGTATCTTTGCGGGCGAAAGTCGTGAGAAGGTTGCTACCGCCGAAGAGAAAACTGAGCCTAAGCTTGATATGCTTCTTGATATTCAGAAGATGATTGCCAAAGGTAAAGGACCCGGCTATGAACGATGGGCTAAGGTTCATAACATTAAGCAGATGGCGCAGACGCTTCTGTTTTTGGAGGATCATAATCTCAGAGATTATGATGAACTTGCAGCCAAGGCCAAGTCGGTTTCTGACAGATTTGCCGAGATTACAGAACGGCAAAAATCGTTGGAGGCAAGACTTACAGAGATTGCAGATCTTAAAAAGCACATCATCAACTATTCTAAGACGAAGCAGATTTATGTAGCTTACCGCGAGAGCGGATACAGCAAAAAGTTCTATGAGGCCCATCGTGAAGAAATCACTCTTCATAAAGCGGCCAAAGATGCCTTTTCCAAAATCAAAGGGAAAATCCCTACGATTAAAGAACTGAATGCGGAATATGATCATGTTCTTGCTGAGAAGAAAAAGACATATTCTGAATACCGGCAGGCTCGCCAGGAGATGAAGGATTATCAAACGGCGAAGTATAATATCGACCGATTCCTTCAAACTGAGGAGCAGGAGAAACAAGCCAAAAAGCAAAAACAGAATACAAAGGCCAGATGAGATTTGGGGCAATTCTACTTTTAACAGAAGTGGGGTTGCCCCTCTTTTTTTCGTTCCGGGGAAAATGCATTTAGCGCCAACTTGTTGGTGCGTGGCTCCGAGTGAAACGAGGTTCTTGGGGGATTGGGGGCAAAGCCAGCCAACAAGCAAGGAGCGTCGATGATAATCGAGGCACTGCTTGCGAAAATGAAAAAACTTTGTTATATGACTAAAAAACAATATGATTTAAAGCAAAAAACAATCCGAATTGTGTTGTCTGGTAATAGAGATTCTGTTATTCTTAAAGAGGTGTATTGTATTCAGTTAGATTCTGTACAGGAGAGGAAAATATGGTACTAAACGATATTGAAAAAGATGTAAAAATCAAATGTATAGAGACAGAAACTACTCAGAGTGCTCTTGCAGAAAAGATTGGCAGTACAGGGCAGTACGTCAATCGAATTATTAAGAAGAAGGATGGTGTTTTAAATAAGACCTTTGTGCAGATGATGGAAGGGCTAGGATATGATATCCGATTGGTCTATGAAAAAAAGGAGGACAGAAAGTAATGAATAAACATCAGCTTGCATCAACAATTTGGGAATCGGCCAATCAGATGCGATCAAAGATAGAGGCTAATGAGTACAAGGATTTTATTCTTGGCTTTATTTTCTATAAATATCTTTCAGAACGGGAATTGGAATTGTTCCGAAAGGAAAAACTAAGTGAAGATGAAATTAAGAAAGTAAGTGAAGAGGATATAAAATATGCTACACATGTGAGAGAAACATTAGGGTACTTTATTGCGTATGATAATTTGTTTTCTACATGGCTGGCAAAGGGAAATGATTTCGACATTAAAGATGTCAGAGATGCGCTTTCAGATTTTGATCAGAATATAGATGATGTATATAAAAAGGTTTTTGAAAAAATCTTTAACACGCTGCAGACTGGTCTTTCAAAACTGGGAGAGACTGCAGGCTCACAGACTAAAGCGGTTAAGAAACTTTTGAAATTGATTAAGAGAATCCCAATGGACGGAAAGCAGGACTATGATGTATTGGGATTTATCTATGAATATTTGATCAGTAATTTTGCTGCAAATGCAGGAAAAAAAGCTGGTGAGTTCTACACACCTCATGAGGTGTCCGTCTTGATGTCTGAAATTGTTGCAGAGCATTTAAAAGATAGAAAGCAGATTAAGATTTATGATCCTACATCTGGTTCTGGATCGCTCCTTATTAATATTGGCAAATCCGCGGCAAAGTATATAAGCGGTGAAGGTAAGATAGATTACTATGCACAAGAACTGAAAGAAAATACCTTTAACCTTACAAGAATGAATCTTGTTATGAGAGGAATTAAACCGGCTAACATTAATGTAAGAAATGGTGACACATTGGAAGATGATTGGCCTTTTTTCGAGGAAAATAAAAAGGATACAACTTATGAACTTGTTAGGGTTGATGCTGTAGTTAGTAATCCTCCTTATTCTCAGAAGTGGGATCCAAAGGATAAAGAGGTTGACCCGCGATATAAAAATTTTGGTGTTGCTCCTAAGGCAAAGGCAGATTATGCATTCTTGCTTCATGATTTGTACCATCTTGAGGATGATGGAATCATGACAATTGTATTACTGTAAACGGCAAGTGCTTTTCCATAAAAAAGGGCAATTAATTTTCCAGAAATGCGGCAAACAATTTTCCATAGTTTGCGGCATTTTATTTTCCAAACCCTTAGTTTCTTGCCAATAATCCTTGGTTT
>Ga0310695_10011654_pt1 | contig 12506 bp, 8 predicted proteins | sample RumenRJG_04DNA_FD_203882 | JGI IMG/M metagenome (GOLD analysis project Ga0310695, IMG submission 203882) | Bovine rumen microbial communities from Lethbridge, Alberta, Canada - RJG_04 (v2) (version 2) | ecosystem: Host-associated > Mammals > Digestive system > Stomach > Rumen | place: Canada...
CTTGGGTGCCCGGACGGACTCGAACCGTCGACATTCAGAACCACAATCTGACGCTCTAACCAACTGAACTACGGGCACCATGTCGGTTTTGCGGGTGCAAAGGTAGCTATTTTCTGCCGAACCACCAAACTTTTGAGCGACTTTTTGCGAAAAAGTTTATTTGTGAGGTGTTTATGAGGCGTTTTAGGCTCGTAGATATGGCAATTATTTGCCTCATATCACAAAACATATTAAATATGAGTGTAAAGGTGCGATAAAATGAGGAATATTTCGTATCTTTGTGGCTGAAATTGAGATTATTTGGAAAATGAAGAAGATTTTGACTTGCTTATTCGCCGCACTTGGATTAACGACAGCCTGTGGCCAGCAAAATTTCGAGAACATGGAAGTTAAGGAGTTTGCCGAACTGATAGCAGACCCTAACGTGGTTATCCTCGACGTGCGTAAGGCCGATGAGTTTGCCGAAGGGCATATCGCGGGAGCCGTTCTTATGGACCAGTTCCAAAGCGACTTTGTGGAACAGGCTAAGGCTAAGCTGCCTAAGGATAAGACCATCGCCATCTACTGCCGCAGTGGGCGCCGCTCAGCCAATGCAGCCGGAAAGTTGGCCGATGTCGGCTATAAGTGCGTGAACCTTAAAGGTGGCATCATTGCCTGGAAAGAGGCAGGGATGCCTGTCACAACCGATACATACGAGGTGGACGTGTTCAAGACAAAAAGCGGTAAGACGGTGACGTTTCATGCTCTGACGCATGCCAGCATCCGCATTCAGTATGACGGCAAGGAAATTCAGGTTGACCCTGTGACGAAGTTGGGCAACAAAACGATTGACTATGCCTCCATGCCAAAGGCCGACTATCTGTTGGTGACTCACGAACACTTTGACCACTTCAACCAGGATGCCATTAAACTGCTGACAAACGATAAGACGCGATTCATCACTAACAAACGTTGTGCCGATATGTATGGCTCTGGTGAGGTGATGAAGAATGGTGATAAGCTTCAGATAGCCGATGACTTCACGATTGAGGCCGTGCCTGCATACAACTACACTGAGGGACATACGCAGTTCCACCCCAAGGGACGCGACAACGGCTATATCCTTACTATCGACGGCCTGAGAATCTATATCGCTGGAGATACTGAGGATATTCCTGAAATGTCGGCTGTTAAAGACATTGACGTAGCTTTCCTGCCTTGCAACCAACCCTACACGATGACACCAGACCAACTGGTTAAGGCTGCGAAGGTCATCAAGCCAAGGGTGGTGTTCCCGTATCACTACGGACAGACAGACCTAAGCAGCATCCCAGGCATGCTCAAAGGTGACGGCATCGACGTCAGAATCAGACATTACGAATAAGATTACCTTTGCACAGTCAAAACAAACGCTGGCATGAAAAAGAAGAAATACAAACACTCGTTTGCCCGCAGACTGACGCGCTGGGTCATGGTGGTACTCTTCGTGATGATGAGCGCCTTGGGCTACCTCGTCTACCACATGGCAGAAGAGTTCATCGTGGAGTCAAGCGCCTCCCTGTTCCACAGTAACATGAAGTCGTCGGGGAAGATTATCTGCGACGCCCTGTCGGATGTCAGCGTGGCAGTCATCAACAGCGTCTACGACATCGAGCAACACGTCGACCAGCCCGAACAGCTGCAAGCCATTATGGAGCGTATTGTCGCCATCAATCCACGCATACGCAGTTGTGGTGTCAGCTTCATTGAGAACTACTTCCCGCAAAAGGGGCGCGCCTGCTGTCCCTACGCCTGCCGGCAGGACAGTCTGCCGCAGAAAGGGCCTGGCGACGACTATTTAGAGGCAGCGTGGTTTGTTGAAGCCCTCGAGAAGGACTCAGCCTACTGGTCGGCACCCTTCTTTGACAGCCGCGACGCTAAGTCGGCGTTAGTGGCCTACCTGCATCCCATCCACAACCGTCAGGGACGCCTCGTGGCCATTCTCGGTGCTGACCTGTCGTTGGACTTCATGACACAGCTCCTACAACAGCAGGACAGCATCTTCCAACAGGAAACCATCACGTTCACTATGGCGAGGGGCGGCATTTTCAACAGCTACGTCATAGACAAGCGCAACGGCCAATACATCACCCACCCCGACTACTGGCACATCCTGAAGGGCAGTTTCTTCGTCCACATCAAAGATGCCGACAAGCCGGGCTTGGCGCAAGAGATGAAAGAAGACATGGCCGACGACAACGTGAGCGAGGATGAGACAGAGAAGGTGGTGCTGGTGAACAGGCTGAAGTCGTACATCTTCTACGCGCCGTTGGAAGGTACTGACTGGTGTCTCGCCCTGTCGATGCCCATCACGGCACTGAATGTGTTCGGCATCATGGCGGGCTGTATGATGCTGATGGTTATCACCTTCATCCTGATGGTCACCTTCTTCGTCAGCCGACTGGCCATCGTACGCGCAGCAAGCCCGCTAAAGCAACTGGCCGCCACGGCCGACGAGGTGGCTATGGGACAGTTTGACACACCGCTGCCAACCATCAAGAGCGGTGACGAGATCCACCTGCTACGCGACTCGTTTGAGAACATGCAACACTCGCTGACGACCTACATCAAGGAACTGAAGGACGCCACAGCCACCAAGGCCTCGATAGAAAGTGAGTTGAAGATTGCCCACGACATACAGATGTCGATGCTGCCCAAGACCTACCCCGCCTTCCCCAACCGTCACGACCTAGACATCTACGGACAGGTGACGCCGGCGAAGGCTGTCGGCGGCGACCTCTACGACTTCTTTATCAACGACGACAAGCTGTTCTTCTGTATCGGCGACGTGTCGGGCAAAGGCGTGCCAGCCTCCCTGGTCATGGCGGTGACTCGCTCCCTGTTCCGCAACATCTCTGCCTACACGCAGGAGCCCAACCACATCGCCATAGCCCTGAACAACGCACTGAGCAGCAACAACGATACGGGTATGTTCGTCACACTCTTCATTGGCGTGCTCAACCTGAACACTGGCCATTTGGCCTTCTCCAATGCCGGGCACAACCCACCCCTATTGCTGACTGACGGTGATGTCAGCATCCTGTCGTGCGACGCCAATATTCCTGCCGGCGTGGCCAGCGACTGGGAGTTTACGCTGCAAAACATACAGATGAAGGCCGGAGAAAGTATCTTCCTCTACACTGACGGCCTGAACGAGGCCGAAGACATCCACTGCCAGCAGTTCGGCATGGAGAACATCGTGAACGTCGCCAAACGCACCGTCAACCAGCCTCAGCCACTCATTGAAGCCATGACGGCAGCGGTGCAGCTGTTTGTGGGCGGCGCAGAACAGAGCGACGACCTGACGATGCTCGCCATCCAGTACACCAACCCAACCACATCATCAAAAACACCTTCGGAACATGCTATTCTACCAGAACATTGAGCTCTTCATCAAAATCATCATGGGTGTCTTCACGTTCATGATTATCACCCTCTCCTTTCCCGTCATCGGGTTTATCCGCAAGCGTTGGAAAGGCCTTGCCCTTGGGTGTCTCATACAGCCCGTCGTATGTATCGCTGCCATTGTCGTGACCGCTCTTGGCATCGAGGCATACGAGGAGCATCGTATAGACAAGCAAAAAGCATCGGCCATGCTCACACTGAGGAAGAAAGAGGCTAACGGCGACGTTGTACACACGTGGTATCTGAAAGACTTTGAAGAATGTCTGTACGACTATGAAGAAGGCGACACACGTACACACCGAGAAGAGCGAGGAGACGGTATGAGGCTCTTTGACGTCGTGCCACTCGACTCCACGAGCGTCTGTATTGACGACAGGGTTGTCGTCAGGTTTGACTATAAGAAACGACAAATCACTGCCACTGATTTTGACGAGCCGATAGAAGTAGTCAGTATCGACTGGGACAAAATCAGTGGCAAGCGATAAACAGAACTAAAAACGTTCTTGTTTTTATTTTGCAGGCTGTGCAGGAGCTTCAGTAGACTGCTGCTGGCTTGCGCCGAAACCAGGCAGGTTGTTAGGATTGGTGGTCGGGTTCTCAATGCCTTCGAGGACAGAGTTGTCGGTCGTTGCCTGAGGAGCGACATAAGCGCAAGCAATGCTGATAACGACCATAGCGACGGCGAGACCCCATGTGGTCTTCTCGATGAAGTCGGTCGTCTTGCGGACACCACCAATCTGGTTGTAAGATGAGAAGTTGGAGGCGAGACCGCCACCCTTAGACTCCTGGATGAGCACAATGCCAATCATCAGCACGGCTGCAATCACGATAAGAATAACGAATAAAGTGTACATCTTTTTTACTTATTTTTGTTGTTACTATTTATAATCAATTTCTTTAAAAATCGGATTTGGTCTGCAAAGTAAGCATTTTTTTTCGGATATTGCAAACTTAATCGCTGAATAATTTCCAAAGCTTTCGAATATCGGCCTTGTTTTATGTAAATTCGGGCTAATGTTTCGGTAAAGAAGCCTTCGTCGGGTTCTTTTTCCTCGTTTTCGGTCTCCTGTTCAAGGTCGGGCGACAACTGTGGTTCCTCTGACAGGACAATCTTCGTTTTGTCATTATTTATGAACGAATCAATGAGGTCTTGTCCTATCAGTTGCGGCACGTCTTCTGCCTTATCGTCATCAGTCTCGCTCTCCAACAGGTAGGCCACGTAGTCGACAGCCGCGTCAGCCGGTGTCGGCTTACGTTTGGGTTTGTTCTCAGCATCGGTATCGTCATCCTTTGGAATAGAATCGAGGAAGTTATCGATGAGCGAGATGGTACGGTTCTCGCGCTCTTCTTCGTTTTCGGCCTTCTTTGTCTGCACCTGTGGCGTACGCAGACGGTAGTGAGCCGCCTCTATCATCTGGAAAAGTACACGTCGGTCGGTAATGTAGATGGCAGCACGCCGCAACTCAGCATCGAACGACGGGTCGTGCAGCAGATAGAGGTTCTGAAGCAGCAGCAGGCGTGCCGTCTGGAAATAGGGATAGAGAGCAAGCATCGAACGCAACTCGTACAGTGTGTCGCGGTCAAGATACTGCGGATGCTTTATCAACTCTGTTATTTCCATATCTGTTTCTTCTGTTTAGCGTATTACCAGTTAGCGACGGTGGCATTGAATATCTGGTCAGTGATATCCTTGACCATGATCGTCACCAGTTCCTCCTGCACGGCGTTGAGTGACTGACGGCTGTCATAACTCTGCGAAGCGGTGAACGTACGTTCGAAGTCCTCGTCGTGGTTCTTGGTATTGGTGAACCGTACATTGACGGTCATCGTCAGTTCCGTCTGCGCTGAATAGCCTTCTGACGACACCGACTTGTTTCGCTGTTCGTAACGTGTAATCTCGCCTTCCACCTTCAGGTCGCCATTACGCCGGACCTGTATCAGTCGTGTCTGGGTGGCATACTGATCCTTCAGCTGACTGTTGAAAATAGAATACATCGGGTTCCACACGTACGTAGCGCGGATGGGGAAGTCGGCTATCTGGATGGTCTTGGTCTTCGTATAGTCGATGCTGGCGCCATTGAACTTATAGCTGATAGAGCAGCTGATGAGCAGCAGGCTCGCCATGAGAGCCAGGCCGAACTGCTTGAGACGGCGGTAGAGTGTACGGTCGCTGATGCCCAGTTCCTGGGCCGCTTTCTTACGATTGCCATTGTTACGCTCGAGCGCCTTCTCCAGCATCTGACGTCCCAAGTCGCTGAGGTTCAAGCTCTCCGGTTCTTTTTCCGGTTCGATATACTCTTCGGCGATGGCATCCTCAAGGGCATGAACCGGTTGGATAGGTGCGACCGTATGCGTTACGGCACCCCCACCCTGCACTTCCTCAATCTGTTTTTTCAAGGCACCCATCTCACGACGCATGTCGTTGACATTGCCCCGCAGTTCGAAGAGGATTTTGTAGAGAATCTCGCGCTCGCTCTCAAATGAGTGTTCACCGCCATCGCGCTGGATAGTGGCCAACTGTGTACTCTCACGATCCTGCGGGATGAACTTCGCCAACACGTCAGGCGTGATGGTACGTTCCTTGCTGAGCACAGACATCTGTTCGGTGATGTTCTTCAACTGTCGGACATTGCCTGGCCACTTGTAGCGCATCAGCATCTGTTTGGCCTCATCGGTCAGTACGATACGGTCCATCTTGTACTTCTCGGCCATCTGCATGGCAAAAAGGCGGAAGAGCAGCACCACATCCTCGCCACGCTCGCGCAGGGGCGGCATCTGGATGGGAATGGAGTTAAGACGGTAATAAAGATCTTCGCGGAAGCGGCCTTCGCTGATGGCCTGACGGATATTGACGTTGGTAGCTGCCACGATACGGACGTCTGTACGGCGTATCTCGGTGCCGCCCACAGGAATATACTCGCCCGTCTCAAGCACGCGCAACAGTCGGGCCTGTGTAGCTAACGGCAGTTCGCCTACCTCGTCGAGGAAGAGTGTTCCCTTGTCAGCCACGCCGAAATAACCCAGTGAGTCGCTGATGGCCCCCGTGTACGATCCCTTGACATGGCCGAAAAGTTCAGAATCGATTGTTCCCTCGGGAATAGAGCCGCAGTTGATGGCGAAATACTTCTCGCGCCGACGGGGTGAGTTGTCGTGGATGACGCGGGGGATAATCTCCTTGCCGACGCCGCTCTCGCCGATAATCAGCACGCTCAAGTCCGTCGGCGCCACCTGTAATGCGACGTCGAGGACATGGTTCAATGCCTCGCAGTTTCCCACGATATTGTACCGCTGTTTGATACCTTGCAACTCTGAACTTTTCATTTTAGCTGACAAAGTTACACATTATTTCTCAGAATCTCTGCAATTTTGGCAGAATTTTATTATTTTTTTCCTTATTCGTCCTTTGGCTGCTCCTTCGCCTTAGGTATGGCAAAGCGTACTTTCTCGCTGTCGTCGCGCTTCTCCTTATAGAGTTTCGGCAGGGGATTAGCCAACGGTTCGTCGTAGTCCTGACGGTTGCGGAACACATCGATAGCCAGATAGACAGCGCAGCGCAGGGCCGACTCGTCGGCACAGCCCTTGCCGGCAATGCCGAAGCAGACGCCAGTCTCCGTACTTGTACACACAAAGGGCATACCCGTAGCCAGGCTGACGGCATCGTCGCAGGCGATGGTCTTCAGCGGTGCCATACCCTGATCGTAGTACATGGCCAAGATAGCGTCGAACTTCTGATAGCTGCCCTGTCCGAAGAAGGTCTCGGCAGCATAGGGGCCGAAGGCCTGAATGCCCATCTGTTCCAGTTCTTCAATAGCCGGAATGATGACCTCCTTCTCCTCGTCGCCCCACGGGTTCTCCTCGTTGTCGGTCGGAGGATTCAGTGCCAAGACCGCAATGCGAGGGTTAGAGATACGCAGGTCGCGACGCAAGGCCGTATGGAGGATTTTAGTCTTGTCAACCACCTTCTGCTTCGTGATAGCCTCGGGCACATCCTTAATGGCCAACACATTGGTGACAAGAGCCACGCGCATATCACCAGCAATACGAAGGCGCAGCACCTCAGGCTCACGCGAGAGGAAGTCAGGCAATGTGTCTGGCGCCATGACCAGCACGTCGGCCTTACCCTGCTGCACGTCGACCATCGCCCGCTTCAAGGCTTTGCGGGCTGCCTCGGTAGCCTCGTCGGACGGCTGTCCTAACTCCACCTTAATCTCGTCATCAAAGGTTGTCAGCAGGTTCAGGCGGTCTGGCTTAGCCTCCTCGACGGATGCGATGATGCTGAACGGCGTCTCTCTGTTCAATGCCTTACGGTGATAAGCGGCCACCTTGGGAGAGCCATAGATGATGGGCGTGCATAACTCCAGCATTGCCGGGTCTTCAAAGATTTTAAAAATCAGTTCGTATCCGACACCATTCGTGTCGCCGTGCGTGATAGCCACGCGGATTTTGCGGTCTTGTTCCATTGTTGTTATTATAAGATAGGTTAGATGGGACTCATAGGACTTATAGGACTAGGACTCATAGGTCCCATAGGACTTATAGGACCCATAGGTCCAATAGGGTTTTTATGCGCGGTGCTTAGCAGGCCGCAGGCGGCGAAGATGTCCTGGCCACGGCTGGCACGGATGGTGGTAAACACGCCGTGCTGTGTCAGGAAGTCACGCAACTGCTCCATACGCTGTTCGTCAGCTCCTGGCAGGTCGACGCCGGGAATGGCGTGAAAACGTATCAGGTTGACGCGGCACTCCAGTCCCTGAACCAGCTTGACAATCTCGCGGCCATGTGCCAACGTATCGTTCAAGCCAGCAAAACAGATGTATTCGAATGAGCAACGGCGCTGGTGGGTGAAATCATACTGCCGCAACAGATCCACCGTCTCAGCAATCGGCATGGCCCGTTCGGCAGGCATCAGTCCCAAACGTTGTTCGTGGAGCGGTGAGTGCATAGAGATAGCCACATGGCACTGGCTCTCGTCAAGGAACCGCTTCAGCTTGCTTCTGACACCGACACTGCTCACCGTGATGCGTTTGGGACTCCACTGATAGCCGTCGTCAGCCGTCAGTATCTGCGTAGCACGCAGCACGGCGTCGAGGTTATCCATCGGCTCGCCCTGTCCCATAAACACGACATTCGTCAGGCGGTCGCGTTCGGGCAGCGAATAAATCTGGTTAAGGATGTCGGCCACCGTGAGGTTGCCTTCCCATCCCTGCTTACCCGTCTGGCAGAAGAGGCAGTTCATCTTACAGCCCACCTGAGACGACACGCAGAGGGTTGCCCGGTCCTCATCGGGTATGAAAACCGTCTCGACGAACTTGCCCTTCGTGTCTGTTGCGTCTGAGTCGCAACAGACGGGAAAGAGGAACTTCACCGTTCCGTCCACACTACGCTGGCAGTCGATGGGGGCCATTGTCCCAACAGTGTAAAGCGCCTTCAGCCGCTCCCGATTCTGTTTCGAGATATTGGTCATCTCGTCAATCGACATGACATGCTGCTGATAGAGCCAACGGGCTATCTGCCCACCCGTAAAGGCAGGCATTCCCAGTGCCTTGACAGTCTCTTTCAGCTCGGCACTGGTCATTCCCATGAGCACTTTCTTTCCGACGGTCATCGCGTCTTGACGTCTTTTACGGGTGCAAAGTTACGAAATATTCTTAAAACATTCGACTGTTACAGATTTTATTTGTAATTTTGCAAGAAATTTTTAGGAATCATGAGAGAAAAAATAGATTGTTTCCTGCCCGACTTCGACCGCGACATGATGGCATCCACCGTATCGCAGCTGAACGAGAGTCAGATTGTAAGATGTATTTTCTGGACAAACGGTATGACCAGCAGCAATGCCGTCATGACGATAGCCGAACGAGCCAGAGCCGAATATGTACTGCTGTTTACCAAGCCCACCCCCGTCACGTTAGGCCAAGGTGCCGTTGAGCGCATGGTGCGTGTTGCTGACGACTCTGGAGCAGCCCTCGTCTACGCCGACCGTACGGGGCATCCCGCCATTGACTACCAGCCAGGAGCCATTCGCGACGATTTCGACTTCGGCTCGCTGCTGCTTATCCGCACCCGTCTGCTACATACGTTTGCCATGCAGGCAGGTGAGCACGACTACCAGTACGCCGGACTCTATGCCCTGCGTCTGTTCCTCAGTCGTGAAGGACAGTTGTTGCACTTGAATGAGACGCTCTACACAGAAGTGGAGCTCGACACACGAGCTTCGGGTGTCAAACAGTTCGACTACGTGAATCCCCGCAACCGCGACGTACAGATAGAGATGGAGCAGGCTGCCACCGCCCATTTAGAAGCCATCGGTGCCAAGATAGACCCATCCTACTATCGCCCCATAGACTTCGCCGAGCAGGAGTTTGAGGCAGAGGCCTCGGTAGTCATTCCCGTCTACAACCGCGCCAAGACCATTGCCGATGCCGTCAACAGTGCCTTAGAGCAGAAAACGACCTTCAAATACAATGTCATCGTCGTTGACAACCATTCGACGGATGGTACTGGCGACATTCTGTCCCGCATGTCGTCATGCCATGACGACAAGCTATACGTCATTACGCCCGAACGCACAGACCTCGGCATCGGCGGTTGCTGGAATGAAGCCATCAACGATCCACGCTGCGGACGCTTTGCCGTACAGTTAGACTCCGACGACCTCTATTCGTCGCCTAACACCCTGCAACAGGTGGTCGACTCTTTCTACAAGCAGAAGGCCGCCATGATTATCGGCAGCTACCGTATGTGCGACTTCGACCTGAACACCCTGCCGCCAGGACTCATCGACCACAAGGAATGGACCGACGAGAACGGTCCGAACAACGCCCTCCGCATCAACGGTCTGGGGGCGCCACGCGCTTTTTTCACCCCGCTATTGCGCCAGCTGCAGTTCCCCAATACGTCGTATGGAGAGGACTACGCCTTAGGACTGGCTTTCTCGCGCCACTACCGTATCGGCCGCATCTTCGACGAACTATACCTCTGTCGCCGCTGGGGCGGCAACAGCGACGCAGCCCTGTCAGTAGACAAGGTGAACGCCAACAACCGCTATAAAGACCAATTGCGTACACTGGAGATTAAAGCCCGCCAGCAGATGGTTAGCGGCAAGGCCGACGCCTCGATGCCAGAATCGTCGCTACAGCGGTTCTTCGAGCGTCAGCTGACGACGTGGGACGACGCCCGTCAACGGTATCAGCAGCTGAACAGTGTGCAGACACGTGAACTGAGTACAGGCACATCGACCGTCATGCTGCAATGGAATCCCGCGCGTATCGTGTCTACCGGCGCCAAGATTGACCAGCAGAGCATCGGCGAGCGTCCCTGTTTCCTCTGTGCCAAGAACCGCCCTGCCGAGCAGATGAAGCGCACCATTGACGGACGCTGGGAGTTGCTGGTCAACCCCTACCCCATCCTGCCGATGCATTTCACGTTGCCGACGCTGAAGCACACACCGCAGGCTATTAAAGATATGTATGGTGAGATATACCGCTTGCTCAACAAGAGTCCAGAGTTAGTGGTGTTCTACAATGGTCCGAAATGCGGTGCCTCGGCCCCCGACCATGCCCACCTGCAAGCAGGCGTGCCAAGCATCCTACCACTGACAGACAGTTGGCAACGGTTATCGCGCGAGACAACAACGATTGTGAAGTTGTCTGAAAACGATGAGATAGCCGTCATCAACGAATATCCTTGTCCGGCACTGGTCATCCGATGTCATTCGGCAGAGGCGGGGGAGCAATTGTTTAGGGAGTTTTATGAGGTTTATGAGAGTGATGGGACCAATGAGACGAATGGGACGAATGGGAGTGATGAGCCAATGATGAACATTGTGGCTTGGCGACGTGGCGATGAATACCTGTCGGTAATATTCCCAAGAGCGAAGCACCGTCCAGCCTGCTATGGCGACATCATGGTATCGCCAGGCGCCCTTGACATGGCAGGCCTCATCATCACGCCCCGCGAGGAAGACTTCAACCGACTGACAGCAGAACAGGCTGTCAGCATCCTGCAAGAGGTGGCACTCTCGGAGGTCGACTTCAACAAAGTCATCGAAAGGCTACAGAACAAATCTCAGAGTTCAAAGATCAAGATGCCTAACACCAAAGAGCCGACAGTCAGCGTGGGCATCATCAGCGGACAGAAAATCGTTTTCACGCTGAACGCCCCCTATACAGCCAAAGGCGCTGCCATCACCGGCGAGCAGACCGTGGAATTCAGCGAGGGTGGCATCCTATGGCGCGGACAGCAGTATCGTGAACTACTCTTCACACCACAGTCAGCCGATGCCTCGTTCTCTTTACGCGACGTCACCATCGGCTCAGGCTTCCATTGGGAGCGCAAGCAGACGCAGACCTTCAACGGTTCACTGAGACTGGTGGTAGACAGTGATCATATCACAGCCATCAACGAACTGTCTATCGAGCGTTACCTGACCAGTGTCATCTCCAGCGAGATGTCAGCCACATCGTCGCCCGAACTGCTGAAAGCCCATGCCGTCATCAGCCGCTCGTGGCTGTTGGCACAGATAGAGAAACGGCGGCAACTGAAGGACGGAGGAAGCAACTCGTTCTTCTCGTTCACGAAAAAAGACGATGAGCTTATACGCTGGTACGACCGCGAGGACCACACAATCTTCGACGTCTGTGCCGACGACCACTGCCAGCGTTATCAGGGTATCACCCACGCCGACAACCCATCGGTGGTAGAGGCCATCAAAGCCACCCGCGGTCAGATTCTCACCTATGGTGATGAAATCTGCGACGCCCGCTTCTCAAAATGCTGCGGCGGACAGACTGAAGAATTCCAATACTGTTGGGAAGACACGCCAAAGCCCTATCTGACATCGGTGGAATGTCCCTATTGTAACACCCACGACAAGCATATCCTGTCGCAAGTGCTGAACGACTACGATCAGGAGACGCCCGACTTCTACCACTGGACCGTGGAATACACCCGTGACGAGCTGACGGAGCTTGTCAACCGCAAGCTGAAGATGGACTTAGGCGACATTGTCGACCTCGTACCCTTGGAGCGCGGCAAGAGCGGCCGCATCTGGAAACTGAAAATTGTCGGCTCTAAGCGTTCTT